>MKWU01002287.1_pt1 | contig 29469 bp, 23 predicted proteins | sample 809101 | NCBI WGS metagenome assembly MKWU01 (sample SAMN05860141, study PRJNA318959) | sponge metagenome | host: Aplysina aerophoba | place: Slovenia: Piran, Adriatic Sea, Gulf of Piran | collected 2013-05-07 | reverse complement strand
CCCGCCGAGAATCCGACCGCTAGCCCGCCAAATCGTCGCCTGGCGGCTCCGCTTGGCGCCCAGCCAAGCCTACTTGGAGTCTGCACCGTTCTACGGCGCAAACTCCAAGCCCGCCAAATTCTAGGGCTGCCCCGGCGGTTCTTCGACCGCCTTGGTCAGCCACTTGATTCCGAAGTTGAAGAACTCCTCGCCGTCGATGGAGATCTGCTGGTTGATCCGGTAGGCCGCGGGCGAGACGAAGTAGCTTCGGCCCTTGAGCACGAACGTCCGCTCGCGGTACGCGATCTCCGGCGTCTCCCAGAACGTGCTGTAGTAGCCCCCGAGGTCACCGCCGAGCGGGCCGTACTGGAAGATGGAGAATCCCGCGTCGTAGCGCACGAAGCGCGTGATGCTCTGCCCGCCGAGCCCGAACTCGTAGAACATGATGCCGTCGCCGGTCATCGTCAGGCCGTCCTCGTTCTCCATCGCGATGGAGACGCGGAGGTAGCGGTTTTCGATGTGGGTGACGGTCTCCGTGCCGCTCCACTTGCCGGTCGGGAAGAGCCCGGTCTCCGGCGGGTTCCACTCGATCTCCCAATCGCCGAGGAAGTAGCGCGGATCGAAGGGCGGCATCATCTCGTTGCCGCGCGTCGGCCCCTGCTGGATGGTGGTGGCTGCCGCGGCTGCTGCCCCGGCCACGAGGCCGCCAGCTGCACGGAGCGCCGATTCGGCTTCCCGATGGCGGGCCGCACCCCTGGCCTCGGCCCCCGCCGCGGCGGCGAGGACGAGAAAGACGGACCCGACTGCCAGCGACTGCATGCGCATAGGCTTGCCCTAGCCCCCCCGGCCCCCGCCCCCCGCGGCGGGGGCGGGGCCGAGAAAGCCGGCCCCGACTGCCAGCGACTGCATGCGCATAGGCTTGCCCTACCTGCTCCGGCCGCTGGACCGGCCCGGCTCGCGGCCGCAGCCCGGCCATTCTACCCCGGTCCGATCCGGCCGCGGGTGCAGGCGGGTGCAGATTGATCCGGCGGGGCGCGCGTGGTAGAAGGTGCGGGCGCAACCACAGGTCAGACCGGCCGCGCACCGCGCCCGAAGGGGGCCGCCTCGCGTTCCGCCGCGGCGGCGGCGGCGCCACGCCGAGCGCGGGAGGCCGGCGGATCCCGGGCCCAGAGAGGCAGGTCGCAGCACGCCATGTCGAGACTCAGCATCCGGATCGGCGCCCTCACCGAGCCGGCAACTGCCGCCGGGATCGCCCTGGCAGCCGCCATCGCCCTGGGGGGCGCCGCGCCCGCGGCCATCGGTCCCACCGGGCTCTCCGCAACCGAGGGGGCGGCGATCCGGAACGGACCCGCGCCTGGTACCGGCACCGCGCACTTCGCATCCGAAGCGGAGGTGGTCCAGGACGAGCCGGCAATCGACGAAATAGCGCTGGTGACCGTCGTCGGATGCCTCGCGGAGGAGCCCGGGGCTCTCCCGTGGATCCTCGAGCGCGCGACGGCCGGGGTGCCGACCGAGCAGGCGTTCACGAGCGAGGAGGAGCTCGCCCGCTCGGCCGGCGAGCCCCTCGGCACGCTTCGCTACCGATTGCTCGGAGTCGGCGAGTTCGGCGTCGAGTCGCACGTCGGCCACCGCGTGCAGGCCAAGGGCCTGAAGCTGCGCTACGACGACGAGTTGCGCCTCAACATCACGTCCTTCCAGCACCTCGCCCCCACCTGCGAGTAGCCGACCGCACGGAGATCGCGGCTCGCGGGGTAGAATGTGGCCCCGCCCGGCCGTTCGGCCGGTGCGCGCGCCGCGGCACCGACACAAGAGGAGCGCCCGCAAATGACTGACGCGACCCCGGCCCGGTGGCAACCGCTCCTCGGTGGGGTGCTGATGAACCTGGCGCTCGGCGTGATTTACGCCTGGAGCGTCTTCGTGGCGCCGTTCGGCGAGGACTTCGGCTGGAACCGCACCCAGGTGTCGGTGGTCTTCACCATCGCCATCCTGTCGGTCGGTTCCTGGTTCGTCGTCGCCGGTTTCCTGCAGGACCGGTTCGGACCGCAGAAGGTCGCTGCGTTCGGCGGCATCCTCTACGCGCTCGGCTTCTACCTGGCCAGCCAGACGGAGTCGCTCATCTGGCTGTACATCACGTTCGGCGCGATCGCCGGCGCCGGCAACGGCTTCGGCTACGCCATCCCCATCCCGGTCTGCTCGAAGTGGTTCCCCGACCGCCGGGGCCTGGCGGTCGGCCTGGTCGTCGGCGGCTACGGCGCCGGCTCCGGCATCTACGGCCCGCTCGCGCGGGAGGTGCTGATCCCGGCCTACGGCTGGCAGGGGACGATGCAGATCTCCGCCGCCGTCTTCCTGGTGATGACGCTCGCGGGGGCATGGCTGCTCCGCAATCCGCCTCCCGGCTACAAGCCGCCCACCGCGGCGCCGGCCCCTGCGGCCAGCGCCGCCCCGCGGACGGCGGCCGCACCGGTCGGGCGCGACTTCGCCACCGGGGAGATGATCCGGACACCGACCTTCTATCTGCTCTGGATCGCGTACTGCCTCGGCGCGGCGTCCGGCCTGATGGTGATCAGCCAGCTCGTCCCGGTGGGCGAGGCGGCCGGCCTCGGCGCCGCGGCAGGCCTCGGTCTCACGATCGGCGCCTTCGGCAACACGGGCGGGCGCGTCCTGTCGGGGTGGATGTCGGACACCTTCGGCCGGCTCAACACGCTGCGGCTCATGGTGCTGCTCTCGGCCGTGGCGTTGCCGCTGTTCTACCTCTTCGCCGGCCAGGCGGTCCTCTACTACCTCCTGCTGGTCGTCATCTACTACTGCTACGGCACGCTGCTCTCGGTCTTCGCCTCCACCTGCGCCGACTTCTACGGAACGCGCAACATGGGCGTGAACTACGGGCTGCTCTTCTCGGCGTGGGGTATCGCGGGCATCGTCGGACCGGTCATCGCGGGGCGCGTCTTCGACGCCACCCAGAGCTACGAGATTGCGTTCTATCTCGCGGCGGGGCTGTCGGTGGTCGCGCTCGCGGCACTGATGCTGGCGAAGCCGCCGCAGGCGCCGTCCGCGGCGTCCTGAGCGGAGCGCGAGGCGGGACATGTCTGCATCTTCCAACGGCGGCCCGGGAGGCATCGTCGCCGTCGTCGGCGATCTCGGGGACCGCCTCTGCCGGTTCACCCAGCGCTGGATTCCGGACTCGTGGGTCGTCTGCATGCTCCTGACCGTGGCGGCGATCGGTCTCGCCATGGCCGGAGCGGGAGCGAGCCTCAACGAGTCGGTCCTCGCCTGGGGCAACGGCATGTGGGCGCTCCTCGAGCTGGGGATGCAGTTCTCGATCGCCATGATCGCGGCGCACGCCTGCGTCTCGTCCCGCCCCGTCTTCCGGCTGCTCGACCGCCTGGCCAGCCTGCCCGACCCGAACCGGCCGGTGCAGGCCATCGCCCTCATCGGCATCTACTCGCTGACCACCGCCTACGTGAACTGGGCCCTCAGCGTGGTGGCATCGGCGCTGTTCGTGCCGTTCCTCGCACGGCGCAACCCGAAAGTCGACATCCGGCTGATGATCGCGGCCGCCTACCTCGGGATCGGCACCATCTGGCACGGCGGGCTGTCGGGGTCCGCGCCGCTCATTCTGGCCACGCCCGGCAATCCGCTGCTCGCGCCGGCGAGCGGGGAGCCGGTGATCGACCGCGTGCTGCCGGTCACCGAGACGCTCTTCATTCCGTTCAATCTCGTCTTCATCGCCATCCTGGGTGCGGTCGCGCTGGGAACGGCGATGCTGCTCCACCCTCGCCGCAACGTCCGCACGCTGACGAAGGATCAGATCGACAGCATGATGCCAACGCTGCCCGAGGAGCAGACGCCGGAAACGCCGGCGGGCCGCATGGAGGCGTTCCGCGGCTGGACGATCCTGGCCGCGATCCTGATCGGCTATCCCCTCGGCTACTCCCTCGTCACCCGCGGCTTCGGAGCCACCTGGACCATCAATGCCTACAACGCGTCGTTCCTGGTCGCGGCGCTGCTGCTCCAGGGCCGGCCGTCGAACCTGGTGCGCGCCTTCGGGAACGGCGCCCGGACCGCCTCCGGCGTCATCCTGCAGTTCCCCTTCTACGCCGGCATCTTCGGCGTCATCAACAACACCGGCCTCGGCGCCTGGCTCGGCGAGCTGTTCGTCACCTTCGCGACCGCCGAGACCTACCCGGTCGTCGTCTACTTCTATTCCGGCTTCGTGAACCTCTTCGTGCCGTCCGGCGGATCGAAATGGCTCATCGAGGCGCCCTACCTGCTCCCGGCCGCGCGGGAGCTGGGCGTATCGGCCACCACCACGGTGCTCGCCTACGCCTATGGGGACGCCACCACCAACCTCATCCAGCCCTTCTGGGCGATACCGATCCTGACCGTCACGCGCCTCAAGTTCGGCGACGTGCTCGGCTACACCGGCATCATCGCCATCATCTGCACGCTGCTCAGCGTCATTGCGATGCTGATCATCCCGACGAATCTATGAGGCGCTCGTCCGGCTCCGGCACCCGCGACGAGAACGCGTTGCACAGACCCATGCGCCCGATGGACCACCGCGGATCCGCCGCGCCCGTCGGTCGGCGCCGCTTCCTGCAGACCTTGGGCGCTGGAACGGGGGTCGCGCTCACCGCCGGCGACGAGCGACCGCGGGCGCGCAGGTCCGCCGGCCGGGCGCACGGCGTGCGGGGCCGGCCGTCACCGGACGTGGGTGGCGGTCGTCGGTGCCGGGACTTTCGGGATGTGGACGGCGCTCCACCTGCAGCGCCTGGGCGCCCGGGTGACGGTGGTCGACGCGTATGGGGCGGGGAACTCCCGACAGACCTCCGGCGGAGAGACCCGCGGGGTCCGCACGTCGTACGGCGACCGAGCCCACGGAGCGCATTGGGCAGGCTGGGCGCGACGGGCCATCGATCATTGGATCGCGTGGGACGAGGAGGGCCGCGACCGCTCGCTGCCTCGCCTCTTCTTCCGGACGGGCGACCTGATCCTGCGCGAGGCGGCCAACCGCTACTTCACCGAGACCCGCCGGCACTGGGACGCGCTCGGCACGCCCTACGAAGTGCTGGGACCGGACGAGGTGGAGCATCGCTGGCCGTGGATTCGCTACGACAACCTCGGCGTCGCTCTCTACGAGCCGGGCGCCGGGGTGGTCCGGGCGCGGCGCGCCATCGAGTCCGTCGCCCGCGTCTTCGAGGAAGAGGGCGGCACCATCCGCATCGAGCGGGCGGCGCTCGGGGGGCGCAACCGACGTTCGCTCGGCGCTCTGCAGCTCGACTCGGGCGGCACCTTGTCGGCCGGGACGTTCGTCCTCGCGTGCGGCCCGTGGTTTCCGAAAGTCCTGCCCGCGCTCATGGGACGTCGGATTCGCATTGCCATGGGCCATGTCTTCTACTTCGCCGTGCCCCCGGGCGACACTCGCTTCTCCTATCCGCACATGCCCAGCTACGGCGTCCCGGGCTGCACCGGCTGGCCGGCCCTGCCGCCCGATCACCGCGGCTTCCGCGTCCGCACCGGCGGCCGCCCGCCCGAGGATCCCGACGAGTCCGATCGCTGGATCGCGCCCGAGCACCACGACCCCCCGCGCGACATCCTGCGGCGGCACTTCCCCGACCTGGCCGGGGCGCCGATCAACGAGACCCGCGCCTGCCACTACGAGAGCAGCGTCGACAGCAACTTCATCATCGACACCCACCCCGACCTCGACAACGTCTGGCTGGCCGGCGGCGGCTCGGCCGAGGCGTTCAAGTTCGGCCCCGTGCTCGGCGACTACATCGCCCGCCGTGTGCTCGACGACGGCCACGAGCCCGACCTGGCAGCTGGCTTCCGGCTCAAGGACGCGGAGTTCGAGTCGCGCTAGTGCCTCATCATGCCGGCTCCAACGATGCGTCGCGGCAGAGTAGGCATCTTCCGAGAACGTTAAGCTCTACTTCGTTTCTCAAACGGGCATGGCCGAGTAGACCGCCATGTGCGCGCTGACGAGGAGCTGCATCGCCTCGTGATTGGGCTCGAGCGACCACACGCCGCGTTCGGACGTGCCCCCCAGGACGATGCCGTCGCGACGAGGCTGCATGTGGACGCCGAGGATGCCGGGCGGAGCCTCGGCAAGCTCGCCCGAAATACCGTCGTCGACCTCGTCCTGGGGCAGGAGCACGGTGAGCTGCCGCGTGTCACTGAGACCGTAGCGGTCGATCCAGGACACGCCGAACCCCTTCCCCACCAACTGCTGCAGCTCGCGGTAGGCGACCTCGGCCGCTTCGCGGGACTGGGTGTCCCAGGCGGGGAGTCCTCAGCTCGTCTTCGATCAGTCCCGCGGTGGGGGTGAGACTTCATGCGGATACCATCGGCCCGGTACACGCGGGCCGAAGGCGTCGTCATCCAGCATGGGCTCGGCGTAGATGCGATCTGCCCGCGACGCGCTACTCGGCCCGGAGCGCGGTCATCGGATCGACGCCGGCGGCCCGCCGGGCCGGCGCCAGACTGGCCGCTACCGCCGCCGCGACGACCAGGACCGGCGCAGCCGCGAACGTCACGGGATCGAGTGGCGCGATGCCGAACAGCAGCGCCGCAACCCCCCGCGCGAGCCACCAGGCGGCGGCCATGCCGATCGCCAGTCCGGGAACGACGAGACCGAGCCCCTGGCCGACGACGCCCAGCAGGATCCGCGACGGCCGGGCCCCGAGCGTCAGGCGAACCCCGATCTCCTGCGTCCGGCGCGCCACGTCGAAGCTTAGAGCGCCGTGCACGCCGGCGACCGCGATGGCGATGGCAACCGCCGCGAACAGGCCGAGCAGGGTCATCACGAAGCGTCGTTGCGCCACCGAACGCGCCATGGTGTGGTCCAGCGGCTCGATGCCGAAGAGCGCGACGCGCGGGTCCAGCTCGGCGGCGATGCGCTGGACCGTGGGCGCCAGCGCGGCCGGGTCGGTCCTCGTCCGCGCGAGCAGCGCGTAGACACCGTTCAGGGACGGCGCTTGCGCGAGGGGAAGATAGACCCCCGGCGGCGGCGCCTCTTCCAGCCCGCGGACCCGCTCGTCGTCGACGACGCCGACGACCCGCCGACGCGCACCCCAGAAGCCCAGCTCGTGGCCGAGAGGGTCCTCGCCGTCGAAGAAGCGCTGTGCCGCGGCCGCATTGATGACGGCGACCGGCGGCGCGATCGTATCGTCCGTGGCGTCGAACAGCCGTCCGTCGCGGAGAGCGAGCTCCACCGTGGAGAAGTAGCCGGGTGTCACCCGGCGGGTGGTGATCTCCGGCCAGTCCGCCGCCTCGGCCTCCCGTCCGATGACGACGAACGAGTTGGTTGCCCCGGCGTCGAGCGGATGGTTTCCGGCGATGGCCGCCGACGCGACCGACGGCACGACAGCGACTCTCCGCAGCAGCTCGGCGTTGAACGCGTGGGTCTCCGTGAACCGGGGGAAGCGGGCCAGGTCGGCGGGGTAGCGCGCCCGCTGCAACTGGTACTCCGTCTTGAGGACACCCCCGGCGTTGAAGCCGGTTTCCACGCCCAGGAGCTGCTGGAAGCTGCGAACCAGGAGACCGGCGCCGATGACCAGCACCACGGCCAGGGCGACCTGCGTCACGAGCAGCAACCTCCGCTGCGCGCGCCGCCCGCCGCGTCCGCCGCGCAGGATCGCCGCGGGGCGCAGCCGGCCCCGAAGTCCGGACAGCAGATCGCCGCGTCGCGCCTGCGCCAGGGGCAGGAGCCCGAAGGCGACCCCCACCACCACACCCAATGCCGCCGCGGCGGACGCCGCGCGGAGATCGAGCGCAACCGCGGCCAGCCGCGGAATGTCGGCGGGCGCCAGCGGGAGCAGCAGCTTCACGGCTCCGGCCGCCAGCGCGAGGCCGGCGGCGGTTGCGAGCAGCGCCAGCAGCAGGCTCTCGGCCACGAACTGCCGCCCCAGGCGCCAGACGCCGGCGCCGAGCGCCTGCCGCACGGCAACCTCGCGCACTCGCGCCGTCGCTCGCACCAGGACCAGATTGGCCACGTTGGCGCACGCGATCAGCAACACGAGAGCCACGGCGGCCGCCAGGACGCCGAGCGGCGCGCGCACCGGACCGAACACCACGGCCGAAAGCGGCTCCACGAACACGCCGCGCGCGTCGTTCTCGGGATACGAGCGCTCCAGCTCCGCCGCAATCTCCGCCAGCTCCGCGCGCGCGGACGCCAGGGTCGCCTGCGGCGCGAGCCGGCCGACCATGAAGATGGGATGCACCGATCGCGGCAGGGCATCCGGATCGGGTCGGAGCGGCACCCACACGTCCACATCCGCCCGCGTACCCTGGTCGGCGAAAGCGCGAGCGTACGCGGCCGCGGACAGGATCTGAAGTACTCCCAGATCGGCGTGGTCCGGCACGACCCCCACGATCGTCGCGGGCGCCTCGTCGAGGCGCAGCACACGGCCCAGCACTTCCGCGTCGCGGCCGAAGCGCTCGGACCACAGCGCCTCGCTGATCAGGGCGACCGGCGCGCCGCCGGAGCGCGCCTCGTCAGGTGTGAACGAGCGCCCGAGGAGCGGCTCGACGCCCAGCAGTGGCAGCAGCCCGGCCGAAACCGCCAGTGCGGTCCGGCGAACCGGCGCGCCCGTCTCGGTCGCCGCGGTGACCTGGGTTCCCATGAGTGCGCCGAATGCGTCGACCTGACGGCTTTGCTCCCGGAAGTCGAGGAAGTCCGGGACCGACGCGGGCTCGCGAACGGTGCCGCTGGCCCGGTCGGTCTCCCAGACCATGACGAGACGGTGCACCGCCTCGAAGGGCACGGGTCTCAGCAACACTCCGTCGACGACGCTGAGAACGGTCGTGGCGGCGCCGATCCCGAGCGCCAGGACCAGGACGGCGACGACGCTGAAGGCCCGCTGCCGGGCGAGGAGGCGCATGCCGAACCGAAGGTCATGCCATATCTCTTCCAGCCGCCGCGCGCCCCGCACGTCGCGGCACCGCTCCTTGACCTGATCGAGGCCTCCGAAGTCGAGACGTGCGCGCCGGCGCGCCTCCCGGACCGACATCCCGGCGCGGACGTGGTCGGCCACCTGGCGCTCGACGTGATCGCGGAGCTCGGCATCCAGCTCCCGCTCCGTCAGCTCGGGGTCGCGGCCGCGCCGCCACCAGCTCATCGCGCACCCCCTCCGGCCGTCTGCAGAATCAGGCCGACCGCCTCGGCAAGGCGGATCCACCTCGCCGTCCGCTCCTGCAACCGGGCGCGACCGCTGGCCGTGAGTCGGTAGAACCGCGCGGCGCGCCCGGTGTCGGACGGCTTCCATTCCGCGACCAGCAGCTTCTGGCGCTCGAGGCGGTGGAGCGCCGGATACAGCGACCCCTGCGGCACCTGCAGCGCGTCGCGGGAGGCCCGCTTGATGCGCTGGGCGATGCCGTAGCCGTGAATCGAACCGCCGGCGACGACCTGCAGCACCACCAGGTCGAGCGTGCCCTGCGGCAGATCCATCCTCGCGGGGCTCTTGCTCATGAACACCTCATTCTTCTACACATATCAGATCAATGTGTAGAAGAACAAGAAACGGTGCCGCGCCGGGGCCCCGATCGGCTATGGTGTTGGCGGTACGAAACGACGATGTCGCGTGCCGGGCGAGAACAGCGCCGGCCCGTCGATCCGGAGCGGGCGGCCCGGACCGGGCGAGGCCGCCGGGAGGTGAACATGAGACTGCGTATGCTCACGTGCGTGGTGGCCGTGCTGGCCATCGGGTGGCTCGCGCCGGGGGTGGCCGGCGCGCAGGCGGAGGCGCAGGACGTGCCGCGGCTGCCGTGGGGGGCGCCGGACCTGCAGGGGGTGTGGGACTTCCGCAGCCTGACGCCGATGCAGCGGCCGGAGGAGCTGGCCGACCGCGAGGTGTTCACGGCGGAGCAGGCGGCGAACTTCGCCGAGGAGACGATCCGACAGCGGAGCCGCGACAACGACACGTCGGACCGGGTGGTGCCGTACAACGACTTCTGGTTCGACGAGGGGACGTCGGTGACGACGGATCGGACGTCGCTGATCGTCGACCCGCCGGACGGTAGGATTCCGGCCCTGACCGAGGAGGCGCAGGCCCGGCAGGCGGCGCTCACCGAGGCGCGGCGCGAGGTATCGGCCCACGAGCCGACGCCGGGCGGGTTCGTCGAGGACCTCGGGCCGGGCGGGCTGCAGGTGCGCTGCATCCTCGGGTTCAACTCGGGGCCGCCGATGGCGCCGAGCGCCTACAACAACAACGTCCAGGTCTTCCAGACCGAGGACACCGTGGTCCTCTTCGCCGAGATGAACCACAACGCCCGCGTCGTCCCGCTCGACGGGCGCGGCCGCCTCGACGACGGCATCCGGCTGTGGACGGGCGACGCGCGCGGGCACTGGGAGGGCGATACGCTGGTGGTGACGACGACGAATTTCCTGCGGGAGACGAACTTCCAGCGGGGAGCGACCACCCGCAACCTGACCCTGACCGAGCGGTTCACGCGCGTCGACCCCGACACGCTGCGCTACGACGTCACGGTCGACGACCCGGCGGTCTGGACGCGGCCGTGGACCTACTCGGTACCGATGCGGAACAACCCCGAGCCGGTGTACGAGTACGCCTGCCACGAGGGGAACTACGGCCTGGAGAACATCCTGGCCGGCGCCGTGGCCGAAGGCTCGCACTAGGCGCGTCGGCCGCTACCTTGTTGGTTCGGCGATCGGTCGCCGCTCCCGTCGAGGGAGCCGCGGCCGATCGCGCGGGCCACGCGTCCGACTACCGCACGCCCCCGCCCAGCGTGATCCCGCCGTAGATCTCCCGTCCCGGCGACGGCTCGTAGTAGCGGCGGCCGAACGCATTGGTGATGGCCGACGAGTTGTAGCGTTCCGAGAGCAGGTTGTCGATGCCGAGGAAGGGCCGGAAGTCGACGCCGCCCAGGCTGGCGTCCCAGCCGAAGCGAAGGTCGACCACCGTGTAGGCCCAGTTGCTGGCCGCGGCGGCATTGGCGTTGGTGAGGAAGAACTCGTCCACCCAGCGGACGGTCAGGCTCGACCGCAGGCCGAACGGGGCGGCGTAGTCCAATCCTGCGAACATCCGGTTGGGCGGGGCGCCCGGCTCCAGGTTGCCGCTGTAGTCGGTGCCGCCCAGCATGAAGTCGGCGAACGTGAAGTCCTGCCGCGTATAGGCGAGCCGCGCCCGGACCTGCGAGACCGGCCGCCAGTCGAGCGAGAGCTCGACGCCGTTGCGCGCCGACTCCCCCGCGTTGTCGAAGAAGGTCTGCTCGTCCGCGCGCTGGAACGGCACCAGGGCGCCGAGGACGCGGGCGCGGTAGTAGGCGACGTCGTACTGCAGGCGGGCCGGCTCGATGAGACCGCGAATGCCGACCTCCGCGCTCCGCAGCCGCTCCGGGTCGAGGAGCTGGTTGAAGCCGCCGGTGCCGTCCGGCGTGTTGGAGAGCTCCACCGTCGTCGGAGTCTCGTAGGCGGTGGCGACGTTGCCGTAGAGGTTGAGCGTGGAGGTCGCGGCCACCGTGACGCCGACCGACGGGCTGGCCGCGCCCATGGTCCGCTCACCCGACTGGTCGCCGTCGTCGAGCTTGCGGTCCGTGGCGCGGAAGCGGTAGTAGTCGTAGCGGACGCCCGCCGTCACCGTCACTCGCGGATGCGGCGCCACGCTCACCTGGGCGAACGGGCCCGCCGAAAGCACCTCCTCCTGCTGGTCGACGAGGAGGTTGCCGCGATGCTCCGTACCCCCGACCACGAACGGCGGCCGGAACCCGAACTCCATCCGGTCGTCGTCCTGCGAGGCGACGTCGACGCCGGCCGTCCAGGAGATCGTCGTGTCGCCCGCCTCGGTCGCGCCGAGGTACTCCGAGCGCACCCCCGCCCCCTCGCGGCCGAGGTCGATGACGCGCCCGACGCCCCCCGCGTCGAGCTTCCGCCGGGCGGCCCACCCGGTGGCCCGGACCATCTGCGTGCCCGCGAAGCGGTGCTCCAGCGTCACTCCGCCCTGCCCCTGCCGGGCCGACTCGCCCCAATTCTGGGCCGCCACCGTGGCCCCGGCGAACGGGCGAGCCTGGCGCGGGTTGGCGTTCACCAATTGCTCCGCCGGCAGGCGCGGGTCGGCCGCCTGCGCCGCGGTCAGAAAGCTGGCGCTCTCCGCGAACGGCGCGTCGTAATGGTTGAAGATGCCCGAGATGTCCGTGCTCGAGGCGATGGCTTGGCGGACGACGATGTTCGTCTGCCTGATCTCTGCCGCGCTGTGCTGGCGCCAGCCGTCGGTCCGGAAGCGGCTGTAGCTCCCCATGAAGCGGGTGCCGCTGTTGTTGTGGCCGTCGACGCGCATCTGGTGCCGCTGGTAGCCGTGGCTGCCGAACTGCGTGCTGGGACTCACGGTCAGCCGCCGCGTCTGGTCGATCTCGGTGAAGAGGCTGATGACGCCCCCGGCGGAGTTGCCGTAGAGGACGGAGCTCGGGCCGCGGATGACCTCGATGCGCCGCACAGAGCCGAGGTCGACGTTGCCCGGCTCGGTCGTGCCGTCGGCGGTGGTGATCGGGATGCCGTCCTGGATGATCGCGAGACCGCGCAGGCCGAAGCGCGGCTGCGGCGCGCGGATGCTGAGGCCGATGCCGCCCGACAGCCCGTAGTTGCGCCGGTTCTGAACCAGCAGCCCGGGAATGCCGCGCAGCACTTCGTCCAGCGACGACTTCCGCTCCGTGAAGTCGATCTGGTCGCCGCCGACGACCGCCACCGCGTTCGGGACCGTCGCCAGGACCTGGTCGGACCGGGTGACGGTGACCGTCTCGGCCAGCGGCGCGATGGCCAGCGTCAGGTCGACCCGCGCGCCTGCCGCGCCCACCTCGACCGTGGCCGCCTGCCCCTGGAAGCCGGCCAGCGCCGCCTCGACGTCGTAGGTTCCAGCGGGCAACCCGGCGATGGCGTAGCGGCCGGCGCCGTCGCTGACCGGCTCCCGCCGCAGGGGGCCTCCCGCGCCCCTCCCGCCCGGCGCCCGCCCTCCCCGCCCCGCGCGTCAGCCCCCCCCCGGCGCTCTCCGCCGCGATCGTCACGCCCGGCAGAACGCCGCCCAGCTCGTCGGTCACGACGCCCGTGAGCGATGCCGTGCCGTCATCCTGCCCCGCCAGGAGGGCGCCCTCGCCGGCGAGGGCGACGACCGCCGCGACGACCGCGACGACCGCAAGCGCCCGGAATCGGAGCCGGACCTCCCGGCTGCGGGGCATCGAGAGTATCGAGAACATCGAGAACATCGACCGCCTCCTGCGTACAGGCGGCCCACCGGAACGGCGGGTCAGCCCGTAGACATCAAGCGTACCGCATCCGGGCGCGACGCTGCGCGGCACGCCGGGTTGACATACATCGTTGTGCAATGCATGCTTCTTCCATGTATGAGCGCGGAACGCAGCGTCGCGCGCGGCCCCGGACGCAGCGCCGACCCGAGGAAGCGGGGCAATGAACATCGGCAAGGACCTGGTCGCCGCTTCCGCCACGCCGCTCGTACTGGCCATCCTGGCCGAGGGCGACAGCTACGGCTACGCCATCATCAAGCGCGTCGGCGACCTGTCCGGCGGCCAGATCCAATGGACCGACGGCATGCTCTACCCGGTGCTTCATCGCCTCGAGCGGCTCGGCTACGTCGAGGCGCGGTGGGCCACCGCGGAGAGCGGCAGGCGGCGCCGCTACTACCGCATCACCGGCCCGGGACGCGCCCACCTGGCAACCCAGCGGCGCCACTGGAAGGTGGTCGACGCAGCGTTGCGCGGGATCTGGCTGGAGATGGCGCCCGCCCCTGCCTAGGAGTCTGCGCCGTAGAACGGTGCAGACTCCTAGGCAGGGTTGGTTGGGCACCAGGCGGAGCCGCCAGGCGACGAATGGTGGGCGAGGGGGCTCGCACTCGCGCCGGGGACGGCTCGCGGCAGGGGCGTCCTGCGACTCGCGGACCGACGCACACACGAACCTGGCGGACCACACGGACCTGGCGGAGCACACGGACATGACGCAACAGACGAACGTCGTCGAGGCGCAGATCGCCAGTTGGCGGGCCTGGCTGCTCCGCCGGCCGGCCATCCGACCGTCCGACGTCGACGAGCTCGAGGGCCACCTGCGCGACCAGGTCGCGGCCCTCGTCGATGCCGGGCTGTCCGGGGACGAAGCGTTCCTGGTGGCCGTCAAGCGCATGGGCAGCCTGGATGCCCTGTCGCGCGAGTTCGCGCGAGAGCACTCGGAGCGGCTCTGGAAGCAGCTCGTCGTCGCCCCCCACGACGAGCCCGACGGGACACGGACCGCCCGCACGGAGATCGCCGTCGTCCTCGGCCTGGCTGTCGCCGCGGCGCTCGCGGTCAAGGTCCCCGAGCTGTTCGGCCGCCGGCTCGGGGAGGACGCCTTCTACGCGCTCAACGCCAGCCTCTTCGTGCTGCCGCTGCTCACCGGCTATTTCGCCTGGAAGCGGGGCATCGACCGCAGGCGGTGCCTGTGGCTCGCGCTGCCGTTCGCCGCCGGCGCCGTGGCGATCAACGCGGCCCCCTTCGCGCGGGGCGGCCACACCGAGGCCCTGGCGGCGCTGCACCTGCCGATCGCGCTCTGGCTCGCGGTCGGCGTCGCCTACTCCGGGGGGCGCTGGTGGAGCGGCAGCCGGCGGATGGACTTCGTCCGCTTCTCCGGCGAGCTCTTCATCTACTACGTGCTGATGGCGCTCGGCGGCGGCGTGCTCATGGCGTTCACGGTGGCCACGTTCGGCGCGATCGGCCTCGACGTGGAGGGGCTGGCCGAACGCTGGCTCCTGCCTTGTGGCGCCGTGGGCGCGGTCCTCGTCGGCGCGTGGCTCGTCGAGGCCAAGCAGAGCGTCGTCGAGAACATGGCGCCCGTGCTGACGCGCATCTTCACACCGCTCTTCACCGCCGTGCTGGTGACTCTGCTGGCCACGATGGCGTGGACGCGGAACGGGATCGACCTGGAGCGCGAGGTGCTGATCGGCTTCGACCTGTTGCTGGCCGTCGTGCTCGGCCTGCTGCTCTATGCCATCTCGGCCCGCGACCCGCGCACGCCCCCCGACCTCTTCGACCGCGTGCTGTTCCTGCTGGTGGCGAGCGCGCTCGTCGCCGACGGCGTGGCGCTGGCCGCCATCGCGGCGCGCATCTCGGAGTTCGGCTTCAGCCCGAACCGCGTGGCGGCGCTGGGCGAGAACCTCGTCCTGCTCGTGAACCTGGCATGGTCGGCGTGGCTGTACGCCCGCTTCCTCGGCGGCCGCGGCCCCTTCGCCGCCCTCGAGCGCTGGCAGACCGCCTACCTGCCGGTCTACGCCGTCTGGGCCGGGCTGGTCGTGGTGGGGTTCCCGCCCCTGTTTGGCTTCGCCTGAGGTGGCTGGAGGCGGTCACGGCAAGCTCGCTCCCGCCTACGGTGCTCACCGGCCGTCTCCGAGGAGCGTGTCGACCAGATCCGCCCGGCGGAAGGTCGCTGACAGCCTCTGCAACGTCCGTTCTCTGTCCCTGAACAACGGCTCGAGGGCACCCGCGATTCTCTCCTCGGCGCGAGCCAGATAGCCATCCGCGTTGCGGTCCACCAGGTCCCGCGCAGCATCGAAGTTGCGGTGGTCCAGTTCACGGAGAGCGGCGATACCCAGATCGTTCAACAGGTAGCGCCCCATCAACATTGCGATGAAGCGAGAACCGTAGGCCAGGAAGTCGGGCGCATCACTCGGCGGCCGTTTTCGTCGGTTCTCCGCGTGCCGATGCAGAAGGGCGGCGGTCACCGACTGCGCTCCGTTCAAATCGTCGGTGAAGATGGTCCTGGACAGCGCGCCGAAGTGCTCTCGGCTCCGGAACCGAGCCTGGTGTGGCCTGTGTCTCCAGACAGCAAGGACGGCTTCGGCGACTACCGCACTGGTGAATTCGTCCGACGATACGGCCCGCTCTTCTCGCTTGGCACGGTAGGTGTATCCCAATTGGGAGATGGACTCGCCGAGCGTCGCCTGCCGCGGATCGTTCGCCTTCAGATCCCGAAGATCGACGGGGTTCTGACTATTGGTGGCGAACGTTATCGACTCCACAAGCTCAACGTCATTCTGCTGCAGCTCATAGATTCGAACCAGCACCTCCGCGTCCCGGATCGCCGCGCCGACCTCCTGGGCCATGTGCTGAACCGTGCGCGCCGTCTGGCCGCCGTTCACGATCTGCAGGCCCTCCACCTTTACGGTCCAGTTTTCCTTCTGCAACGCGTTGTGACGGAACTTGGAGCAGGTGATCGTGATCCCGTTGTTGTAGAAGTAGAAGCTGGGCCGCTGGGCCGGCTCTCGCAGGGTGGCCGCCACGGCCTCGTTCACCCGATTGCCGGCGAGCCCCAGGTAACGGCGTATGTTCTTCTCGAACAGGCGATTGCCGTATACGTCGGTGAGACGCGCGAGCTCGGCAACCGACATGCGGCCGGTGAGCGCGCGCCTGAAGTCGAAGGTCTCCACCGTGGCGTTCCCCGTGAGCTGCACGTCAGCATTGATGGGCTTGCGCGCCTGCAACAGGGCAAGCAGCTCTTCCGGCCCCAGGTGACGCCACTCCACCTGCTCTCCGAAGTCGCGCGCCGCACCGTCAATCCGCTGCTGCGCCTGCTCCGTCCAGGTCGTTCCGTTGTTCGCGGCGATCGCGGTTACGCGTGGAATCGCACCGTCCTTGACGAACGAACGGATGTCTTCGACCCGTTGCTCCAATCGGGGATTCAAGGTGACCGGCCGCTCCGGGTCGAACAACGCTCCGACGGCGTCGATCATCTGGACGATGCCGTTCTCGGGGAAGGCCGCGTCTCCGCGAAGGTCCCCCCTGTACTTTCCCTGAACCAGGTTGACGCGGATCTCGCCGTCTTCGGGAGAATCGCAGTAGAGCGCGTCCACACCGAAATCGTTGCCCCCATCGACGATACCATCGACCGTCTGCTCGTCGGTGAGGTCGAAAGCAGTCTTCGCGACGAGGAACACGAATGCGACCGACCGTCGCCTGGGCTCGTCGATACCAACGCGCAGCTCGTTGTCGAAAGCGTCCGACTGCTCCTGGACGATACCGGTCACCCGCTGATCGATGATCTGTGCCGCAAGAGACACTGCGTTCCCTCTACTACTCCACCGACCGGTCGAGGATCCTCTCGATCTCGTCCATCACGCGGTCCATGCGGGCGATGAGGGCGTCGTACGGCGCGTCGGTCGCGAGGTCGATGCCGTGCTCGCGCAGCAGCTCGCAGGCGTAGCGCGACCCGCCCGCCTCGAGCACGGCCAGGTAGTCGCGGCGCGCGTCGTCGTCGCCGTCGAGGAATCGCGCCGCGAACATCGTCCCGCCGGCGATCGACGTGGCGTACTGGAAGACGTAGAAGTTCGTGTAGAAGTGCGGCACGAACGCCCACTCGACGGCATATGTCGGGTCGAAGGCGAGCACGCCGTCGTCCGATCCGTGGTAGCGCCGCACCAGCCCCTCGTACAGCGCGTTCAGCTTCTCGCCCGAGAGCGCCTCGCCCCGCTCCACCCGCTCGTGGACGGCCAGCTCGAACTCCGCAAACATCACCTGCCGGAAGAACGTGCCGCGGATCGCCTCGAGGGCCGTCCCCAGGTAGAAGAGCCGCTCGCGGTCGGCGAGACCCTGCGCAAGCAGGTGCTCCTGCAGCAGGACCTCATTGGTGATCGATGCGATCTCGGCCGTGAACGTCGCGTAGCCCGCCGTCTCGTAGGGGTTGTTCCGCTTCGCCAGCACCGTGTGCATGGCGTGGCCCCACTCGTGGACGAAGGTGGAGACGTCGTCGTAGGCCCCGTTGTAGTTCAGCAGCAGATAGGGATGGCCGTCGTAGACGGCGCCGTGCATGTAGGCACCCGGCGCCTTCCCCTCCCGCGGATAGACGTGCATCCAGTCGCCCGCGAAGCTCTCTCCGAGCGCGGCCACGTAGTCGTCGCCGAGCGGAGCGGCCGAGGCCAGGGCCAGCGCCTTGGCCTCGTCGAGTCCGAACGTGCGGTCGGAGGCGACGAGCGTCGGATAGATATCGTAGTAGCGGAGCTCGTCGACGCCGAGCATGCGCCGCCGCAGGCGGAAGTAGCGGTGCAGCGACGGAAGGTGCCGGCCGGCCGCGGCGACCAGCGTCCGGTAGACCGCGGCGGGGATGTTCGGTCCGGCCAGCGCAGCGTCGAGGGCGCTCGCGTAGCGCCGCGCGCGGGCCTCGAAGACGTGCGCCTTGACGTGCGTGTCGAGCGTCTGCCCAAGCGTCGCCGCGTAGCCCTGCCAAGTCTTCCAGAAGGCGTCGAAGACGAGCTTGCGATCTGCCCGGTTCCGCGATGCGCGGTGCTTGGCGTAGGCCGCCTGGTCGAGCCGCACCTCCTCGCCGGTGGAGAGCGTAACGGTGGGGAACGGCATATCCGTCGTCGAGAGCATCGCGAACACCCGCTCCGGACCCTGCCGCATGGCGCTCGTGCCGGCGATCACGGCTTCGGCCTCGGTCGAGAGCGTGTGCGGCTCCCGGCGCAGGACGTTGCGGACGTTGAAGGCGTGGCGGGCGAGACGCCGGCCCCCCCGCGGGGTGCGGCCCCGGGCGCAGGCCGTTGCGGACGGTGAGGGCGTGGCGGGCGAGACGTGGCTCCGCCGCGAGGTAGCGCTCGACGGTGGTCGAGCCGACCCGCAGCAGCTCCGGCGCCACGAAGCTCGTCGTCTCCTCGAACCGGGTCAGCAGCAGCGCCGTCTCGCCGCGCCGCTCCTGGGCTTCGGCCACCCGGCGGTCCTCGTCCGCCTTCAGGAACGCGTGGACGTGCAGGCGGACGAGGTCCTTCTCGGTCGCGCTGATCGCGTCGAGCGCCTCGGCGAGCACCGCGGCGCTCTCCCCGAGCCGGCCCGCGGACGCCGCCCGCCCCGCCCCCCCCCCGCGGCGCGCCCGGCGCCCCCCGCCGCCCCGCCCCCCCCGCCCCCGAGCCGCGCCTTGTCGGCCCGCCAGGCATCGAGGTCCGGATAAATCTCCGCCAGGTCCCACTCGATCGGCGCAGGCGACGAGGCGGGGGCGGACGACGCCCCTGACCCCGCGTCGGCGTCGCCGTCGGGCAGGACTTGATGAGTGGCAGCCGCGGGCGTCGTCATCGGCAGGCGCATCGGCAACCCCCGGCTATGCGGCGGCGAGCTGCCGCAGGACGTAGGGCAGGATGCCACCGTGCTGGTAGTAGCGGAGCTCCTCCGGCGTGTCGATGCGCACCGTCACGTCGAACTCCGCCGTCGTCCCGTCCGCGCGCGTCGCGCGGACGCGGACGACGCTCCGGGGCGCGAGGCCCTCGGCGATCCCGGTGAGGTCCAACGTCTCCTCCCCCGTCAGCCCGAGGCGCTCCAAGTCGTCGCCGTCCTTGAAGACGAGGGGCAGCACCCCCATGAAGACCAGGTTGCTGCGGTGGATGCGCTCGAAGCTGGTGGCGATGACGGCGCGGACGCCGAGCAGCATCGTCCCCTTGGCCGCCCAGTCGCGCGACGAGCCCGAGCCGTACTCCGCCCCGGCCAGGACGATGAGCGGCGTCCCTTCGGCCTTGTAGCGCATCGCGGCGTCGTAGATCGCCATCTGCTCGCCGTCCGGCAGGTGCCGCGTCCAGCCGCCCTCGGTGCCCGGCGCCAGCCGGTTCCGCAGCCGGATGTTGGCGAACGTGCCGCGCATCATCACCTCATGGTTGCCGCGGCGGCTGCCGTACGAATTGAAGTCGCGCGGCTCCACCCCGTTCTCGATCAGGTAGCGGCCCGCCGGCCCGTCGGGCGGGATGGCTCCCGCCGGCGAGATGTGGTCGGTCGTCACGCTGTCGCCGAGCAGGGCGAGCACGCGCGCGCCGGCGACGTCGACCGGCGCGGACGGCGAAGGCGTGAGCGTCTGGAAGAAGGGCGGGTGCCGCACGTAGGTCGAATCGTCCGTCCAGCGGAACTGATCCCCGGCCGGGGCGGGCAGGCCCCGCCAGCGCTCGTCGCCGTCGAAGACCTCGGCGTACTTCGACGTGAAGTGCTCCGTACGGACCGCCGACGCCATCGCCTGCTGCACCTCGGCCGCCGACGGCCACAGGTCGGCAAGGTGCACGTCGTTCCCGTCCGCGTCGCGCCCGAGCGGCTCCGCCGTCAGGTCGACGGTCATCCGCCCCGCCAGCGCGTAGGCGACGACGAGCGGCGGCGACGCGAGGTAGTTGGCCCGCACCAGCGGCTGCACGCGGCCCTCGAAGTTCCGGTTGCCGCTGAGGACCGAGGTCACCACGAGGTCGCGCTCCCGCACCGCCTGCGCCACCTCCTCCGGGAGCGGGCCGCTGTTGCCGATGCAGGTCGTGCAGCCGTAGCCGACGAGGCCGAAGCCTAGCTCGGCGAGCGGCTCGAGGAGGCCCGCCGCCTCCAGGTACTCGGTGACGACCATCGAGCCGGGGGCGAGGCTCGTCTTCACCCACGGCTTGGGGCGCAGCCCGCGCGCCGCCGCCTTCCGGGCCAGGAGACCCGCCGCGATCATGACGCTCGGATTCGAGGTGTTCGTGCAGCTCGTGATGGCGGCGATGACGACCGCGCCGTCCTGCAGGGCATCCTCTCCGGCCGTCCCGTCCGGCGGCGCTCCGGTCGCCCTCTCCGCGACGTCGGCGCGTCGCCCGGCCGTCATCTCTTCGAGCACGGTCTCGAACGCCCGGCCCGCGCCCCGCAGCGGGACGCGGTCCTGCGGCCGCTTGGGGCCGGCGATGCTCGGCTCGACGGTCGCCAGGTCCAGCTCGACCACGCCGCTGTACACCGGATCGTCCGCCTCGGAAGCGAACAGCCCCTGCGCCTTCGCGTAGGCCTCGACCAGGTCCACCTGGGAGGCGTCGCGCCCCGTCAGGGTCAGGTAGTCGAGCGTCATCCGGTCGATGGGACAGATGGCGACCGTCGATCCGTACTCGGGCGACATGTTGCCGAGCGTGGCCCGGTCCGCGAGGGTCAGCGAGCCGAGGCCCGGCCCGAAGAACTCGACGAACTTGCCGACCACGCCGTGCTGCCGCAGCCGCTCGGTGATCGTGAGCACGAGGTCGGTCGCCGTCGTCCCCTCGGGCAGCGAGCCGACCAGCCGGAAGCCGATGACGTCCGGGATGAGCATCGAGATCGGCTGGCCGAGCATCGCCGCCTCGGCCTCGATGCCGCCCACGCCCCAGCCGACGACGCCGAGGCCGTTGACCATCGTGGTGTGCGAGTCGGTCCCGACCAGCGTGTCCGGGTAGGCAAGCGGGTTCCCGCCGTTCGCGTCGCGGCAGACGACGCGCGCGAGGTGCTCGATGTTCACCTGGTGCACGATGCCGGTGTCGGGCGGCACGACCTTGAAGTTGCGGAAGGCGTCCTGCCCCCACTTGAGGAACGCGTAGCGCTCGCGGTTCCTGGAGAACTCGAGCCGGGCGTTCAGCTCGGCCGCGTTCGGGACCGCGAAGTGATCGACCTGCACGGAGTGGTCGATGACCAGCTCGGCCGGCTGCAGCGGGTTGACCCGCGAGGGGTCGCCGCCGAGGCGCGCCACGCCGTCGCGCATCGCGGCGAGGTCGACCACCGCGGGGACCCCGGTGAAGTCCTGCAGCAGCACGCGCGCCGGCATGAACGCGATCTCCTTGCGGACGCCGGGCGTCCAGCGCGCGAGCGCCTCGATGTCGGCGGCGGTCACGGCGCGGCCGTCCTCCCGGCGCAGCATGTTCTCGAGGAGGATCTTGAGCGAGTAGGGCAGGCTGCCGACGCCCGGATACCCGGACGCCTCGAGCGCCCGCAGGCTGTACAGATCCACGTGGCCGCCGTGTCCGTCGGGCAGCGACCGGAGGGTACCGAAGGTGTTCGTGCTCATGTCGTGTGACTCGCGAACCGGGGTTCCGATCGGGTGCGGCATGCTCGTCGCTGGCCGGCCGTCGCCTACCCGTCCCCGCGAGGTTCGCCGCGCGGCGGGGTCCAACCGTTCATGATCCTCCACCACGCGCCTGCGGCGCAAGCCGGCGCCCTTCGACCGGCGGCCCCGATGAACGGCCGGCGGCGCCGCGCTCACCCCTGAGCCGGGCGCAGGGGAACGTGCCGCAAGAAGGGACCGGAGCGGACGGCCCAGGGCGGCCCACGACCCGCACACCGGTCTCGCCGGAGGTCGCTACGCGCTCCCCGACACCGATCCGCCCGCCGCTGCATCGCCGGCCCACCCGATGCCGAGATCGCGCAGCGCGGCCTCGAAGATCGCACTCCAGCCCTGGTTGGCGCGGGGATTGGCGGGGCTCGGATGGGGGGCGCTCCCCCAGCGCGCGCCGCACCGCTCGGCGACGGGCCGCGCCCGGTCGCCCGCGAACCGGCCGATCCCCACGATGACGGAAGGCCGGAGATGGGCCGCGACCGCGGCCAGCGCCTCGTCGCAGACCGCGAACAGCCGCTCGCGGGCCTCGCGCGGACGCAGGCGGTCCGGGGTGAGATTCCGGCCCCCCTCGTCCATGAAGCAGAGCGGGCAGTAGTTCCAGACGAATGCGCGCCGGAAGAAAGCGTCCGGGGTGCCGAACCGCTCGCGCGCCCAGCCCCAGAAGCGGGCGCCGCTCACCTCGCGCCGCCCGATCCCGAAGCCGAGCACGGGTCGCCGCGGGTGCTCGTTCTTCGGCCGCCCGACCGGCGCCTCGATGCCGAGCCAGTCGCGGACCAGCTCGACGTCGCCGAACGGCACGCCGGTCTGGGCCATCCCGAACGGGCCGGGGTTCATTCCGACGAAGAGCACCTCGCGGGGATCCCGCCCGTAGAGCTCGAGGTAACGCCGATGCGGCCCCCGCGCGTAGTCAAGGGGCGCGTAGACGCAGGCCACGGAGCTGTCGAACCTCAGTCCGCGGGTCCGGCGCCGGAGCCGCTCCACGACCGCGGCAAGGTCGCTCATGGCCGGCGATCGTAGGACATCGCCGCGTCGGCCCGCAGGGTGGCCGACGCAGCCGCGCAGCGCGCCGGCGACCCTGAGCGCTCTGTCGGGTCTGCCGGCGCCGGCGGCCACTTCGGCCGCAAGGGCTGGTAGACTCGACGCCTGCGAGTCGTGGACAAGGAGATCACCGTGCAACCGACGACGACGTGGCGACGGCGGCTTTCCTTCTGTGGCCTGCTGGGGCTCGCCGCGGCGGTTGCGCCGCAGGCGCAGGACCTCACCGCCGAGACCGAGGCCTGGCGCGCCGAGCGCGAGGCGCGGCTGGCCGCAGACGACGGATGGCTGACGGTCGCAGGCCTGTTCTTCCTCACCGAGGGCGACAACACCTTCGGCGCCTCCCCGCTCAACGACATCGTCCTGCGGACGGGGCCGGACAGCGCCGGCGTCTTCACGTTGCGCCGCGGCGAGATCACGGTGCGGGCGACGGCGGGCGGGGAGCTGGCGGTCGACGGACGCGACACCGCGACGGCGGGCCCGGGGCCCTACCGGGGCGGGGCGGGCGAGACGCTGACGATCGACGGTCGCGACGCCGCGACGGCGCGCCTGTGGCCCTACGAGGGCGGGTCGCGCCCCACGATCGCGATCGGGCCGCTCTCGCTCTTCGGCCACTACAGCGGCGACCGGCTGGCCATCCGCATGCGCGACCGCGACAGCGAGATTCGCCGCGGCTTCACCGGCCTGCGCTGGTTCCCTGTCGCGGAGGACTTCCGGGTGCGGGGCCGGTACATCCCCCACGCCGAGCCGCGGACGGTGGAGCTCCCGAACATCCTGGGGGACGTCGAGACGTTCCGCACCAGCGGGTCGGTAGCCTTCGCGGTAGGCGGCGCCGAGCACCGGATGACGGCGTTCGATGCCGGCGGCCGGTTGTGGTTCATCTTCCGCGACCTGACGAGTGGGAGCGAGACATACCCCGCGGCGCGCTTCCTGTACGCCGACGCGCCCGAGGACGGCTGGACGACCGTCGACTTCAATCGCGCCTACAACCCGCCCTGCGCCTTCAACCCCTACACCACCTGCCCGCTGCCGCCCCTCGAGAACCGGCTGCCGGTCCGCGTCGAGGCGGGCGAGATGGACTACCACGCCGCCGGCGAGTGAGTCTGCGGTCAAGGGGCGCGGGCGTAGAGGTCGACGATGCCGCCGGCCCGGGCGGTTTCGAGCGGCCGGCGTAGCAGCGCGCCGACCCACGCCGGGCGTCCCGGGCGCTCGAGGACCGGCGTCTCCGAGCGCGCGACCTCGAAGCCGGCCGCCGCGACGATGCGCGCGAGCGTCGCCGGCGTGAAGAACCAGAGGTGGTGCAGCGCGCCGTAGTGCTTCCAGCGTTGGCGCTTCAGGCGGCACCGGCTCTGCCAGCTCTTGAGCCGCAGGCTCAGGCCCGCCAGGTTGGGAACGCCGACCAGGAGGACGCCGCCGACGCCGACGAGCTCGCGGGCGCGCCGCAGCTCCGCCAGGGGGTCGGGGGTGTGCTCGAGCACGTGGTTGAAGCGCACGCCGTCGAAGCGCACGCCGTCGAACGCGATCTGCGGGAGCTGCCCCTGCCAGAGGCGGGCGCCGGTGCGCCGGGCCGCGTCGGTGAGGCGGATGTCGGTGCCGTCGACGCGCCACCCGCAGTGCCCTGCCAGCCGGAGGAAGGCGCCGGCGCCGCAACCGACGTCGAGCAGCGTGCGCCGGCCAGCCGGCAGGTGACGCCGCAGACCGGCGAGTTGCCGCAGGTAGTGCCGGCGGCGGAACGGATCCACCGCTTCGTGCGCCTCCGGATGGTACGCGGACCCGTACACCGCAACGGCGAGATCGTCGAACGCCGGCCGCGGGCTCTGGAACTCGAGGCCGCACCCCGCACAGCGCGCGAGGCGGAAGCCCTGGAAGTCGACCGCGAACGGCCTTGGCGGACGGCGGCACAACGGGCACGCCACCGGCTCGCGCCCCCGCAGCGCGGCCTCGACCGCGGAGCGGGGCTTGCCGAACAGCGACTCACCCATCCGGCCATGATCGCACGTCCGGCGGGGTGCTAACATCCCGCGATGCCCAGGCGCCTGACCCGCATGGAGGTCGAGCGGATCGCGGCCCTCGCCCGCCTCGAGCTCACGCCGGACGAGGCGGAGCTCTTCACCCGGCAGCTCGGCGACGTCCTCGACTACGCGGAGCGTCTCCAGGCAGTCGACACGTCGGCGGCTCCTGCCGGCTGGCGTCCGGGCGCCGCCGATTCCCCGTTGCGGGCGGACGAGGGCCGTCCGTCGCTGCGGTCGGACGAGGCGGTCTCCAACGCGCCCGACCCGGGCGCAGGCCCCGGCGGCGCCCGCTTCTTTCGCGTGCCCCGCGTGATCGGCTGATGGCCGCCGCCGACGTCCGGACCGCAGGCGCCATCCGTGCGGCGATCGCCGCCGGCGATCGTTCCGCGGTCGAGGTCTGCCGGGGCTGTCTGGACCGCATCGACGCCGACGACGGCCACCTGAACGCGATGACCGTCGTCCTCCGCGAGGAAGCGCTGGCGCGCGCGGCCGAGGTCGATGCCCACCGGCGAGAGTGGCACGACCTCTCGCTGCTCGGCGTCCCGATCACGGTGAAAGACGTCATCTGCACCCGCGGTCAGCCGACGACGGCGGCCTCCCGCATCCTGCGCGGGTTCCGCCCGTCGTACGACGCCACCGTGGTGACCCGCCTGCGCGCGGCTGGGGCCGTGATCGTCGGGAAGACGAATTGCGACGAGTTCGCGATGGGCTCGTCCACGGAGCACTCGGCCTACGGACCGACCCGCAATCCGTGGGCGCCGGACCGCACGCCCGGCGGATCGAGCGGCGGGGGCCCCCCGGCCCACCCGGCAACCCGGGGGCGCCGGACCGCCCGCCGGGCGGATCGGGCGGCGGGGCCGCGGCGGCGGTCGCGGCGCGGTTCGCGCCGGTGTCGATCGCGTCCGATACGGGAGGATCGGTGCGCCAGCCAGCCGCGTTCTGCGGCGTCGTCGGTCTCAAGCCGACATACGGGCGGGTCTCGCGCTACGGTTTGCTCGCCTTCGGGTCGTCTCTCGATCAGATCGGCCCGCTGACGCTCACCGTTGCCGACGCCGCCGCGGTGCTGGCCGTCATCGCCGGACCGGACCCCTTCGACGCCACATCCGCCGGCGCGCCCTCGGCCACGCTTGCGGACGCCCCGTGCGGCCACGCCCGCGGGTTGCGCATCGGCGTGCCCCGGCGGCTGCTCGAGGCGGGCGAGGCGGGACTCGACGCGGAGGTGCGCGCGGCGTTCGAGACCGCGCTGCGGGCGATCGAGGACGCCGGCGCCGAGATCGTGGACGCGAATCTGCCCCACGCGTCGTACTCCATCCCTGCGTACTACCTGGTGGCCCCCGCCGAGGCCAGCTCCAACCTCGCCCGCTACGACGGAGTGCGCTACGGAGTGCGCGCGGGAGCGTCGGAGGAGGACGGGGACGGCGCCGCGGGTCTCGCACGGATGTACGAGCGCACCCGCCACGGCGGGTTCGGCGCCGAGGTCAAGCGCCGCATCATGCTCGGGACCTACGCCCTGAGCGCCGGCTACTACGACGCCTACTACCGGAAGGCCCAGCAGGTTCGTAGCCTGATTCGGGACGACTACGACCGCGCGTTCGCCGACGCGGGGATCGACGTCGTGGCCACCCCGACGACACCCACGCCGGCGTTCCGCCTCGGCGAGCGGGCGGAGGATCCGCTCGCCATGTACCTGGGCGACGTCTTCACCGTGAGCGCCAACCTCACGGGGCTGCCCGCCGTCAGCCTGCCGGCCGGGCGGACCGCCGCCGGCCTGCCGGTGGGATTCCAGCTCACCGGCCGCCCGTTCGACGAAGCGACGCTCTTCCGGGTCGGGGACGTGCTCGAACGGGCCGCCCCGTGGTGGCAGGAACCGCCGCCCCGCACCAGCGCGACGAGCCCCGACGCCGGCGTGAGCTGACGTTCAGCCGGCGCAGGCAGGGACCGCCGACGGGACGTCCGGCGCCGGCTCGGCCCCGGCGGCCGCAGTCGAGTGGAACGGCGAGCCCGCCACTCCTCCGAGCTGGGCCACTGGGGCTGCTTGAGGAGTTGCGGGGATTGCCGGGGAACCGCGGGCCCTCACTCCTCCGCCTTGGGCGCCCGGGCCTGCTCGAGGAGCTCCGGAGTCCGCAACTGGTCGGCGGGCCCGCGCGGGGCGTCGGGCGGAAGGTAGCCCGGCTCGCCGTCCGCGTCGGACAGGTTGCGCACCACGAGCACACGCGTGCGCCGGAACTTCGTGAAGCCGGCGAGCACGATGAACCCGATGAACAGGGTGAGCAGGAAGCCGGTCGACAGGACCAGCCCCAACAGGGCGCCGACCGCAATCTCCACGGGGCTGGGGGCCGCGGTCGTCTGCACCAGTGCCGCGAGCGTCATGCGCCGTCGCCTCCGGCCGGCTTCGGATCCGGCACCTCGTACACGATGAGGCCGCCGTCCACCTCTCGCATCGCGACCCGCTCGAGCTTGCTGCGCGGATCGGGGCGCTCGCCGGTCTCCGGGTCCGGGGCCAGCTCCCGCAGGCGCGGAAGTGCGCCGCGGCGCAACTGCTTGGCTCGCTTCGAAGCGACCCCGACGTAGAGAAAACGGCTCTCGATGGGAGGCATCGGTTTTCGATCCACGGCCTCCGGGGCCGTCTCCTCGACTGTCTCGGCGGGGGCCGCTTCGGCCTCCGCCGACGCGGCTGCCAGATCGTTCTCCTCGGTCACAACCCTTAAGCATATGCGAAACGCCCGGGCCCTGTCGCCCGAACCGCTCGGGAACGAGGTCCGCTGCCACGCGCGCCGGCGGGACCGAGGGCCGATCCGGCAGCCGACCGGCGGCGCGGCGGGCGTCGATCCGCGCGGCGGGCGTCGATCCGCCGCGACGAACTGTGCGATCATGAGGGCCGACTCCACGCAATCGATTTCCACCGTGGTCCGCATCCTCTTCCTGGGCGACATCATGGGCAAGCCGGGGCGCAACATCGCGCGGCAGGCGGTCCCGCGCCTGATCGAGCGCCACCGCGTCGACCTGGCGGTAGCCAACGTCGAGAACGCGGCGGGCGGCAAGGGGATCACGCGGGAAGCGGCCGAGGCGCTGCGCGACGCCGGCATCGCCGTGATGACCACCGGGAACCACGTCTGGGACAAGAAGGAGGCGATCGCCTACATCGGCGTCGAGCCGCGCCTGCTGCGCCCCGCGAACTACCCGCGCGGCGTGCCGGGGCGCGGCCGTTACGTCGCGCGCACGAGGGGCGGAGTCGCGGTCGGCGTCGTCAACGTCATGGGCCGCATCTTCATGAATCCGCTCGACAACCCGTTTCACGTCGTGCGTGACGAGATAGCGGCCGTGCGCGAGGACGGCGCGCAACTCGTGCTCGTCGACTTCCACGCCGAGGCGACCTCCGAGAAGGTCGCCATGGGCTGGCACCTCGACGGCGCCGTGACGGCCGTCGTCGGCACCCACACCCACGTGCAGACAGCCGACGCCCGCGTGCTGCCGCAGGGCACGGCCTACATCACGGACGTCGGCATGACCGGTCCGCACGACTCGATCATCGGGGTCGACGTGCAACCGGCCCTCAAGCGCTTCCTCGACGGGATGCCGGCGCGCTTCGATCCCGCGAAGCGGAACCCCCGCGTGAACGCCGTGCTCGTCGACGCCGACCCCGCGACCGGCCGCGCGGCGGGCATCGAGCCGCTGAACCTCTCGGCCGCAGACGTCGACGAGCTCGCCGGGGCGGCGGTGCCGGCCCCGTGACCGCGCACCTGCCGTTCGGCGATCCGCCCGCCGCGCGGCCCGGGACGGCCCGGGCGCCGGCGGAACGAGCGCCGGCGGAACGAGCGCCGGCGGCCCGGGCACGATCTCGACGGCGCGCGTACACCGTCAGCGAGCTCACCTCGACCATTCGCCTCAGCATCGAGTCGGCGCTCGGCGAGGTCTGGGTCGAGGGCGAGCTCTCCAACTGCCGGCTCTGGAAGACCGGGCATCTCTACTTCACGCTCAAGGACGACGGGGCCCAGATCCGGGGCGTCATGTTCCGCTCCGCGCTGCGCTACCTGCGCTTCGAGCCCGAGGACGGCCTGCAGGTGATCGCCCGCGGCCGGGTCGGCGTCTATCCGCCGAAGGGCGAGTACCAGCTCGTCGCCGAGCACCTCGAGCCCCGCGGCACCGGCGCCCGGCAGCTCGCCTTCGAGCAGCTCCGCCGCAAGCTGGCGGACGAGGGGCTGTTCGACGCCTCGCGCAAGCGTCCGCTACCCGCCCTGCCGCGGCGGATCGGGATCGTCACGTCGATCGACGGGGCCGCGCTGCGCGACGTCGTCAAGGTGCTCGGCCGCCGCCATCCCAACGCGCACCTCGTCATCAGCCCGGCGCGCGTGCAGGGCGAGGGCGCCGCCCGGTCGATCGTCGCCGCCCTGCGCCGCCTCGAGCGCGTGGAGCGGGTCGACGTCGTGATCGTCGGCCGCGGCGGCGGATCGGCGGAGGATTTGTGGGCGTTCAACGAGGAGCCGGTGGCGCGGGCGGTGGCCGCGGCGGGCGTCCCCGTGATCTCCGCCGTCGGCCACGAAACCGATTCCACGGTCACCGACTTCGTGGCGGACGTGCGGGCGCCGACGCCGTCCGCCGCGGCCGAGATCGTGCTCGCGCACAAGGACG
>MKWU01002286.1_pt1 | contig 29481 bp, 26 predicted proteins | sample 809101 | NCBI WGS metagenome assembly MKWU01 (sample SAMN05860141, study PRJNA318959) | sponge metagenome | host: Aplysina aerophoba | place: Slovenia: Piran, Adriatic Sea, Gulf of Piran | collected 2013-05-07 | reverse complement strand
CGAGGACCGCGCGAACGGCATCCGGTCGGTCGCCCCCGACGACGGCTCCGGCCTCTGGGGCAACGACGGGTTCCTCCTGCGGGCCAACCTCGTCGCCGCAGACCCCGCGAGCCGCTACCTCACCTTCAGGACGGCCGTTCCCGCCGAGAGCGTTCCGGCAGTGCGGACCATGACGCGCGGCGACTGGGCTACGGTCACCTCGCCGCACTGGCCCACGGAAGGCGCCGTCGCCTCCGTCGCCGCCTACGATGCCACGCAGCCCGACCTCCGGGCGGCGGCCGAGGGAAGCTACCGCTGGCACGGCGAGCTCGTCGCGCTCGACGAGAGCAAGCGGACGCTCACCGTACGTGCACGCGTCGCGGCCCGCGGTGGTCTGGCGGCGGTTGCCGGGGCGAAGTCCGGCGACCCGATCGTCCTCACCTGGTCCGGATTCGAGGACCGCGCGAGCGCGATCCGTGCGGTGGTTCCCGAGGACGGCTCCGGGCTCTGGGGCAACGACGGGTTCCTGCTGAGAGCCCGGCTCGTCGCGGCGGATCCGGCGAGCCGGCACATCACGTTCGCAACGGAGGTTCCCGCGTCGAGCATCGCGGCCGTGCGGACGCTGAGCCGCGGCGACTGGGCCACCGTCAAGTCGCCGCATTGGCCCGCCGAGGGTGCCGTCGCCTCCGTCGCCGCCTACGATGCCGCACGCGCGGCGTCCCGCGCGGTCGCCGAGGGGACGTACCGCTGGCACGGCGAGCTCGTCGCGCTCGACGAACCGACCCGCTCGCTCACCGTTCGAGCGCGCGTCGCCGCGCCTGGCGGTCTGGCCGCGGTAGCCGGCTCGCAGGCCGGCGACCCGATCGTCATCACCTGGTCCGGGTTCGAGGACCGCGCCAACGATATCCGGGCCATCGCCCCCGAGGACGGCTCCGGCCTGTGGGGCAACGACGGGTTCCTGCTGCGGGCGGAGTTCGTGTCGGTCGACCCGGCGAGCAACTACCTCACGTTCAAGGCCACGATTCCCGAAGACGGCGTCGCCGCGGTGCGGACGCTGATCCCGGGCGACTGGGCCACCGTCACGTCGCCGCACTGGCCCACGGCCGGGATCGGCGCGGTCGTGGCGGTCGACGCCTACGATCCGTCCCGGCGGGCGCGACGGTACGTCTGGCCGGGCGAAGTGGTCGCGTACCACTCGTCCGAGTCGGCGGCGACGGTGTCCGCCCCGGCCGAGAGCCATGTCTTCCGGTATGTCGACCGCTTCGACGAAGGCGACCCCGTGGTGCTGATCTGGGCGCCGGGAGCCAACGACGAAGTCACGGCAGTCCGCTATCTCGAGCACCGGGACGCGGACCTGGCCCTGGATCACGGCTACGTGCTGCCCGTGCAGTTCGTCTCGGCCGATGCCGACCGCCAGCGCATCACGTTCAGGACGAAGCTGCCGCTGACGCTCGCGGGGGCGTCGATGCGGCCGGGCCACCCGATCAAGGTGACCTCGCCGTTCGAGCAGACGGGCGAGACCGCGGTGATCCTGTCCGTGGAAGAGTAGACGGACGACCTCGACCGCCCGGCCGCCCGGCTCGACGATCACCGTCGGCCGGGCGGCCGCGCAACCGGACTGGCGGTCCCGACGCCCCCCGCCGGGGAGCTTGGGGGACCGCCAGAAGCTTGTACGGGGTCCGGGTCAGGAGACAGTCCGCGACAGGCGGTCTATCTCGCGCCACTCCGCATCGCTGACCGGCATGACGGAGAGCCGCGGCGCGCGCGTGAGGACGAACGTTTCGAACGCACGGCTCGCCTTGATCTCCTTGAGGGTGACGGGCCGCGGGAGCTTCTCCCGCGGGGCGATATCCACGACGACGCGGCGGCCGGACTCGTCTTCGGGGTCGGGATAGGCGTCGGTGAGAGCGACGGCGGTCCCGACGACGGCCTTCTCCTTGCCCGTGTGGTAGAAGAAGACGTGATCGCCCTTGCGGACCGAGCGCAGGTGCTTCTGGGCCAGCGGGTTTCGGACGCCGTCCCACACGGTCCGGGCGTCCGAGACGAGCTCGTCGTAGCTGTAGTGGGTCGGCTCTTCCTTGAACAACCACTTCATGTCGGAACCCTCCGCGGCCGAAGTCCGGGCCGGCGACCGGATTCTACCGTCTGCCCGAGGCGGGAGCCGTGACCGGCGGGGCCCTGGGCGATCTCGTGGCGGTCTCGCGCGCCGTGCGAGACGCCCGCGGCCGGCTCGACAAGATTGGACGACTGTCGGCCTTCCTGGCGCAGACCCCGCCGCAGATCATCGAGAGCGCCGTCGCGTATCTTTGCGGCACGCTGCCCCAGGGCCGGATCGGGGTCGGCTTCGCGGCGGTTCGCGACGCGTGCACGGCTGCGCCCGCACCCGTCTCCGGACTGTCGATCACGGAGGTCGACGCGGCGTTCACGCGAATCGCCGGCCTGAGCGGCCCGGGCTCGACGGGCAAGCGGGTGGCGGCGCTGCGCACGCTGTTCGAACGCGCCGCGGCCGACGAGCAGGACTTCCTCGCGCGCCTGGTGTGCGGCGAGCTGCGCCAGGGGGCGCTCGAGAGCATGGTGAGCGACGCGGTCGCGAAAGCGGCCGGACTGCCGCCGGCCCGGGTCCGGCGGGCGGTCATGATGGCGGGCGGGCTTCCTCCGGTCGCTGGTGCCGTGCTGACCTCCGGCGGGCAAGGTCTGGAGCAGTTCGCGCTCCGCGTCTTCCGCCCCGTTCAACCGATGCTCGCCCAGTCGGCCGAGAGCGTGGACGAGGCGCGCTCGCGCCTGGGCGACCTCGCGCTCGACTACAAGCTGGACGGCGTGCGCGTCCAGGTGCACAAGGACGGTGCCGAGGTGCGCGTGTTCACGCGCCACCTGCGCGAGGTGACCGCTTCCGTGCCCGAAGTTCTCGATGCGGTACGCACGATGCCGGCCCGCCGGCTCGTCCTCGACGGCGAGGTGCTGGCGCTTCGCGCGGACGGACGGCCGCTGCCGTTCCAGGTCACGATGCGCCGCTTCGGACGCGCCCTCGACGACCGGGCGATCACCGGCGAGCTGCCGCTCACGCCGTTCTTCTTCGACTGCCTGGCCGTCGACGCGGGCGAGTTGATCGACGAGCCGCTCGCGAGCCGCGCCGCCGCGCTCGAGGCGGTCACCGGCGGCCGATGGCTGATTCCCCGCGTGCTCTCACCACCCCCGGCCGCGGCTGAGGCCTTCGTCGACGCGGCTCGGCGCATCGGGCACGAGGGGGTGATGGCCAAGGCGCTCACGGCGGGCTACGAGGCGGGAATGCGCGGCGCAGCCTGGTTGAAGATCAAGCCGGCGGCGACGCTCGACCTCGTCGTGCTGGCCGCGGAATGGGGCAGCGGGCGCCGGCAGGGCTGGCTGAGCAACCTCCACCTGGGAGCGCGGACCGGGGCGGCGGGTGGCTTCGTCATGCTCGGCAAGACCTTCAAGGGCCTGACCGACGCCACCCTGATCTGGCAGACCCGCCGACTCCTCGAGCTGGAGACCGGCCGCGATCGCTACACCGTGTACGTCCGCCCGCGGCTGGTCGTCGAGGTGGCGTTCAACGAGGTCCAGGCGAGCCGCCGCTATCCGGGCGGAGTCGCTCTGCGGTTCGCGCGAGTCAAGCGCTACCGCGACGACAAGGCCCCCGGCGACGCGGACACCATCGAGTCCGTCCGGGCCCTCCTCCTGCCGCTGGAACCCGCGCGCTGAGGCCCCGGAGCCCGTCGCCGCTCAGATCGGCCGCTCCACGGCCTCCCGGACCTTCTTGCCGATGCGGGCCCTGACCACCCGCCGTGCCGGAATCACGATTGCCTGCCCCGTCACCGGACTGCGGCCCTTCCGAGCCCGCCGCGTCTCGACCACGAGCTTGGCTACACCCGGTACCGAGAACTGCCCGACCTCCACGAGCTTTCGCTCGCACAACCTCCGCAACTCGTCGAGAAACTCGCGCGCGTCCGCACGTCTCAAGGCAAGTCTGGAAGTAGCGAAGTGCCGGACCATGTGCGTGCACAGGTCCGCCTTGTCCACTCGGCCACCCCTCGCCATCGAACCTCCTCCGGACAGTGACACGAAACAGTGACGCGAACCGCCGACCGTCGCGGCCGTGCGCGCCCGACGTCGCACCGCCAACTGACGCCCGCTTCGCGTGGCCACGTCACAGGGCCGCGCACTTGCGCTTCCCTATTGGCAATGTAGGTGGTCGCGAAACGGAGTGTCAAGAACCGCACGTGCCAAACTCCGCACAGGTGAGCCTGAAGCGCGTCCGGCAGTGACGTGCCCCTCGCCGTCTACCGACAAATGAGTCTGTAGGCGGCAACGGGCCGTCGAGCTCTACGATCCGCGCTCACGGCGAACCGTGTCCAAGGCAAGCGAGCCCGACCGTTTCCCATACATCGCAGCCAGGCGTCTGCGCCGTAGAACGGTGCAGACGCCTGGCAGGGTTGGTTGGGCACCAGGCGGAGCAGGCGACGACTGGTGGGCTAGCGCCGCGCGTTGCACTATGGCAGCCGGATATGCGTTACAGTGAGATCTGGAACACAACTGGTGCGTGCTGCCTCATCGGAGCCGGACCCCACGCTCCGCCGCAGCGACTGCGAGCCGGTATCGCCAGACACTGGCAGGTTGCGAGCCGCGCGCGAGCGAGAACGGACGGGAAACGGAGGAATCAAACGACAAGCGAGCCTGACCGGGGACGACATCGCGCGCGCGTCGGAGCGGCATCGTCGTGAGCACGGACGCCCACCGCCTCCAAACTCTGGACCAAGTTCGGGACCTCCTCGAAGATGACCGGACAATCCCGCAGGTTCAATCTCGCGCGGACGCCTACCGGCTCATCGAGCGGACCGTGGCGTGGTTCGACTACGACCGCCTGCGAAAGGTCGACAAGGGTCTGATCCGACGCTACCTTGGCCTCGTTACCGGCCTGTCCCGCGCCCAGATCACGCGGCTCCTGAAGCAGCACCGAACGACGGGAGCCCTGACCGACCGGCGCGGCGCGCCCCGCAGGCCCTTCCCGCGCCGCTACACGAACGCGGACGAAGAGCTGCTGGCGCAAGTCGACGCACTCCACGGGGCGCTCTCCGCCAGAGCGACCCGCAAGCTCCTGGGCCGCGCCTACGAGCTCTTCGGCGACCGCCGGTTCGGACGCCTTGCCGGCGTCTCCAAGGGTCACCTCTACAACCTGCGGCGCGCACCCGGCTATCTGCAGCGCCGAGGGGCGGCTTCGGACCCGACGCGGCCGCCGGGGCTGACCAGCCGTCAACGATGGCGCTCCCAACCGTTCCCGCGCCCGGGCCACGTGCGAGTAGCTACCGTCCAATCGGTCGACACCGACCCCTTCGGCAACCTGTACCTGATCGAGCTGGCGGACGAGGTTACCGCCTTCCGCGTCGTGCGGGCGGTTGCGCACCTCGACCCGTCCCACTTGATACCAGCCATCCATACGTTGCGCCGGGCCTTCCCCTTCACCGTGGTGGGCTTCCATGTCGCCCGCGACTCGAAGCCCGCCGAACGCCTTGTCGCGGCGCTCCTTCAGACATGGCACACGGTACCGGCCACGGAGGGCTTGCCTCGTCCGCGCCTCGACCACCCGGGGGACGCCGATCGGGACGTCGACGACGTGAACGCCTTCCTGGAGCAGACGCTGGCACCCTACGTCAACTACCACCGGCTCTGTTCCTTCTCCAGTGAGCGCGTGGATGCGGGAGGCCGCGTGCGGATCGTCCATCGGGACGCCGACATCATGACTCCGTACGAGCGACTCCGCTCGCTGCCGGCGGCGTCCGCCTGCCTGACTGCCGGAACCACTCTTGCGCAACTCGATGCGGTCGCCGCTGCCATGAGCGACAACGAGGCTGCGCGAGCAGTCGCCGAGGCCCGCGACCGCCTGTTTCCGCCCGCGGGCCCTTCCGGCGCTCCTGCCCTCGCTGCGAAGCCGCCGAGCGGCGTCAGGAAGAACGGCGACCCGTGACAGGCGTCAGCGCACCGGGAAGAAGATGTCCGTGCGCCACTTGGACTGGTCCGGCTCGGCGCCGGGGTCGGTCACGTAGACCTCCCAGGGAGCTCCGCCGGCTTCGAGGCCCTGCGACTTCACCCACTCCGTCAGGGCCCCCCACGTCTGCGGGAGGTCGTCGTACGGACCGACGTGGGTAACGGTCACCGCGGTTCCCGCGGGAAGCTCGCCGGCCCGGACCCGACCCGCACCCGCCATGGCCGAGTCGACGGGCATCGCGCATTCGAGCTCGACGGTGTCACCCGGTGGCGAGTGGTAGATGGCGAGCGGCATTCCGGCCGGCTTCCCGCCGCCCTGCTGGATGTGTCCGTGCACCTCCCCGAACAGCGGTCCCATGGCCTGCCCGATCTCGCTCATGGCAACGGTCGCGCGGATGCCCACGATCGGTTGCGCCTCGAGCCGTGTCGTCCTGAACTCCAGCTTCATCGTCCAGTCTCCCTCCGCTCTCGCGAACCCCAACGATACCACGCTGGGCGTGGCGCCGGCGCCGGAGTTGGAATGAATGTCGCACTGCGGCGCGCTACGAATGACACCCGCAGCGAGCTCGGAGAGGAAGGCGTGAAGAGGGCGGACGACCTGCGCGCCTGCCGCCGACGAGCCGCGTCAGCGGGCGGCGCGCCCGACGTAGCCCTGGAAGGTCCGCTCCACTAGGTCGTCGACGCCGGGGACGAACAGGACGGCGAGCACGGTCACCACCAGCGCCGCCGCGATGCACCAATAGAAGTACCGCATGACGCTAGCCCGCCATTCGTCGCCTGGCGGCTCCGCTTGGCGCCCAGCCAAGCCTACCAGGAGTCTGCACCGTTCTACGGCGCAGACCCCTAGCCCGCCATTCGTCGCCCGGCGGCTCCGCTCGGCGCCCAGCCAAGCCTACCAGGAGTCTGCACCGTTCTACGGCGCGGACTCCCGGCGCCGCGGCGCCGCCTCGAACACCCAGGAGTCGCCGGCTTCCACGGAGGCCCGGGTGACCTGGGACGGGTACTTGTCTCGAATCGCGGCGGCGATGCCGTCGAGAACCGGGCCCGACTCGATGCGCACGAGCTGCCGCTGATAACGCTTGCCGTCGATGCGGACCACCGCGCGCCCGTCGCGCTCCGCCTGGACGGGCCAGCGCTTCCACAGCCGGCCGACCGTCGTTCCCATGTAGCCGGACCAGACGTAGAGCTTGCCGTCGTGCGCGGCCGTCCAGATGCGGCGGGACCGCGGCGGGTCCAGGAGCTGCAGCTCGATGGTGTCGATGTCCTCGACGAAGCTCCAGTCCGGCTCGGCCCCGGCGTGGAGCTCGCCCGCCACCAGGGCTCCCCCGGAGAACAATCGGTTCGGGCCGTCGGCGAAGCGCTGCTTCGCCGCGGCGGTGACGACGGCGGTCAACGGAATCAGCGCCAGGCAGCCGATGACGATCAGCACTCGGTAGAGAACTTGCATGGCTCCGCCAGTGTAGCACCAGCCCACGTCCGGGCCACCGCCCGGCACGGTCCCAGCCGGAGCTCCGATGACGCCGACCACCGTCGACAGCCCGCACGCGGCGAAACCGCCCGCCGCCTCACTCCGGCAGTGCGAAGACGAACAGGTTGTTGCCGGTGCTCGGGCGGAGCTCCGGGGTGAGATCGAGGAAGCGCGGCGTCCCGGTGCTCACGGCCACGTACTGTCGGCCGTCGACCGCGTACGTGATCGGGAAGCCCGACACCGACGATCCGAGATTGATCTCCCAGAGCACCTCGCCCGTCTCGTCGTCGAGAGCCCGGAAACGCCCGTTGACGTCGCCGCCGAAGACCAGCCCGCCGCCCGTCGCGACGAGCGACATCGTGGCCGCCCGCTGGTCGTGCTGCCAGACCGTCCGGCCGGTCTCGGCCGATATCGCGTGCACGCTTCCGACCTGGTCCGTGCCCGGGGCGATCTGGCCCCGCCACACCAACGCGTAGACCTCCACGCTGCCTCCGCCCTCGGTCGTCGCCAGCATCCGGGCGCAGACGTTGCGCAGCGGGTAGTACATCGTGTTCGTGCGGGGGCTGTAGGCGCCCGCCTCCCAGTCCTTCCCGCCGCTGGCGTGGGGGCAGGCCAGCACCTCCTGCCCCTCGGCCGTGAAGACGAGCTCTGCGCTCTCGGTCACCGCGCCCGTCGCGCCGTCGATCCCGGCGATGACGTTCTGCGTGATGGTCGGCGTGGCCCAGAGGAACTCGCCCGTCGCGCGGTCGAGCGTGTAGACGACGCCGGTCTTGCCCGGGATGCCGGTCACCACCTGCCGCACCTCGCCCGGCTCGAGCCGCGGGTTGATCCAGCTCACGGCGGTCGGATCCGGCGCGACCGGGGTGTCGACCAGCAGTCGCTCGAAGGGGTGGTCGAGGTCCCAGTGATCGTTCAGATGCTGGTAGTACCAGCGGATCGCGCCGGTGTCCGCGTCGAGGGCCAGGGTCGAGTTGTGGTAGAGGTGCTGGTTGTCCGTCCCGCCGAGGAGGAACTTGGGGGCCGGCGAGGTGACCGACGTCCCGACGTAGATCAGGTTCAGGTCGGGGTCGAAGCTCGGCACCATCCAGGCGCCGACGTGCCTCCGCTCCTCGTAGGGCACGCCGCCCCACGACTCGTCGCCCGGCTCGCCGGGGGCCGGGATCAGGCGCGTCCGCCACAGCTCCTCCCCCGTGCCGGCGTCGTGCGCCGTGATCACGCACGCCTCCGGCCCGGCCATCGGCATGCAGCTCCGCCCCGAGATCACCTTCCCGTCGGCGACGATCGGGCCCGACGTCTGCATCGCCGGGTCGACCCGGTAGTCGACGATCTCGGTCTCCCACGCCAGCCGTCCGGTGGCCGCATCGAGCGCGAACACGTAATCGTCGACGCTCGTGTCGAGGATGAACGTGCCGTGGATGGCCAAGTTGCGGTTGTTCTCCGACAGGCCGAAGATGTAGTCGGAGATGTCGTCGGGCACCTCCCGCCGGTGCTCCCAGAGCAGGTCGCCCGAGACCGCGTCGATCGCCTGGATGACGTCGTTGGGATTCGGCATGTACATCATGCCGTCATGAACCAGCGGCGTCCCCTGCTGCCGCCCCTCGGTGAGGGCGCGGGACCAGACCATGCGCAGCGAGCCCACGTTCTCCCGGTCAATCTGCGCCAGCGGGCTGTAGCCCCAACCGTCGAGCGTCCGGCGCCACATCAGCCAGTCGTCGGGGCTCGGATCCTGCAACTCCGCATCGGTCACGGGGTCGATGGCCTCGTCCTGCGCCCCGACCGGCGGCGGCAGGGCGACTACGGCGACGGAGGCAACGGCAGCCCAGACGAGCACGAGCGGGCCGCGACGGAGCGACGGCGAACCGGATGCGGGCATGTCCCCTCCTCGGCGGGTGGTATCCGGCTGACCATGTTACGCCGAACCCGTAGGAGACTCCCGCATCGCACGACGTCGCGTGCCCGGGGAGCCGAACACGCCCGCCTTGCGGATCCTTACTTCCCTTGTTTCCAAGGGAGGCTAGTATTGGTGGTGCTCCGAGAAACGAGCACCACCGCGGGCGGCAGCGCGGCACGGAAGCGGCACGGAAGGAGAGGCAATGCGGAAGGCAGGTCCTCGTGGTCGGCTGCTCGGCCGGGCCGTCGGGTGGGCGTTGCTGGGCGGATTGCTCCTGGCCGCGGATCCGGCGCCGCGGGCGCAGTCGTCGACCACCAACCCGTATCGAGCCACCTTCGGCTGGGAGCGGCTGCCCGAGGGGCGCGTCCTCGGCACGGTCAGCGGGGTCTTCCCCGACCCGGACGGCGAGCACCTCTGGATCCTGGACCGCTGCGGCGCGAACCAGTGCGCCGGCTCGGAGCTCGATCCGATCCTGAAGTTCGATCTCCAGGGCAACCTCGTCGACAGCTTCGGCGCCGGGCTCTTCGGCTTCCCGCACGGTTTCTTCCTGGACCACGAGGGTTTCCTCTGGGTGACGGAGGGTGGGTCGCACGGCGACTCGCGCGCGACGCCCGGCGAGCGGATCGGCATCGGTCACCAGGTCCTGAAGCTCGACCAGCAGGGGGAGGTCGTGATGCGGCTCGGTGAGGCGGCGGTCTGGGGGGACGACGAGCACCACTTCAACGGCCCCTCGGGGGTGGTCGTCGCTCCGAACGGCGACATCTGGGTGTCGGACGGGCACCGCGGCGGCAACAACCGGATCGTCAAGTTCTCCGCCGACGGCACGTTCCTGCTGGCGGTCGGGGGCGGTGTCGGATCGGAGAGCAAGGAGGCGGCCCGGTTCAGCGATCCGCACGACATCAAGATGGACTCGCGCGGCCGGGTGTACGTGGCCGATCGGGGCAACAGCCGCGTCCAGGTGTTCGATTCCGAGGGCAACCTCCTCCACATCTGGACCCACTACGGGAAGCCGAGCGGGCTCTTCATCGACCGCGACGACGTCCTCTACGCCGGCGACGGCCTGTCCGGCATGGTCCGGCAGGGACCGCCCGACAACTGGCGCAGCAACCTCGGCTGGGAGAAGGGCATCCGGATCGGCGACCTGCGCACGGACCAGGCCTGGGTGACGCACTTCATCCCCCAGCACGACGAGGACGTCGGCGCCGGCATCGAGTTCCTCGGCGTCGACTTCGACGGCAACATCTACGCGGGCGAGGTCAGCCGCCGCCGTCTCGTCCGCTACGTGCTCCACCGGCCCTCCGAGCTGCTGCGGCGTTGACGAGCGCACGTGCGCGCCGCTCTTCTTGGAAGACGGGACCGGATCGCAGAGCGGGACGGGAACTGATGGGAACGAGAACGCTGTTCCTGGCGTGGCAGGACAAGAAGAGCCGGGAGTGGTTCCCGGTGGGCCGGCTGGACGCCGACGTCCAGCGCTCGGAATTCCGGTTCCGCTACACGGGAGGTGCGGAACGGGCTCAGAAGGAGGTGGAGTTCCCGCTCACGGCCGACTTTCCGAACCTGCGGGACGACTACCGGTCCACCGAGCTCTTCCCGCTGTTCCGGAGCCGGATCATGACGCGCGGGCGGCCGGACTTCGCCGACTACCTGGCGCATCTCGACCTGCGGGCGGAGGCCGATCCGATCGAGATTCTCGCCGCCGACGGCGGCCATCGGGTCACGGACACCTTCGAGGTGTTTCCGAAGATCGACAAGGGCGCCGACGGCAGCTTCCGATGCCGCTTCTTCCTCCACGGCTGGCGCTACACGAACCAGGCCGCGCAGGACCGTCTCGACGGCCTGAGCCCCTACGCAGGGCTGCACGTGGCGCTCGAGCTGACGAACGACGCCGCCCCCCTCGCCGTGCAGATCCAGACGCAGGACTATCACATGATCGGATGGGCGCCCCGCTACCTCGTGAAGGACCTGATGATGGCGATTGCGGAGGGCCCGGGGAACTGCTTCGCACAGGTGATCCGGCTCAACCCGCTCGAGGCGCCCTCCCGGCAGCGCCTGCTGATCGAGCTCAAGGGCAACTGGGGCAGCCACGAACCGATGACGGACGAGGACTTCGAGCCGCTGGTCGGGTGACGAATCCACGAGCATGGAGCTGTCGGCGTTCGGGCGGCGGCTGACGAGCGACTCCGGCACGAGGTCGCTGATGGACGACCTCGGCGACATCGCGTCGGCCGGAGGCGGCATCCTGAACCTCGGCGGCGGCAATCCGAGCCTGATCCCGGCCGTGGAAGCCGTCTTTCGACGGCGCATGCGCGAGCTGCTCGAGCGTGATCGCGCGTTCGAGCGCGCGATCGGCGCGTACGGCGGCCCCGACGGCGATCGGGGCTTCGCCCGCGCCCTGGCCGGCTTCCTCCAGGACGAGCTGGGCTGGCAGGTCACCGAGCGCAACATCGCCCTGACGAACGGCAGCCAGTCCGCCTTCGTCGCCCTGTTCAACCTCCTCGCCGGACCGATGCCCGACGGCGCGCCGGCGCGCCGCATCCTGCTGCCGCTCGCCCCGGAGTACATCGGCTACGCGGACGTCGGCTTCGCGCCGGGCGTCCTCCCCGCCCGCCGCTCGACCGTCCGCGAGCTCGGGGACAAGCTGTTCAAGTACGGGGTGGACTTCGACGGGCTGGACGAGGTGGAGGGCATCGGCGCCATCTGCCTCTCCCGTCCCGGCAACCCGACCGGCAACGTCGTCACCGACGCCGAGGTCGAGCGCCTGCGCGCGGTGGCGCGCGCCCGGGGCGTGCCGCTCATCCTCGACAACGCGTACGGGTTGCCGTTTCCCGGCATCGTCTTCGCCCCGGCCACGCCGGTCTGGGACGAGCAGACGATCGTGTGCCTGAGCCTGTCGAAGCTGGGGCTGCCGGCATTCCGGACCGGCATCGTGATCGCGAGCGAGGCGATCGTCGAGGCGCTGGTCGCCGCGACGGCCGTCTTCTGCCTCTCGCCGGGCGGCGTCGGCCCCGCCCTCGCGACGGGGCTCGTCGCGAGCGGCGAGGTGCCGGGGCTGGTCCGGGACGTCATCCGGCCGCACTACGCCGAGCGCGCGGCGCGCGCCGTCGACCGGCTCCGCGCGGGTCTCGACGGCTACGACGTCCGCATCCACAAGCCCGAAGGAGCCTTCTTCCTGTGGCTCTGGATGCGCGGGCTGCCCGTCACGAACGCCGCTCTCTACGAGCGGCTCAAGGCCCGCGGCGTCATCGTCGTCTCCGGCCACTACTTCTTCCCCGGCCTCGAGGACGACGACTGGCCGCACAAGCGCGAGTGCATCCGCATCAGCTACGCGGACGACTGGGACAATATCGAGCGCGGGCTCGACATCATCGTGGACGAGGTGCGGCGGGGGCACGACCAAGGCGCCCCCGCAACAGCCGGGCGGACGCCGGGGACAATATCGGGCGGGGGCTCGACATCATCGTGGACGAGGTGCGGCGGGCGTACGACGATTGCTCTCCGGGCGGCGCCGGCCGGTAGACTCCCCGCCCCGGAGTGCGCCAGACTGCCCCATGGACAAGCTCAAGCTCTTCATCGACGGCCGCTTCGTCGACAGCCGCGCCGGCGGGATGGCCGTGACCGATCCCGCCACACAGGATGTCCTGTGCGAAGTGCCGTTCGCCACCGCCGACGAGATCGACCGCGCCGCGCAAGGGGCGAAGACGGCCTTCCACGCGTGGCGCGAGGTGCCGACGCCCGAGCGGGCGCGGCTCCTGTTCGCCTACCAGGATATCCTCAAGAAGAACCAGGACGACCTCGCGCGGCTCCTGTGCCGCGACACCGGCAAGACCTGGGAGGACGCGCGGGGCGAGGTCTGGCGCGGCATCGAGGTGGTGGAGCATGCCTGCAGCATCTCCTCGCTGATGATGGGCGAGACGGTGGAGAACGTCGCGCGGGGCATCGACACCTACAGCCTCGTCCAGCCGGTCGGGGTGTGCGCCGGCATCACCCCGTTCAACTTCCCCGCCATGGTCCCGCTGTGGATGTTCCCGCTCGCGGTCGCCTGCGGCAACGCCTTCGTGCTGAAGCCCTCCGAGCAGGATCCGACGGTCCCCAACCGGCTGGTGGAGCTGCTGGCGCAGGCGGGCGCCCCCGACGGGCTGGTGCAGGTGGTCCACGGGGGGAAGGAGCAGGCGGAGGCGCTCCTCGCGCACCCCGACGTGCGCGCGGTCAGCTTCGTCGGGTCGGCCCCTGTCGCCAGGTCCATCTACGCCACGGCCGCCGCCAACGGCAAGCGCGTGCAGGCCCTGGCCGGGGCCAAGAACCACCTGGTGGTCCTGCCCGACGCCGACAAGCAGCAGGCCATCGCGAGCCTGGTCGGCGCGGCCTGCGGCGCCGCGGGCCAGCGCTGCATGGCGGTCAGCGCCGCCGTGCTCGTCGGCGCCGCCGCGGACTGGCTCGGGGATCTCCGGGACGCGATGGCCGCGGTCCGGCCGGGAGCCTGGAACGACGACGGCGCCGCCTACGGCCCGCAGATCACGCGCGCCGCGCGAGACCGCATCGTGGGCTACATCGAGCGCGGCAAGGCCGAGGGCGCGCGGTGCCTCCTCGACGGCACCCACTGCGCGGTCGCCGGCTACCCGGACGGCAACTGGGTCGGCCCGACCCTCTTCGCCGGCGTCCGGCCCGACATGTCGATCTACGCCGACGAGATCTTCGGTCCCGTTCTGGTGACGTCCGAGGTGGCGACGCTGGACGAGGCCCTCGACCTGGTGAACGCCAACCCGTACGGCAACGGCGTCTCGCTGTTCACGTCGTCGGGTGGTGCCGCCCGCCGCTTTCAGCGCGAGGTCGAGGTGGGCCAGGTGGGCATCAACATCCCGATCCCGGTGCCCCTGCCGTTCTTCTCGTTCACCGGCTGGAAGGACTCGTTCTTCGGCGACCAGCACGTCTACGGCAAGCAGGCGGTGCGCTTCTACACGGAGACGAAGACCGTGACGGCACGCTGGTTCGACGACGCGCCGGTCGAAGGCCCCAACATGACGATCCGGCTGCGTTGAGCGCAACGCGGCTACTTCGACCCCGACTCCGGCGCTTCCGCCTCGGCCGCCTGCCTCTCCAGGTTGCGGTAGATCTCGAGGATGTGGCGGATGTCGTGGTTGCCCTCGTGGCCGGGGGTCTCGGCGGGGGGCGGGGGGCGGCGGGGGGCCGGGGCGGGGGTGGGGGGGCCCGGCGAGGCCCAGGTGCGGCTCACGGCCGCCGGTCGGGGTCGTAGAACGGCGCGTCGCCCTGGATCGTCACGCGGTAGCCGTGGCGCGTCTCCGGATAGTAGTCCCAGATCGCGAGGTGCTGCGCGCAACGGTTGTCCCAGAAGGCGACGGAGTTCGCGCGCCACGGGAAGCGGCAGTGGTAGTCGGGCCGCGCGCAGTGGCGGAAGAGGAACGCCAGCAGCGCATCGCTCTCCGCCAGCGGCAGCTCCTTGATGCGCGTGGTGAAGCCCTCGTTCACGTAGAGCGCGGGCCGCCCGGTGACCGGATGGGTGCGGACGACCGGGTGCTCGGCCGAGGGATAGCGGTCGTCCCGGAGGTCGCCGGCGCCGTAGCGCCCGCGGTAGTACTGCTCCCCTTCGTGGACTGCCGTCAGCCCGCACAGCATCCGCTGCATGCGGTCCGACAGCCCCTCGTACGCCGAGTACATGCTGGCGAAGAGCGTGTCGCCGCCGCAGGACGGCACCTGCACGATGCGCAGGATGCTCGCCGCCGGCGGCTCGACGTCGCACGAGACGTCGGAGTGCCACAGGCTCCCCGCCACGAACTCGACCTTGTCGTCGCCGTGCACGACGAGGATCTCGGGGTGCTCGGCGTCCTTCGGAGCGGCGGGATGGATGTGCAACTCGCCGAAGCGGCGGCCGAGCGCCTTGTGTTGCTCGAACGTCAGCTCCTGGTCGCGAAAGAACAGGACCAGGTGCCGCGCCCAGGCGTCGCGCAACGCGGCCAGCGTCGCGTCGTCGAGCGGCCGGGACAGGTCGACGCCCGAAACCTCCGCGCCGATGGCCGGCGTGAGCGGCCGGATCCGCAACGCGGTAGGCGCCGCAGCCGGCGGAATGGGGCTGGACACGGGCACATGTGAATTATAGTCGGTCGCGCCGGGCCTCCGCGAGCGGTTGCCCTACTCCGCGCGCCGAGCGTCTCCGGACAGGGGCGTCGCGCCGCTGTCATCGGCGGGCGGGCCCGAGGTACGGGTCGGACGTCCCATCGACGTCCCATCCTGGAGGCCCGAGCCATCGCCTTTCGGCCGCGACGTCAGGAGCGCGGCCGCCCGCCGGGCGCCGGGCCCCCTTCGTCCGCCCGCGACGTGACGGGGCGCGGGATGTCGGCGGGCCACTCGAGCGGCTCCGGCCAGTGGTCGGAGAGAAACTGGAGGGCACGCTCCGCGCGGCGGGTCGTGATCGTGCGGCCGCGACGCAACCGGGCGATCGTGTCGCCACTGCCCGTAGCTTGACGGGACACCGTGGATACGCTTCGACCGGTCCGCTCGGCGAAAAGGTCGCAGAGCGCGACCAGTTGCCTTGCCGTGTCGCCCATGACGCACTAGAATGCCACAAGTAACACGAATGGGCAATGGCGATTTTCGCACCGCGACATTTTCATGTATCGTGTCGCCGGTGACACGATACGGGGTCGACTACCTGCGGCGAGCCGTTCGGGAGCGCGTGGAGAAGGAGGGGCTCCGACCTTTCTCCGCCCGGACCGGGATTCCCCTCGGTCAGCTTCGCAGCCTGCTCCAGGGGCGCGCGGCGCGGAGCACGACCCTCGAGCTGATGTCGTCGGTCCTGGGGCTGGAGTTCTACATCGGTCCCACCCGCCGCCGGAGGCCGGGCCGGCCGAACCTCCCGCCGGAGATCGCCAAGGCGCTCCACCTGCCGAAGGAGGCCGATGTCGCGGACGCGATCCGGGTCATCGCCAAGGACACGATGGCGTCGAAGCTCCGCGAGGGAATCGGCGTCGTACAGGGCCTCGTGGAGCAGGCGGCATCGGCCGCGGCCCTGCTTCCCGAGCTGGTCTCGGGGGAGTACTCCTCGGGAGGGAGCGTGCGCCCCGAGGAACCGGTCGTGGTGATCCCGCTGGTCGCCGACGCCCCGCCGGGACCTTCGGCGGCCGGGGCGACCCTGAACAAGTCGTCCGAGGTTTCGATAGCGGTCGCGACGGAGGCGCTGGCGGACTGGGCCCAACCGGAGCGGCTGATGTGCTTCCGGGCCGCGGGGAACGCCATGGAGCCGACGGTCCAGAGCGGCTGCCTGGTCGCCGTCGATACCGGCCGGAGGACACCCGAGGATGACGAGCTCTTCGTCCTCCGGATCGAATCCGGACTCGTCGTGCGGCGCCTGCACCGGAACGGCCGCCACTGGTTCGTGGCGAGCGACAACCCTGCGTCCCTGCCCCACCCGCTGGCCGACCGCGATGACATCGTCGGGCAGGTTGCCTGGTGCGAGCCGCACGGGACCGACTCCTAGAGCTACGGCGCGGACTCCTACGCCCGGAAACCGTCGCCTGCGGCTCCGGTTCCCCCCAGTCAGCCTACAGGAGTCCGCCGTCCTACGGGGCGGACTCCCGATCGGGCAGCGCGAACACGAAGATGTTGTTGCCGTCGCTGGGGCGGATCTCGGGCGTCATCGCGGTCCAGCGCGAGGCGTTGCCGCCGGTGCCGGTGCCGGCCACCACGTACTGGCGTCCGTCGACCGCGTAGGTCACCGGGAAGCCGCTGACCGGCGACCCGAGGTTGACCTCCCACAGCACCTCGCCGGTCTCGTCGTCGAGGGCCTTGAAGCGGCCGTTGACGTCGCCCACGAAAACGAGGCCCCCCGCCGTGGCCGCGAGCGACATCGTCGCCGTGCGCTGCTGGTGGGTCCATGCCGTCACGCCGGTCTCCGCCGAAATCGCCCACACCGAGCCGAGCTGGTCGGTGCCCGGCGCCAGCTCGTTGCGCATGCTGAGGCTGTAGAGCGAGCGGGCGCCGTCGTCGAGTGCCGCCATCCGGGCGCACGCGTTGCGCAACGGCATGTACATCGTATTGGTGCGGGGGCTGTAAGCGCCCGCCTCCCAGTCCTTGCCCCCCATCGCCGTCGGACAGGCGAGCACCTCCTGCCCGAACGAGCCGAAGACGAGCTCCGGGTTCTCCGACACCGCGCCGGTCGCCCCGTCGATGCTGCCGACGACGTTCTGGGCCACGGTGGGCGTCGCCCACAGGAACTCGCCGGTGGCGCGGTCGAGGGTGTAGACGATGCCGGTCTTGCCCGGTATCCCGGTCATCACCTGCCGCTCCTCGCCGGGCCGGAGCCGCGGATTGATCCAGCTCACGGCGGACGGATCCGGCCGCACGACGGTGTCGACGAGCAGGCGCTCGAACGGGTGGTCCAGGTCCCAGTGGTCGTTCAGGTGCTGGTAGTACCAAACGATCTCGCCGGTGTCGGCATCGAGGGCCAGCGTCGAGTTGTGGTAGAGGTGCCGGTTGTCCGCGCCGCCCACCATGAACTTCGGAGCCGGGGAGGTGACCGACGTGCCGATGAACAGCAGGTTCAGGGCCGGGTCGTAGCTCGGGGCCATCCACGTCCCGACGTGGCGGCGCTCGGCGTCGGGCACGCCGCCCCACGTCTCGTCGCCCGGCTCGCCGGGACGCGGGATCGTGCGGCGCCGCCACAGCTCCTCTCCCGTGCGCGCGTCGTGTGCCGTGACGACGCAGGCGTCCGGGCCGCCCGCGGGCATGCAGCTCCGGCCGGAGATCGCCTTGCCGTTCACGATGATGGGCCCTGTGCTCTGGTTGGCGGGATGCACCGTGTAGTCGAGGACCTCGGTCTCCCACACCAGCTCGCCGGTCCGGGCGTCGAGGGCGAAGATGAACTCGTCGACGCTGGTGTCGATGATCAGGTTCTCGTAGATGGCGAGGTTGCGGTTCGTGGTGCAGACGCCGGGCAGGATGCGCTCGCACGCGTCGTCGGGCAGCGAGCGCCGGTACTCCCAGAGGAGGTCGCCGGTCACGGCGTCGATGGCCTGGATGACGTCGCTCGGGTTGGGCATGTAGAGCACGCCGTCGTAGACCAGCGGCGTGCCCTGCTGGCGGCCGCCGGCGCTCAGGGCTCGCGACCAGACCAGCCGCAGGTCGCCCACGTTGCCGCGGTCGATCTGGTCGAGCGGGCTGTAGCCCCAGCCGTCGAGCGTGCGGCGCCACATCAGCCAGTCGTCGTCGGACGGCGCCTGGAGCATCGCGTCGGTCACCGGCACGAACTCGCGCGGGGCCTGCGCGTGCAGCGCGGGCGGGGCGGCGGCGCCGGCGGCGACGGCGAGAACGCCGAGGACGGCGACCGGGAACCCACGGCGTGAACGATCCGCTCGCGTTCGCATGCTCTCCTCCTGCCCCGGCGCGGCACCCGGATCCGCGGGTGCGGCCCTCGCCGCCCGCAGCACCGGTCGGTCGGCGCCCTCGGTTGGCGCTTCGGTCGCACCATCGCCCGACACCGTAGTCTACGACGGTCGCCGCGGATTCCCTTTCCCGGGGGACGACGCCGTGTCCCGCAGGAACCCGCGCCAGGCCTCGGCGTAGGGTTCACCGCCGGCCAGGTACGTGTCGTTGTGCCCGGCGCCGGCGATGACGTGGAGCCGGGCCGGCCCAGCCGCCCGCGCGAACAGCTCCCGGCCGTGGGCGAGCGGGACGATGGAATCGCGATCGCCGTGGAGCACGAGGACGGGCGCCTCCACGCGGGCGACCTTCGCCGCGTTTTCCATCCGCGTGCGGACCAGGAAGCCCGGCACGAACCAGTAGTGCTCGCGGGCCAGCGCGGGCACGGAGCGGAACACCGACTCGAGCACGACCGCCCCGGCGGGACGCTGGAGCGCGACCTCGAGCGCGACCGCCCCGCCGAGCGAGCGGCCGAACAGGACGATGCTCTCCGGCCGCACGCCGCGGGCCGCCACCGCGTCGTAGACGGCGAGTCCGTCGGCGTATACCCCGGCCTCGTCCGGCGTCCCGGCGCTCCGCCCGTAGCCGCGGTAATCGACCAGGACGATGGCCACCCCGAGCCGGTCCACGAACCAGCGGGCGTTGTGCAGCCGGTCGCCGATGTTCCCCGCGTTGCCGTGGTACCAGACGAGCACGCGGTCGCCCGGGCCGTCGATCCACCAGCCGTGCAGCGTCACGCCGTCCGGCGTCCGGATCGCCAGCTCCTCCGCGGCGAGCCCGAAGTCGGCCGGCGCCGCGGCCAGGGCTCGCGCCGGGAAAAAGATCAGCCGGCGCTCCTGCAGCATGAGCAACGCCACGAGCGCCAGCCACCCGAGCGCCGCCACACCAGCCAGCCACGACAGCGTGCCGAGCATCGTCCTCAAGGTCACCTCCCGCCGATTCTATGGGCGCACGGGAGTCTGCGCCGTGGAAGGGCGCGGACTGCTGCAGGCTCGGCTGGGCGCCGGGTGGAGCCGTCGGGCAACGACTGGCGGGCTAGAATGGCGTGCGCCGACATCGTTCACGAGACGAGGAGGGGCCATGAACACGAAGCGATGGGTGCGGGCAGCGGTCGTCGTCGCGCTGGCGGCATCGCTCCCGGCGGGGCTCCGGGTGGCGCACGCCGGGCAGCTCCCCGACGACGTCAATCCCGAGTCGCGGAGCCGCCTGCCGCCGATCGACCGGGAGGAGCTCGACCCCGCGCGGCGCGCGGCGTTCGACGCCGCGGTCGCCAGCCCGGACGGCGCGCCCGCGGAGGCGGCGGCGCTGCGGCTGCACGGCTCCGGCGCCAGCCTGCGCTTCGAGGCCCCGATGGGGCGCCGGCTGACCGAGCTGACCGTGCTGACGACGGCGCGCGAGTACGATCAGCCCTACGAGTGGGCGCTCCACGAGCTCGAGGCGCTCGCCGTAGGGCTCGACGACGAGGTCATCGATGTCGTGCGGCACCGCAAGCCGCTCACCGGCCTGCCGGACCGGCAGGCGATCGTCATCGAGCTGGGGCGCGAGCTGTTCGGCACCCGCGCCCTCGGAGCCGACACCTACGCGCGGGCCCTGGCGCTCCTCGGCAAGACCAACCTCGTCGACGTGGTCGACGTCATGGGCCGCTACGCGTCGACGGCGGCCACGCTCACCGCGTTCAACCAGCGGATGCCGGAGGGTTGGCGGCAGTCTCTGCCGCTGCCGTTCACGCACCCGGACGACATCCACCCCGACTCGCGGAGCCGGCTGCCGCTCCGCAGCCCGGCGAGCCGGACGGCGGTGGCCGAGCTCTACGGCCGCATGCTCTCCCCCTCGGGGATCGGCCCGGGCGTCATCCGCAGCTACGGGGCGGGACAGGCGACGCTGGAGGCGCGGGTCGGGCGCCGGCTGATGCAGCTCGCCGTCCTGGTGACGGCGCGCGCGCACGACTCGCAGTACGACTGGACCATGAACGAGCCGCGGGGCCGCGAGGCGGGCCTCGAGCCCGAGCTCATCGACCTCGTCCGCCACGGCGGGCCGCTGGAGGGCCTCGGCGAGAAGGACGCCGCGCTCATCGCCTTCGGGCGCGAGCTCTTCGGCGACCACAACGTCCGCGCGGAGACGTACGCCCGCGCCGAGCGCGCGTTCGGCGTCGAGAACCTCGTGGATATCGTAGCCCTGATGGGCGCACACGCCGCGGACGCGGCGGTGCTGGCGGCCTTCGACCAGCATTTGCCGGAAGGCGTCGAGCCGCTTCTTCCGCTCCCGCAGGAGGTTCGCCCGGAGGAGGTTTCCCCATGATGCTCAGAATGATGCTCGGATCGAGCGCGATCCTGGCCGCGGCCCTCCTGCTCGCGGCGCCTGCGGCCACCCACGCCCAGGAGGAAGCACCCATCGGCGTCCCCGTGCCGCCGCTCGGCGCCGGCCCGTGGGTGATCGACACCGCCGAGCAGCACCAGATCCGCGTCAGCGTGGTGGCCCGCGGGCTGGAGCACCCCTGGGCGATCGCCTTCCTGCCGGACGGCGGGATGCTGATCACCGAGCGGGACGGCCGGCTGCGCGTGCTGCGCGACGACCGGCTCGACCCGCAGCCCATCTCCGGCGTGCCGGAGGTGCGGACCGACGGCAACGGCGGCCTGATGGACGTCGCCGTGCACCCCGAGTTCGCCGCGAACGGGCTGGTCTACCTGACCTATACGAAGGGCCACGACGACGGCCGCGGCTCGCCGGCCCTCGCGCGCGGCCGTCTGGAGGGAACCGCGCTCCACGACGTCCGCGACCTCGTCGTCACCGCGCCCTTCCACACCAACTCGGGGCTCAACGGACGCGTCGCGTTCGGCCGCGACGGCAAGCTCTACATGTCGACCGGAGGCCGGATCCGCTCGCTGGACGGGGACCTCCTCGACGCCCCGCAGGACCCCGCGAGCCTGCGCGGGAAGGTGCTGCGCCTGAACGACGACGGCTCCGTGCCGGACGACAACCCGTTCGTGGACGAGCCGGGCCACCGGCCGGAGATCTACACCATCGGGCACCGCAACACGCTGGGCCTCATGCTGCACCCGGAGACCGGCGACATCTGGCAGCACGAGAACGGCCCCAACGGCGGCGACGAGCTCAACGTCCTCCTGTCGGGCCGCAACTACGGCTGGCCGCTGATGAGCTTCGGGCGCCTCTACCCCGGCGCGCGAGTGTCGCAGCATCCCACGCGCGACGGGTACGAGTCGCCGCTCATCGTCTGGCTGCCCGCGATCGCGGCGGCCGGCCTGGCGGTCTACTCAGCGGATCGGTTCCCGACGTGGCAGGGCAACGTGTTCGTCGGGTCGCTCCAGATGGGGGGGATCCCGGGCACGGGCCACCTGCAGCGCATCGTGCTGAACGAGCAGAGGGAGGAGCTCCGGCGCGAGCTGCTGCTGCAGGAGCTCCGGCAGCGGGTCCGCGAGGTGCGCCAGGGGCCCGACGGCCTCCTCTACGTGCTGACCGACGACCCGGAGGACGGCGCGCTCCTGCGCATCGAGCCGTCGGAGTGACCCGGCGGGGGATCTCCCGGCGACGAGTTGCCCGGCGCCGGAACGGCAACTAGAATCATCGGATGCCCGCAGCGCCGGACCCCCGCCCGGGGCAGAAGATCGGCCGCGAGGAGCTGCGCCGGCGCCGCGAGGAGAAGCTCGCGGAGCTGCTGGCGTCGGCCGCCCGCGCCCTGGACGGGAACGAGAGGGCGGACAAGGTCGAGCAAGGCCAGGATCTGCTCGACGAGGCGACGCTGCTCAGCCCGGACGACCCCCGCGTGCTGGCGCTCTGGAAGCGTCTCGACACGGAGAGGCCGGCACGGGTCGAGGCGCTCCTCAAGGAGGCCCGCACCCTTCTGGAGGCGCGCTCGCTCGAGGCGGCTTCCGCGGCCGTCGACCGGGCCGTCGACCTGCAGCCGGACTCCACCGCCGCCCTGGAGCTTCGGACCGCGGTACGCGCGCGCCTGAACGCCGGCAGCCGGCGGGCGCAGGCGGGCTGGCGCATAGCAGCCGGCGTTGTCGTCGGGGTCGGCTCCCTGGCGGCCGCCACGCTGGCGCTGATCCCGGAGACAGGCCCCCAGGAGGCAACGGGCGAGCTGGTCGCGAGCGGTGGCGACGCGTTGGACGCCGGTGGGCTGGCGTCCGACTCGGCGCTCGAGGGCGGGCCGGACCCCGTGACCACCGCCTTCGGCCTTGCCGATTCGTCGGACGCCTCCGACGACGACGGCTCGGAGCTCGGTCGGCTGCCCGGCGACGCCGTCGACGAGCGGGATTCCCTCTCCTTCGAGACCGGGCGGGTCGACGGGACATCGCTGAACGGCATTGCGGGCGCGGCCTTCCCGGAGGAACGTCCGGCTGCGCCCGAGGCGGGGGCCCGACCGGCCGCGCCCCCGGCCGGAATCCGCGCCGCGGCCCCCTCCGCGCGCGACCTCGTGCAGCCGGCGGCGCCGGAGTCGCCGACCGCCGCCGAGACGTCCCCGGCCGCGCCCATCGTGGTGGCCCGGCTCTGCGACGAGGACGTCGCCTGCGGCGCGCTGCGCGTCCGCGTGCAGCCGGCGGCCGCCATGCTCTTCAACGGGGTGCAGGTGGGGAGCGGAGCCCAGGGGATGCTCCGTCTGCCGGCGGGGCGCCACCAGATCCGGCTGCGATCGGACGAGCACGAGTTCCGCCGCATGGTCACCATCGCCCGCGGCGCCCCGGCGACCCTGGAGGTCGACCTCGCGGACGAAGGGCTGCCTCTGCTGGCGCAGTAGTAGCCATGGTCCCAGCGCTGTCCCTGACCCGCCGGTGCGCCGGCGCCACCGGCCTCTCGCTCGCCCTCGCCGCCACCGGCCTCTCGCTCGCCCTCGCCGCCACCGGCCTCTCGCTCGCCCTCGCCGCCACCGGCGCCGAAGCCGCGGCCGGAGCCGGCGCGGCGGGCCAGGCCCAGCCCACAGGTCCGACCAACGACCTCGAGGTAGGGGTCGCGTTCATCTCCGAAGGGGACTTCGAGGCCGCGGCCGAGACCCTCGAGGCGGTGACGTTCATCCTCGACGGCCAGCCGGCCAGCCGCTCGGACCTCGCGCGCGCCTCCGTGTATCTCGGCTGGGCGCTGCTCTACACGGACAGCGAGGCGGCCGCGATGCAGCGCTTCTACGACGCGCAGCGGAGCGATCCGCAGTTCGTGCCGCCGCCCACGCAGTTCCCGCGCCGCGTGATCCGCCTCTGGAACGCGGCGGGCAACCGGGCCGCCCGGCCGACGCTGCCACCACCCGCGGCGGCAGAGGCGCCGGACCCGCGGGAGGACCTGTCGGAGTTCCGCGGCGCCCCCGTCGACCCCGCCGTGTGGCTGGCGCGGCGCGGCGACCGCCTGGTGCTTCAGCTTGCGCTCGCCGGCGCGGATCAGCCCTGTCCGGGCGAGATGCTCGTGGACGGCGCACGGGAACGGCTGACCTGGACGCCGTCCGGGACGCCGGGGTCCTGTCCCGCGGGGTTCACCGAGCCGTTCGGGCGGGTGGAGTCGGTGGGCGCAGCCGGCGAGGGGGGCGTCGCCATCCACCTCGGCGCCGGCGATCGGTCGCGGCGTCTGTTCATCGCGCGGCCGTTCGCGGCCTGGTACGACCGGGGCGCGGCCGGACGCAGCCACCTCGATCTCCCGCCCGAGGCGACGGTGGCGAACCGCCTCGCGGTCCGCGAGGTGCTCCGGACCCTCGGCCGCCCGGCGTCGAGCGCATGGTCGTTCTACGGCTCGCCGGTCGACGTCCCCGCCGCCATCCTCCTCGCCGCCCCGTCCACCTACGACGGACGCGCGATCAGCACCCGCGGCCGCTTCGCCCGCGGGGGGTCGCGCGACACCCCGACCTTCTCGCTCGTCGCGCCGGGCGCGGTCATCGCCCTCGCGCCGGGGCCGGAGACCCAGGCCCTGATTGCGGACAACGCGGCCGCCCTCGAGGGAACCGCGATCACGGTTACCGGCGTGTTCCGCCGGCAGCGCACGGCGGAGCTCTCCGGAGGCGCACCGTCGTACTCCATCTCGTTCTGGGCCGCGCAGTCCGACGAGCTCGCCGCGACGAGCGACGGGGCGCGCGCCCTGGGCGCGGGGCTCGGTTCCGCCCGCGACGTCGACGTCATCGGCCAGTTCCGGGCGAGCAACCTCTTCGGCGACGTCCCGCCGCGTTCGCGCCGGAACGGCGGGCGCGAGCACTGGGTGCTGCGCGACGGCGACGTCTCCGCCTGGGTGACGGGCTCGCGGCCCCAGGGCGACGGCTGGGAGCTCGACATGCGCAGCAAGCGCGACAGCTCCACGTGGATGCGCGTGCGGGGCCGCGTCTCCGAGGACGACGGCGTCTACTACCTGGACCCGGAGGAGATCGAGCCCACGCAGCCGCTCTGGTCGCAGCGCTCCGCGTCGCCCGGCATGCTCGGCTGGGGCTCGCTCCCGCCGGACGTCCAGTTCGCGCTGCCGATGGAGTTCGAGGGCGCCCGGCCGGACAGCCTGTTCGAGGTGCAGTTCACGAAGCCGGTCGACCCGGCAACCCTGGAAGGCAACGTCGAGCTGCGCTACCGCGGCGCCGGTGGCGGGTCCGATTTCGCTTGGGCGAGCCTCGAGTACGCCGAGGAACGGCGCTCGCTGCACATCGATCCCGGCGCCGCCCTCCGCAACGGAAGGACTTTCGAGATCGTCCTCCGCCCCGGCATCACGGACCAGAGCGGCGCGCCGCTGGAAGGGGTCCGGACGCTCGCCTGGCGCGTCACCGGCGGCTAGTTGGGCTGGGGGAGGCTGCGCCACGCCCGACGCGACCGTCAGCGCGCGCTAGCTGCCCGCGTAGTAGCCCTCGCGGTGACGGACGCTCAGGTCGGGCCGATTGCGCACGCGCAACTCGATCCGCCGCCAGCGGCCGTCGCGGCGGACGTTGTCGGAGACGTAGGCCAACCCGTACTGGTGCCGCAGCTCCTCGGCCACCTGGGCGAAAGCGGCCTGCAGCTCGTCGGCCGAAGCCGGCACGATGACCCGTCCCCCCGTCGTCCGGCCCAGCTCCTCGAGCAGGGCCGTCCCGCGTGCACCGCGCGCCCCGGCCGTGAGCCGTGCGCTCAGGTTCTGCCCCAGGCTCACGGAGTAGACGCTGGCCCGGCTGCGGCGGGCCTCCGACAGCACGACGTCCTCGCTGATCAGCGAGGACGAGTCGACGCCGTCCGAGAGCAACACGACCGCCCGCCGCCGGGACTCGTCGCGCTCCTCGCGCGCCCGCGCCTCGATCTCCCGGAGCCCGCGGTAGACGGCATTCAGGACCGCCGTCCCGCCGGCGGCCGAGAAACTGTCGATGGCCGCCTCGAGCGCGTCGCGCCGCGTGCTGAAGCTCTCGAGCACCGACACGCGCTCGTTGAACTGGACCATCTGCACGGCGTCGCGCGGACCGAGGTTCCGCAGGAGCTCGCGGACCGAAAGGCGCACGGTGGGCAGCCGGGTGGCGATCGAGACCGACCCGTCGACGAGGACGGCGAACGTGATGGGGCTGTCCGGCGCGTTGAAGATCTGGATCTGCTGCTCGACGCCGTCCTCGAAGACCTGGAAGTCCGCCGTGTCGAGCCCGGACACGTAGAGTCCGTCGCCGTCGGTCACGACCGCGCTCAGCCGGACCATGTCGAAGATGACCGCCTGCCGGATCCGCTGCTGCGCGGAGACGCCCGCCAGCAACGCCGTGGCGACCACCGCCGCGGTCACCGCGCCGACCGCCATCCCCATCCACCGCTTCCGCCGCATCTTCATGATGGTGCTACCGGAAGTCGAAGGTGCTCTATCGGAAGTCGAACGTGCTCTACCGGAAGTCAAACGTGATCGACACGTTGAAGACCGACGGAACCCGGAAGCCGTTGCGCAGCGCCGGGCGGTACTCCCACTGCTCGGCGGCGGCCTGGGCGGCCGCGTTCAGCAGCGGCAGGCCCTCGACGACGCTCGTCCGCTCGACGATGCCGTCGCGGTTGACGACCACCTGCAGGACGACGACGACGATGCCCTCGAAGCCCTGATCGAACGCCGCGCGCGGGTAGACCGGGGGCACGGCGCGGACGAGCTGCGGCGGCCGGCCGGCCTCCGGCCCCCGCCCCCGCACCAGGCCCGAGCCGAACGGCGATCCGCCGGGCACCCCGAGACGGCCCGGCCGCGACCGGGCGCTGGGGAGCGCGACGGACGTCGAGACCGCGCGCCGGCGTATCGGCTGGATGTCGTACAGATCGGCCAGCGGCGTCGTGGCCATGATCGTCGGAGGCTGATCGATGTCCTCCTCCGCACTCTCCACCGTCTCCTCGGGCACGTCGGGGTCCAGGACCTCGGGCGGCGCGGCGCTCGTCCCCAGCGCGGCGGGGAACTCCAGGAGCGCCATCGGGGTGATCTCGACCGCGGGCACGATCCGGATGAGGGCGACGACCACCACCGCGGCGACCACGACGTGCCCCACGATCGACACGGTGACCGACAGCGTGCTCGTGGTGCGGCGGGGGGTGCCCGCGAACGCTGTCCCCAGCAACCAGGAAGCCGGTGCGATCGGCTCGCCCGCCGCCTTCGCCTTGCCCTTCCCGGATGCGCCGCCCGGCGCCGCGTCCCGCGCGCGCTGGGCCTCGTCGAGGATCGCCAGCACGCGTGCGTCGTCCGGTTCGAGGATGCCGGCCTCCGCCGCCGCCTGCACGGCGCGGTCGTAGTTGCCGCGCGCCAGCGCCGCCTCCGCGGTGAGCAACTGCCGCCGGAACCGGACGCTGCGCCGCGCCAGAACCGCGTCCCGCCGTCCGACCGGCGTCGGGGTGAGGTCGCCGAGGCCGGAGTCGTCGCCACCGTAGTCGATTGTCATGAAATCGGCACGTCCTTGGGACCGGCGGGTGACCGGGCGAATCCCGAATCCTACCGGGGCGTGGCGGCCGTTGCAAGCGTGCCGCCGCGGGCGAAGCGAGCCTCCATCGCGCGGCGCGCCCGCACCGCATCGAGGGCGGCATCGAGCTCGACGTCGTCCCAGCCGACGACCTCGTGCGCCGCGACCGGGCGCGTGAGCGGCGCTCCGTGGGCGAGACCGATCGGCAGCGCCCCGCGTGCGAGCGATGCCGCGGCCGGAAGCAGCCGTCCGTAGACGGCGTAGCCCCCCTCGCCGTCGAGCACCTCGCCGGCCGCGAGGGCGCGCTTGGCGGTGGCGGCCACGTCGCCGACGAAGCCCCGCGCGGCGCCGGTCGGGGAGCCCAGCAGGGCCGCGGCCAGGACCGACACGTTCAGCTCGAGCCCGATGAGGTGGAACGGCTTGTACATCGCCGAGTAGCGCCCCGAGGCATCGGTGTTCATGCCGTACTGCCGGAAGCAGGCGGCGGAGTAGTCGTTGGGCGCCTCGACCACGACGTAGACGCCCCAGCGGAGGTCGCCCGGCACGGGGCGCCCGTCGCGCTCGAGCGACGACACAACCTCCACCTGCCCCTTGTGGTGGAGCTGCCCGCCCGCCTCGGCCGGCCGCAGCACGTGCGCCAGATCATCCCGCCCGCACGGCGGGAAGCGCAACCCGTCGGGCGGCGGCGTGAGGCCGGTCGCGTTCGCGATCGCCGCCATCTCGATGGCCGACTTCGTGCCGTCGAGGAACGAGTTGAACATCCGGCTGTTCATGCCCGCCGCCGCGGCCTGCTCGGCGGTGAGGCCGTAGTGCTCCCACACCGTGTCGGGCGTCGAGGCGTGGTACGACGGCAGGTACTTCGTCCCCTTGCCCGCCGCCACCACGTCGAAGCCGCACGCGCGCGCCCACTCCACCAGCTCGCAGGTCAGCGCCGGCTGATCGCCGTAGGCCAGCGTGTAGACGACGCCCGCCTCGCGCGCCTCCGCGGCCAGGAGCGGCCCCGCGAGCACGTCGGCCTCGACGTTCACCATCACGATGGAGGTCCCGGCCGCGAACGCCGCGCGGGCGTGGGCGATACCCGCCGCCGGGTCGCCGGTCGCCTCGACCGCAACGTCGATGTCGGGGTCACCGCCGGGTACGCTGCTGCCGGCGCCGACGCGGCCACCGTGCGGGGCGCCAGCCCCGGCATCCGTGTCCCCCGCGCCGACCGCCGCGCGCGCGTCGTCGGTGAACCGCGTGGCCGCGATCTGCGCGTCGCTCCAACCGACGGCGCGGCAGGCGGCGCGGGCGCGGTCGGGGTCGAGGTCGGCGATGACGCGCACCTCGAGGCCCGGCGTCGCCGGCGCCTGGCTCAGGAACATCGAGCCGAACTTGCCGGCCCCGATGAGGCCCACCCGCACCGGCCGCCCGGCGTCGGCGCGGGCGAGGAGCCGCTCGTGGAGGAACATCGCGCGCGCCCGGTCAGGCCGCCGTCCCCGGGGGCCGTGCGGCGTCCGCGCCGGGCGACCCGGCCGTGGCCCGGGCCAGCTCGACCAGGCAGTCGTCGGCCAGCGGCTCGATCGGCGTGAAGTCCCGGTGGGCGATCCACGCCTTGCGCTGGAAGCGGCGGATGTGGTTGTCGACGTGGCACAGCGACAGGTAGACGATGCTGCGGCCGAACGGGCTGATGTTCGGCGGGCTCGCGTGCACCAGCGTCGAGGCGAAGACAATGAGGCTGCCGGCGGGGGCGGGCGGCGGCGGGGGGGGCCGGCGGGCCCCCGGCCGCCGCCCCGCTGGGCGAGCCGGGTCACCGTGGCGCGATCGAGCGTCCAGAGCGGATAGCTGGTCGTCTCGAGGTCGTGCCCCGCCTCGAACACCCCCTGCCGGTGGCTCCCG
>MKWU01002285.1_pt1 | contig 29500 bp, 21 predicted proteins | sample 809101 | NCBI WGS metagenome assembly MKWU01 (sample SAMN05860141, study PRJNA318959) | sponge metagenome | host: Aplysina aerophoba | place: Slovenia: Piran, Adriatic Sea, Gulf of Piran | collected 2013-05-07 | reverse complement strand
CAACGAGGCGGAGAAGGCCACCCACTTCATCCGCCTCGGCTTCCGCCGCGGCTTCCGCCGCGTCCCGCTCCCGCACCGGTTCTACGGCCCTGCGCGCAAGCGCACCCGCCGCTACTTCGCCCTCGACCTCCCCATCGCCGCCGACGATCGATCCGCCCGCTTCGTCTACGCCGACCCCGGCCGTGAGACCGCCAGCGAACTGCGCCGCTGGGCCGACGAGCACCGCGCTCTCTGGACTCACTTGCGCCACACCGGCGTCACCGTGCATGTGGCCGTGATCACGCGGACCGTGGCCGCCCAGAACCGGTACTCCCGCCTCCTCGCAACCTGGCTCAACGCTCCGTCCGCTCAGCCGCTGACCCCGGAGGAGTGGGAGACGATGGCCACCATCAAGGCGGCGATCCTCGCGGCCGACTCCGCCACCCTCGGCCGCTGGGGCGGCTTCAATCCCGCCCGGCGAATCCTCATCGACCTCCGCAAGCGGGCCGAACGCGCGGCCGCCGGCGTGCCCATCGACAGCTACTCGACCGATCACGCTCCCGGTCTGTCGCTCCAGTGTCTGACGGCCTGACTGGGCCGTACCAGGATCCGCGCCAGAACTGAACACGGTCAGCACCCCCCTCGTTTACTTTCTTCGGCCGGCCATTGTTACCTGTCCGCTTTCGAGGACACTCGGAGAATGTCCTTGCCCAGCCTGGCGTTTTCTCGGGAGCCCTTGTGCATCGGCGCCGCAGCAGGCCGGCGCCCGGACCGCTCCAGGCGGTCGGGGCGTGACGCGAGCGACCCCCCTGTTTCGCCGCCTGGAGCGGCCCAGCGGCCTCCTCCTCGTTTACCTCGTCGTTTACCGCCGGGCAGGGGGTCGCTCGCGTCAGAATTGATCCCTGCGGGAAGGCTCGGAGGCCCGGAACGGACCGCCGCGACCGCCAGTGGTTGCGTTGCCCGGTTGACCGGGACTGCGTCCCTGCGGTTCAAACTCGCGGCGTTGGTCTGCCTGCCGGCCGTGGTAGTGATCCACCGCCGCTAGCGGTCAATCGACTGCGGGCCTCGTGGGGTCTGCGGGTGCGGGCGCGAGGGTCAGCGCGAACCCGCAGCACGGGCAAGTAGCGACGTTCGCGCCCTCCGCGTCCGGCGGTGCGCCGGGGCGGTGTCCCCTCCGCACGCGGGCGAGCACCGCACGTGACGCGGGCGTGCGGGGATCCGGAATGCCGGCCTGCCGCGCGACGTGCCGCAACGCGCTGACGGCGTGCTGCAGCAGGGTCAGCCTACCGTCTGTCGCGGCGACGTGGACAAGGTAGGCCGCTACACGTCCTGGTCCGCGAGCGCGGCCAAGGGTTCGAGGGCTGCGGGCTTCGGCCCAAGCGCCGAACCGCTCGGCCAGCCGTCGATACGCGCGCCGCGTCGATCCGTTTTCGGACCTGACCGCGAGTCGGCAAGCGTGCCGGGCGCGGGTTCTGCGGCGCGTTCGCTCCCCCGCATCGTCGCAGCCTACAGAACGACGAGGACGGACGGCGGAACCCATGCCGAGTCGCGGCGATTCTCACTCGCGGCAACGGAACGCGCCGGGGGGTTCGGGGGGGCTTGCCCCACCGCTCCGGTAACTGGGCGGATGAAGCGTAGCGTAATACGTCCAGTACTCTGGCTGCCTCTGCCTCTGCCTCTGCCTCTGCCTCTGCCTCTGCCTCTGCCTCTGTCGAGGCGGGCACCCGGCGGACGAGACATCCGACTTCCGCCGCCGCCGCTGCTAGCTCTTGAGTCTGACACGCGCCGGACGAGACAGCGGACTTCCGCCACTGCCGCTGCTGGCCTCCATGACCGCGCGCGGCGAGGAGCCCGAACCGCAGTGCGGCCAGCCGCTCGACCTGCCTTACCTCATGGGAGTGTGCCTATGTTGGCGGCCGCCGCCCCACCTGGACGCGGTCGTCGCATGGGAACGGGAGTCATCACGGGCCGCCTAGCTCAGCCGCAAGGGACGGGGATCGCAGCTTGCCGCCGGTCGACGGCGGGCTAGCGAGTGTCTAAACGTGCGGGCCTGCCGGGGGATAGGCGGCGATTCAGGGCTCTTCGCTGCAACGGAACGCCTCGGTATCCGTGATCGCCCAAACCGACGTGAAGCGCGTATCCGTAGCTCGACTGCCGGCATTCGCGGTCCACACGTGCGGTACGCCATCGACCGGCGTGTAGACCGTGACGCGGTAGGCGAGATCAGTAGCCGGTGCCGAGTACAGCCAGCGATGGCCAGTCAAGCCGCAGGCGTCCAGCAGCTTCACCAGCACTTCGGCGTTGTCCGGGTCGAAGAAGTAGAAGACCGCAGCGGACTCGGAGAGCTTCTTCTGCGGCGCGCCTCGAACCCAGTTCCCGGCCGAGTCCATGTAGTCGACCGCTATCGCATAGTCGCCCGCCAAGCAGACGCGGTCAACCGCGCGGGCGCAGGCGGCGTACCGCCACCGGACGTAGGTCCCATTACGTACATAGTTCAGCAGGCCCGGATCGTCCTCGATAGGAGGAAAAAGGTGCAGGTCGCAGCTGTCGCCTTCCGGCGGCAGTTGAAGATCGTGAATCACGCTCACTTCGCGTCCATCGACCATGACCACCGGGTCTAGGGCGCGGCAGATGTTCAGGAAGGAGGGGGTCAACCGGCCGGATGTACCGGACTCGTCGCAGCGGAGTTCGAAGTAAGTCTCGGGTTCGCCGAGACCGGGGGTGTCCCATGGCGCATCTACGCAGACTTCCAGGTCGCCGCCAGGGAACCACAGGGGGAAGTCGCGCTATTTGAACAGCCCGTGCCACCCGTCGACGTGGTCCGCTTCCGCAACACGAACAGGTTCCTGCGCTTCGGCAGCTGCGAACGCGGCCAGCGCAGCGGCGGTGAGAAGGGCGGCCTTCAGGCAGGTGTTGAATTGCCAGGGAATCGGTCGACTACTCAACCTCCTAATGCTGTTCGGTCGGCATCGCGGTCTATCGTACACCCGTCGCGGTACAGCGCGACGGTCAGCCGGCCTTGTTTCGGCTCGCCTTCGGCGTCGATGCAGAAGTCCCGGCCGCACAAGCGCCGCCGCGAAGGGCGATTACAGTGTTGGGGCCACCCGCTACCCTCGGCTCCAGTTCTGGTCCGCTGACGAGTATCTGAGTGGAGTTCGTCCGCATCTGCCCGCGATGGCTGACCCCTACACGGGCAAGCCCATCCAGCGCGATATGCTCACTGGGTGAAGGAGCGTCAGCGATGAAGAAGAAGCAAACGACCAAGCGTCCAGTCGTGCAGGTGCCGGAGCCGAGCTACCAGCCGTCCGTCGCGGAACTCCGCGAGGACCAGCGGATCGACGCGACGTTCAACCAGACCGTGGACGCGCTCACGAAGCCGGTCGAGGTCAAGTACGTGAAGAAGAACAAGTAGGTGCCATGTGGCTGCGTGTCTCGTACCGCCGTGACCGCATGCTAGTCTGAACACGCAAACGGGCCAGAAATGCCAAAGCCGCCGGTGTGCGGCGGACTGGCCCATCAACAAGGAGGAATGATCTCCATGTCGCCACGCGACGATAGTAGAGATACGAAGACACCAAGAGAGAGGCCAACAGAGGATCGTCGCGAGAGGCCCCTCCAGGGCTCAAGGACGCCACCCGATGCCAGGGGGCGACCTACTGGAACGGTCGAGAAGATCAGCGACGATACTGCCGTTGACCGAACGATGACCCCACCCCCCCCCGAAAGCGATGGAGATTGAGAAGCGACACCACGAACTGCTTTGGGACGTGCGGCGCTCCGTCCGTTACCACAATCGGCGGCGTGCGTGGTTTGAACGTCTCCACATGGGCACGCTCGCACTCGCCATCATCGCTCTAAGTAGCCTCGACTACGGCACTTGGGTGCAGATCGCTGGTTCAGTCTTCCTCGCCACCAACGTGGTTTGTCGGTTCGCGGACCGCGCGTCAGACCACAAGATGTTCGCTTCTGCTTTCCGGCGACTTGAGATCAATCTGCTCCAGCCCCCCACGGTCGAGACGCTCAACAACGTAGAAGCGGAGCGCTTGACGATCGAAGGGGATGAGCCGCCGATCAAGAGGCTCCTGGACATGCTTTGCTACTACGAGTTGTGGAAGGCGACTCGGGAGGACTACCGGCATGTCCGTATCTCATGGTGGAGGCGGTTGACGGTCAACTGGTTCAGTTACGGTGGATACGCATCGACGCTGCCGCAACCGATCCAGTGAACGACCGTGATGAGAATCGCGCGAAGCTCAAGCCACTACGCGACCCGATGCTTGAGGCCCTTCGTGATCTGAATCGCCTTTACGAGAACCAGTACCGACGCCTAGACCCGCATAACGACTTCCTGCCGGAACCCAACGAGCAGGTCGCTCCCTTGGCGATTATCGTGTATCGGATTCCCAAGATCCGTCGCCAGTTGAAGAAGGTTCGGCGCGAGGCCAAGAAACTGCTCAATCAAGGACTTGACGCCTCGAACTAAGAGGGGAGAGTGAGAAGCAATGGAAGCTGAGAAGGCGAAGCAGACCAGATATGCTCTTCACGGTGACTTGAGCCTCCCCTTCGGCACTCTCGCATACCATACCCCTCGGCAGTCCAACGCCAGAAGACAGCGCTGACGCGATCTTCGGCTTCGGCGGCTTCCTCTCGTTTGGCAGCTCTGTCAACCAGTCGAACTTCTGCCAGGCTGCACTGCCCAACCTTCGCTTCATAACGGACCGGTGGCGGACTTAACACGTGGAGTCAAGCATGATGGAGAACTACGCACCTGCCAAGCTCATCTCGATGAAGACAGAGTCGACAATCACCGAAAAGTGGATTCAGGATCAGATCGAGAACGACCCATCGATTCTCGGTCTCGGTGACGATCTGCAGTTCCGCGACCGCGAGCGACGCCAGCCGCGTGCGGGACGGCTCGACCTACTCCTTGAAGACGAGGATAGGCGGCGCTACGAAGTCGAGATCCAGCTCGGAGCCACGGACGAGTCCCACATCATTCGCACGATCGAGTACTGGGACATCGAGCGAAGGCGCTACCCGCAGTACGACCACTGCGCGGTAATCGTGGCCGAGGACATCACGAGCCGGTTCCTCAACGTCATCTCTCTCTTCAACGGCCACATTCCTCTTGTCGCGATCAAGATGCAGGCACTGGAAGTCGGCGCCCAAACCACACTCGTCTTCACCAAGGTCCTCGACGAGATCCAGTTGGGGTTCGACGAAGAGGCCGAACCCGCAGAACCGACAGATCGCTCGTACTGGGAGAAGAGGACCAAGACCACGGTCAAGCTCGTGGACAGGCTGCTCGGGCACACCAACGAACTATTGGCGACTTCGCTGGAGCTGAACTTCACGAAGTACTACATCGGTATCTTGCGTGACAAGCAGCCATTCAACTTTGTTGTCTTTCGGCCAAAGAGAAAGGTCGTCAACCTGGAGATCAGGCTAGATCGAAGCGAGGAAATCGATCAGGAGTTAGACAACTCGGACTTCGACGTCATGCCGTACGACAAGCAGTTTGGCAACTACCGACTTCGCCTCACGCCGGCCGATGTGGAACAGTTCGACGATCTTCTCCAACGGCTCCTGAAGGAGGCCTACGAGCGGCGCGGGGGCTGACGATCACGAGATTCAGCTTCGCGGGCTCCCGAAACGTGTTCCGCAGAGGTAGCTGCTCTCACGCTCTGGGACGACCACGGCCACGTTGAAGAGAGGAACCCGGTCCTCCCTGCGCGATGGGCGGCCGCCGGACGCGCCCGGCGACTCGTCGAACCACCATCCAGTTTCAGACGTTACGCCAACGTTGTAGGCAGTAACCAGCCCACGCCTCCATGACTGCGCGCCGTCGTTCCAGGAGGTCGGATCGAGCGTACGCTGCCTCAGCCTGATTACGGATCGCGTGAGCGAGACACGCCTCGGCCACCTCTCGCGGCACTCCGGTCTCACCGCACCAGTCCCGGAACGAACTGCGGAACCCGTGCACGGTGGCGTCGATTCTCAGGCGCCGCAACAGCACGCGCCACACTCCCGTGGCCAGCGGACGGCGGCGGCTGGGCACCGCCCGGAAGATCGGGTCTCCGCCTCCAGCCGCCCGCGCCTCCTCGAGCACTTCGAGCGCCCGGCGCGACAGCGGAACGCGATGCGGCCGGCCGGTCTTCGTGCGAACGCCCGGCACCCTCCAGACGGCGGCCTCTTCGTCGATCTCGTCCCAGCAAGCGCCGCGGACCTCTCCCGACCGGGCAGCCGTCAACACGAGGAACTCGAACGAGAGCCGCACCCCGGGGGCGGAGGACGATTCCCGCACCGTCGCCAGCGCCCTCGCCACCTCGCGGTGCGGCAGGGCCTTGAAGTGCCGGGACTGCCGTCCGTTCCTCGGCAGCGCCGCCGTGATTGGATCGCCGGCCGGGTTGTCGGGTCGGTGGCCCTGCGCGATGGCCCACCGCATGACGGCCCCGATCCGCTGCCGGACCCGCCGCGCGGTGACGGCCTTCTGGTTCCAGATCGGCTGAAGCACCGCCATGACGTCCGCGCTGGTGATCCGGTCCACCTGCATCTGGCCCAGGCGCGGTACCGCGTAGGTTCCCAGCGTCCGGCGCCAGTTGGCCTCGCTCTCGCCGCCGGGCCGCCACGATGGGCGGTGCATCGCGATCACGGTCTCGACCGCCTCCGCGAAGGTCGGACAGCGTCGATTCAGGACTCGCGGATCGCGGCCGGCCCTCGATGCCTTCCGGCACTCGAACGCCCGCTCACGGGCCTCTCGCAGCGTCGTGTAGGGATATCCGCCGAGTCCGAGGTCAACTCGCCGGCCTGCCACGGTGCCGCGCCAGATCCACTGCTTCGATCCGGTCGGCCGGACCCGCAGAATGAGTCCGTGCTCGTCTCCGTACTTTCCGGCCCGGTCGACACACCGGACGAAGGCATCGGTCAGCTTCTTCCTTGGCATCCTCGTTCTCTCCGTGTTCGGCGCTCGGCCCAGGTTCGCGGCCCTTCATCGGTCCCCCATGGTGTCCCACTGTTTCTGCGAGAGCCGGCGAAGACGCAGGATACCACATGCGCGTCGGAGAGAGAGAAATTCCTATGTACTACAACGTTCTCTGGCAGCTACCGGGGGTTTCCGATACCACCTAACAGCCCGTGAGATGGGGACTGGTGTTCCCCGGCATTCGAGGGAGGAAAGTAGGGGCGGCGGTGTTCGGACGAGTGGATCGACCGGGAGCTGGCGGGAGCAAGGCCGTGGCCTCACGCGGTTGGAAGCCAAGTTGAGCAGCGCTATGCCCGGAACGACTTGTTGGACCGCCGGCGGGTCATGGAGGCCTGGGGCGCGTTCCTGATCGGCTAGTGGACGGTGCAGACGCGGCCCGGGCCATTGCGGCGCTCATCTAGTACCGGTTACGGCGGCCGGTCCGGCTGTGAGTCTTCCCCGCGAGGACCATCTTGGACGGCAGCGCCCGCTCCCCCGACATGCAGCGGGGAAGCGGGGATCGGCACGGCCTGGTTTCCCCGATCGGGCGGTAAGATGATCGTCCCCGCCGGCGGCGCTACCGACGAGCGAGGCCAAATCACACAATCAACGGCAATGTTGGCCGCCACTTCGCCCACCCATCAGACTCTGTGTGGCAGCATTTGTGACCTGTCTCTGATGGATGCTCCTGAGCGCCGCACACCGAAGTGGCACGTGATCGCCTGGACGATTCTCGCGCTCATCACCGTCGCGGCGGCAGGCGCACAAGAGCGTCCACAGTTTCGATGTGTGACCGCAGATGCACCTCCAGCGCCTCGGTCGGTGCCCGAGTATTGGCGTTCCGAAGAACGAGCTCAGAGCGTAACGATCTCGGTTCTGGTCGTCATACAGCGTGGAGTTCGGCAATCTGATGTAGTGGCGGCTCTCAGAGAAGCAGCGTCAATCTTCCGCGATTCCGGAACGGGGATCGCGCTTTTTCATGCCGGAACGACCTACATGAACCGAGAACTGAGGCTCGTCGCCGAGCGGATCACCCGTTCCGTCGAGGCTTGGGACGGTTCTGGCGACTTGCTTGACACGATGTGGGGAAGCACTGAACTCGACACCGTGCGGAGACAATACGGTGCTGACTTGGTGATGGCTGTCACCGACGTTATCGCAGACTGCAATTGCTTCAGCGGTGTGGCCTACCTGCCGAACACGGGACTGCACCGCGGTTCTGGCTTTTCGGTCGTGTCCAACACCGAGCGAGGGTTCATTCCCGGCTGGCTGGTCGCTCACGAGATTGGCCATAACCTCGGTTTGGCGCATCAACGGGGCGCGGAGGGTACCTACCCCCTGCGTTCCCACGGCCGGGGCCATGTCGGTTTCGATGCTTCGTTGGACTCCCACGTTGCGACCATCATGGCTACCCATGCTGGCGATTCCCGGCTCAAAGGAACGTACTTCCGCTCGGACCGCTTCTCCTTCGACGGTTTCGGGCCGCCTCATCCTGCCTGGACTCATTACAGCGTGCGGCTTGGCGACAGACACACGCGTGCCGCTGACGCCGCGAGGTCGGCCGCGCCCACGGTTGCGGCCTACGAGGCCAAAGACCCACCGGACAATGATCCGCCGCCCGAGCCTGAGCCTGAACCATCGGGAGTGCTGCACTGCTCCGCCGGAACCTGCTTGCTGGAAGACAAGCGCTTTCGTATCCGGGTGCGCTACTCGCGAGGAGGCATGACTGGCACCGCAACGGGGCTCATGGGAGGCGAGCTAAGCGACTCTGTCGCTGTGTTCAGCTTCGGGGGCGACAGTCCGGAACTCATGATCAGGATGGTCAACCATTGCGCCGAGAACGGCTACTGGGCGCTTCACAGTGGCGGTGTCACCGACGCTTCGTACAGCATCGCGGTCCGCGACACCACGACCAACGACCTCAAGTGGTTCCGGGCGGAGCCCGAGTCGACGTATCGAGAGGACTTCGCGTTCCCGTGCAACTAGGACTTCGCCACATTCCACACTTGGTCGTTGCAACGAACTGAGAAGGATGACGGGTCGGATCGGCGGCAGCTAGCGTTGAGGGCCATCCATGAGCCGCTCCAATGACCTGTTCTGCCGCTTGCTCGAGCAGGGTCGTCATGGCGGACGAACCGCTTGCGCATCCAAGCCTCGAAGACGTGGCGGACTCTGCGGTGCGGGACTACGTGAAGTTGATGGGGCTGGATCGGAGACTCGTGGAAGGGGAACTCCACACGACTCCCGGAGGCCGTTGGACCGCCTTACCCCTGGCCTGCAGACCACGCGCTCGGGCCGCTCGTTACCTGAGCCGACGCCTCGATGACCGAGTCGGCTGACGAAACAGCCGATACCTCCGGCCAATGATCGCCGACTAGAGAACGACTCGGAGCTGAAGTCCGCATCTTGTGGGCTGTCGGGGGTACAGGAAGCTCGCGGTAACTGCCTAGAGTCATTGCAGAGCATACGTTTCCTGTTCTCCGCGACGCGCATGTGGCGTGCCGCGAGAGGTAGCCGAGGCGTGTCTCGCGCACACGATCCGCAACCAGGCCGAGGCGGCGTACGCTGATCCGACCTCCTGGAACGACGGCGCGGTGTTGGAGGCGTGGGCCGAGTACCGCGTGGAGCATCGACCCGACGTCCGAAACCGGATGGCGGTTCCACGAGTTGCCGGGTGCGTTCGGCGTCGCAGATGGCGCGCTACTTCGCCCGTGCTTGGTCGTAGTCTCCACGTCACACTCTGGTTTCCCCGGTACCGCACACCCAACTGAACACGGTTCGTCCCAGGGCGCGCCAGTGCGGTTCCGTCTTCTCGCACAGCAGTTCTTCCAGCTCGTGGTCCGGCATCTCCTCGGCCGCGTTGACGCACGTCTCCAGCAGTTTCTTCTTGTCGACTCCGGTCGCCAAGACGCAGGTGCAGTTCTTCCCCTTGGGGCAGGCTCGTTGAGCCAAGCAGCCTTCGTTCACCGAGGGCGCCGCCGTCAGCGGCGCATCTGGAGCCAACCAGAAGCGCTTAGCCTCTTCCTCCTCATGTTCCAGCACCCACTTCAGTTGGGTGCCGTGCTTGAAGTCGCAGTAGTCCCGGTACCTCGCCAGGGCGCCGCCCTCGTCGAAGCGCTCCAGGTCGTCGAGCGCGCGGCGTTTCTGTTGGTAGTCTCTGTACGCCGCTTCCATGAGCGCGCTGGGCAAGGTGTTCTCCATTTCACGGCAAGCGAGCACATGTAGGCCCACCCAGGGCTTGGCGTCGTCGACCTCTCGTCTTGCCTCGACCGCGGTTCGGCCTTCCTTGCAGCCGGGCGCCGCACGGTCGCCATCGACGACGCCTATGCAGAAACAGGGTCTCTCGCGGTGGAGACGCAAGTGGATACTCGTTCCCCCTCCGCCGCCTACAGCGACATGATGGGGGAGGGGAAGCCGTTCAAGACCCCGAGTGTGAGCGAAGTAGCGCGCCATCCGCACCGCCATCCTCGCGTCCGGTTCGCCCTCTCCGAGCACAAACGCACAGTCGGCAACGCTAAAGGGCGCGAAGTGGCGGAGGGGCACGATTGCCGTCTCCCGGCCGCCGTCCGGTTCCAGCGACGGACCCGCGTCGCGCGAAACAAGCACCCGCCGCTGGACAGCCCGGAACAGAGCCTTCTTCTGAACCTGCTGCCCTCTGGACTTCTCCAGAATCGCGCGGTCGGGCTCAGGCAAACTGGCGACGCTTGCGAGAGCCGCGAACAGCCGGTCCGACGCCCTAAGGAGATGGAGGCCTTTGCGCCGAGCCCTCAGGATGTTCTGGAGCGCTTCCAACTCTTCGCTGGCCAGATCTCCGGCCAGCTCGTCTGCGAGCTCTAGGAGCACCCGCCTCAACCTGGCTCGAAGAACCCGTAAGGCCAGTCCTCGAGGTATCCCTTCGAGTCGAACAGCGAAGTCCGCACCGACGACCCCTTGCGGTTCCGCGACGACTCGAACAACACGACGGACGCCAGATCGCTGTCCAACTCGCCGTCGGCGATTAGCCGGCCGATCCGATTCACGATCGCCTCGCTGTGGGTCTCGACGACGAGGGTCAACCCAACTCCTTCCCGGCGGGCCGAGGAGACGGCCCGGCTCATCGTGTCCGCCAACTGTGCCTGCAAGGACGGGTGGAGGTGCAGTTCGGGCTGCTCGATGGCGAAGGTCAGATCCGAGGTCGAAAGCCCGGGAAGGAAGCGTCGCAGACTTGGTGAGGGTTGCATCGACCATAGCTGCGCGAGCACGGGCAGCATCTGGCTGAATCCGAAACCCACGTCGGCCAAGTTGTAGCTGCCGCCGCCCTTCTCCTCAATGCGGAGGGAGATGTGCCCACCACCGAGAGAGGTCGCAACTTTCCAACCCATCTCCTCGGCCGTCCAGGTCCCGAAGTCCCGGCGTTTGGCCTCCGACAGACTCCGCAGGAAGATGGCGAGGTTCCGACCCTCCGGATCGATCTCGTCAACGGCCAGATCCCGCTGGCGATAGTAGCGCTCGGCTGTCGCTCGCACGGGCGCCGAGTAGCGCACGCCCTTGCTGAATGCTCCAAGGTGTCGGTCCAACGATTCGAGAACAGCGCCGAGCCGGTTCGCGACGGCAAGGTCCCGAATCTTCAGGAACACCGAGTCCGCGAGGTCCAGCCGCTCTACCGACTCGCACCGCCAGTCGCTCGGCGAGCCGTTCCCTCTGAGGAAATCGAGGATCTCCTCGGCAGTGCCGAAGGGAATCTGCGCCGCCGCTTTCGCGACCGTCTCCTCGGACGTGTCGCCGGAGCAGAGCAGCCTGAGGACGTCCATTAGCTCGCCAATGGCCAGATACTCGGTCACCAGGCCCGGCGGCAACCCGGGGACGGGTCCTGGGCCGGGCGTCCCATCAGGGCGGAACCGATCGAACCTCGGCAGCAGGCTGCCCCGCCCGAACCGCAAATCGCCCATGACCTGTTCGAGCGGTTCGCTGCCGTTGACGGAGATGGCACTGAGCTTGTCCGGGTGGTCGAACTCGATCTTGACGGTGTGTTCCGCCGCCTTGATCTCGACCGACCTGAACCGCGTGACCGTCGTGTCCTTCGGATCCGGGACGATCGCCAACGTCACGCTGCACGGGATAGACCCCAAAGCGCTGGACCTGCCGAGAGGCCCATGAAAAGGGTTGCGCAAAACTTGCCAGCCTGGATCCTGCTCCAACGTCGTCTGAAAGCCCAGGCGCATCTCGTCGTCTTCACTGAAGGTCGAGTGGGTCTCCTTGAATCCGCCGAAGTCGACGTAGTCGCCGTACCACTGGATCGGACCGGTCGTGCGGGATTCGACGCTCTGGCGGAGCAGCGGCAGGAAACGCAGGAAGCTGCTCTTGCCGGAGCTGTTCCTGCCCACCAAGATGGTAAGGGGCCGCAGTTCGACGAATCGGGTGTCGAGAAGACACCGGAACGACTGCAGGCGAATCGCTGTCACCGTAGGCCCCCAGACGGCGAGAAAAGGGCTGCCGGAACGGCGGCGGCAATCACGGCGCCCGGTCCTGCTTGGGCGCGATGGCGGTGACGAGCAGGAGATGGACAGAACTTTTCACTGTGCGGATGGAGGCGTGAAATGCGCTTGCTTTGGATTGCTTGGACCCGGCCCATCGGACCAAGCCGGAACCGATAGAGTCTCGGAGACTATACTCGGGCGTGGAGACCAATGCGGGGCGAACGGCGCGAGGCCCGGGAGGCCTGGGGCGCGTTCCTGGTCGAGTAGTTGCTGGCTTCGACTCAGCGCGGCTTTGGCCGCTCTGAGCGGTCAAGTCTGTCGGGCCAGCGGCAGCCCCGTTCCGCAGTTATCCGTCCGGCCTCCCGAGCCGCGATGGAATGCAACGAAGGACGTGACGGCGGGGGGCTGCTCCGTCACACTCCGGTTCGGTCGCTGGTTCGGCACGATCAAACGCCTGAGCGAGTCGGGTGCGAGACGGTCGGCGTAGGGCGTGGAGTAGCTGTCGATGGGAACGTCGGCCGAGCCGGCGTTTCGACGCTGGAGCAGTGGGAGGGCGATTCGACGGGCTTTAGCCAAGTCGCGCCAGGAATCGAGGCCCGTTCCGCCGCGGCAATGCAGGGCGGTGGGTTCTGCTGTCGGACTGCGCCGCCATAAGCGCAGGCTTCACCGCAGTTTGTACGTCGTGACAACCTCTGCGCCACAATATAGCCTCTCTTGGCACTACACCAAGAGGCTCCATGACCAAGAGGAATCATGGCGGGGGCGCGGGACGGCGCGTCCGTCGAGAGGCTGCCTGTCACAAGGTTGCCAGCCCGTTCCCCGCCCATCTCGCACTCTACTGCGGCCGGGGGCGGGCGCGGGGGGGCCGGGGCCACAGGGGCGGGGGGGGCGGGCCGGCGGGTCCGTCGAGAGGCTGCCTGTCACAAGGTTGCCAGCCCTTTCCCCGCCTATCTCGCACTCTACTGCGGCCGGCGGCGGCCGTGAGGGTCCCGAGTCACGAGGAGCGGATGCGACGGCTACCGTGGCGCGTGGTGCTGTGCAGCGCGATCACCGGGGGGCTGTGGTGCCCTCCGGCCAGGGACAAACCCTGCCATCGGTGCCCTGGGCGACGCCGCGACTACGCGCTGGCCGGTCGTACCGGCGAACCCCTGCTGTTCAACGAGAGAACCTCACTCGTGCCGACATCGAGCCGCCTTGAAGCGGCGCGGCTCAGCCACGATGTCTAGCCGCTCCTTCCGATGGCGTCCGCGGCAGGCACTGGTCTGGTGGACCGGCGGTAAGGACTCTGCATGGGCGCTGTATCTGCTGCAGCAGGATCCTGCCTGGGACGTTCTTGGTCTCATCGCGCCGGTTAGTGAGACGAACGGGCGCGTCCTCCTTCATGGCGTCCGTGGAGAGCTGCTTGAGCAGCAGGCGGGCGCGGTGGGACTGCCGCTGCAGTTGGTTCCGGTGGATTGGACCACATCGCAGAGGGAACGTGAAGCCACCTATCAGCGGGCTTTGGGAGCTGCTCGGGCGGAAGGCCTGGAGTTCGTGGTGTTCGGCGACCTGTCGTCGGACCAGCGTCGGGAGCGCCTGTCGTTGGCGGTCGGAAAGACCGGGATGGAGGCCGCGTTTCCCCTTTGGGGTCGCGATTCCCGCGAGCATGCGAGGGAGTTGGCGGTCGCCGGGGTGTCCTCGTGGGTGTGCTCGGTCGATACTGGAGCCGTTCCGGCTGAACTCGCCGGCAGACGCTACGATGAGGTTTTCGTGGACGCCCTGCCCAAGGGTGTCGACCCTGTGGGCGAGAGGAACGAGTTTCATACGTTCGTGGAGTGGACGCCGGGCTGGCACCGCCGAGTCCCGGTGGCCGCCACGCGGCGGATCGAGGTCTACGACTTCGCATTCGCGGAGATTGAGCTCGCGGCGCTCGACGACGCAGAAAGCGTGTCCGGCGAAGCACCCGCTGCGGACGACGCGCTCCCGCATGGGGCCGACCCCTTTAGCTACTTCGAACGGCTGGCCCGGGTCCGGCGCTACGTGGATGAGCACCTCGTTGAACACCTGGACGGCAACTCTGTGGCCGACGTTGCTGCGATGTCACCAACGGGCTTTTCGAGGTACTTCCGGCAACACGCCGGAACGCCGTTCGTCGTGTGGTTAGCGCATCGCCGGGTCGAGCGGGCCTGCCTCCTGCTGCAGGAGCACAACGACGCTGTCGGCCACATCGGATTTGCCGTGGGATTCCACAGCGAACGGACTTTTCGCCGGGCCTTCAACGAACACATGGGCTGCAGCCCATCGGAGTACCGGAAACGTTGGCTCGAAAGGGGTGCCGATGGAGCCGGCGTAACAGGATCCGACGCCGACTCCATCGTGTGAGAGTGGATCGCCCTGATCGCTGTCGCTGGAGTCGTCCATGCCGATGGCATGGCGAGACGTGATCGGTTTCACGAACGGCGACGTTCGCATCAACATCGCGTATCGCCTTCAGCGCTTTGCATCGGTAGCTCCCGCACTCGGCACGGCTACGGCTTCGCGAACCAGGGAAGTCACTCCCGTCGCTTCGTCGCGCACGCCGACGGCAATTTCGTAGCTACCGGTCGCCAGGTCCATTGCCACCTCGAAGCGGTACGAGTCGTTGATGGGAGCGGCTCCGCTAGTTCCGCCCACCAAGAGGGACTTCTGACGCACCATGGTGCGAGCGCCCGTCTCCTTCTCCACGGCCATAAGCCAAAGGCGGAGCCGGCCCGTTTCTCCTCCTCGGACGGGTAGGGCGAAAATCGCTTCGGCTGGGACAATCACAACGACCGTCAACTCATGCAGATTCTCCTCCTGCGGCTCGGTGGTCCCGAAACGGATGCTCGCCATGAGCGGATTCTCCGTGGCGCCAAGATAGGCGACGGAAAGCAACCCCTCGGCGAGGCGCTCGTCGAGCGATTTCTCACGGTAGCTCCGGCGATAGTCGATCCTGCGACTCCTGGCGGCGTGTCGAGCCAATCTGACGCTCACCTGGCGGATCTCGCCCGGCTTGCCGGGGGTGGCCTCGAAGCCGAGCGAGTACGATGCCGAGAGGTGTCTCGAAACGTCATCTAAGAGGATGGCCAGGTCGTTCGCGTTGACCAGCGCCCTGCCGCCGGTCTCGGTGCTCACGATCTGCAACCCGCTCTGGGCGTTCATCGCGAAGAGACTCGTGTTCTCGAAGCGGGGCGCGAGGGCGGGACTGTCGACCGCAATGTCACCGAGCGCACCTCGCAGTCCGGCGGCGTCCAGACCGTAGAAAGTGACCCTGTTCGCGTTGGCATGCGCGGCTAGTCGGTTGAGTCTGCTTGCCTCGTCGTATTGCACCATCTCCGCAACTACTTCGGAGGGTGCGTTGGGTCTCAGGTCCCTACAGAGCTGATTGCCGAGATAGTCAAGTATGGAGAGGCCCGGCCGCTGCGGCAGGCCATCCGTCACGTACACGACCGCCTTCTTGCCCGGGACGCCGGCCAGCGTTGTGACCAGATCGGTAAGGCCGTCGACCGCCACGGCGGCCTTGGTCGTCTGGTTGGCTGCGTACTGTCGCGCTTGGGACAGCAACTCGCCCCAGTTGTCCTGGCAGGGGCGACAGTTCTGTATCGACGCGCAGGCCTCGTGGCTATCGATCAGGCTCCGGATGGCGAAACGGCGGGCACCTTCGCCGGCCTGAATCGCACGCGGCGAGCCTTTCGGGACCGCTGCGGCTCCTTCCGCTAGTTCGTTCAGGTCACGGGTTGGCGGTACGAGAACCTCCAAACGGTGCTCGAACCGAGCGAGCATGAAGCTCGCATCGAGCTCCTGCCAAGGCTCGACGGCAGCCGCGAGCCGCCTCAGGAGACGAGTGCGGTGCGATGGAAGCACGTTCGCGTCGTCCAGATACAGAACGACGGTGAACTGACTCTCGTTCGTGCTGGCAGAAACCCCCTGGGTACTTGCTCCACGGTCGTTTGCCCCGTTCACCCGCTCGCCGAACACCGTCGCCTCGTAGAAGTTCGCGATCTCGACGAACTCGCCGTCCACGAAGAGTTCGAAGTCCTCACGCTGCAGCCCGCTCACCGGGCGGCCTCTCCTGTCGGTAACGACGGCGTCGACTTCAACCACCTGTACGTCGATGGTGTCCACGAAGGTCTCGCCCGGTTGGGCGGCGAGCCCCGCCGCAAGCAGGACAGCCAGCGGCGGGGCTAGATAGAGAACTCGGTTCATACCGAACCTCACACCCTACTTGCCGAGGCGCCCTGAAGAGTCGCACACGTCTGCGCATCCCGTGTTCTGACACCAGATCAGGTCATCAACGCATCCGTCATGACAGTCGTACCAGTCCTCGGTGCCGCAGTTTCTCCTGCATCTGCGCCACTCCGTCAAGCAGGCCAACTGACACTCTCCACAAGCGTCGTCGAGATCATCTGACGCAGTGGTCGCAGCGCGTGTCTCACACTGCTTCGCTTGAAGCGCAGTCTGGAGAGTAGCGACCAGCGGAGTAGTGTCAAGGTCATTCTCTGCTCGGTCTTCGACGGCAGGCGGTGCGTCCGGCGCGGGACGGGGCGCGCCGGGATCCGTGCTAGCGAATCCGGCGATCGCCAGCAGCAGGGTTCCTAGGGTGACCGACAGGACGTTCTTCATGGTTCCTCCTTCGCCCAGCTTGGGCGGTTGGTTGTCTACCCGAAAACGCTAGCGGCCGCGAGTCGCGAAGTCTGGCCAGTTTCTAGCCTATTCCGGTCATCTTCTGGCCGAGTCCAGCCAGACTTGGCCGAAGTCGGCCAGAATCAGCTCTTCCGTCAGTTCCCCGTGCTACTCGCCTGAGTGAACCTTCACTAGGACCATGTTGGTGGACAGTCGATGAGCGTTACGCCCGGCAAGTGCCTGTCTTTCTCACACCTCGCTAGATTCCCGGGTCAGATCCGTTCGGCGCTTGTGGTCTTGGAGCGGCCCGATAGCCTGCGAGGTTTGGGTCGAGGTATGGAGAAGGTGATGCCAATGGCCTAAGCGGGTGGACTTCAGGACGACCTTAGAGCCGTGGAATTCCTCGAGAATCGGGATCTCCGGAATACATGGTCGCCTACCTGAACAGGCGCGTGCGGCAGTTGGGAACCGAGAAGCCTCATGCTGCCAACGACCGGGCTGCTCGGACCCACTCGTCGGCCGGTAGGCCGTGCTAGCGGAAGAACGGGACCATAGTGGGGGACAGTCGCCGACCGTTGTACTCCTCAACCACCTGCATTCTCTGCTACTTCGCCAGATTCCGAGCGGAAAGCAGTGAGCGCACCCCGTTCCATTCTCCGACCAAGCAGCGAACCCGGGTGGCGCGATAGTAGCCACTCGTGCCGCAAACCGTTGTTCAGACTGCACTTAGCTGCTCCGCTCAGCTACGTGTCCCACCCTCCGACCCACGCCGCGACGGCCACCCGCACCGGCGCCGGCGCGCTCGGCCTTCGCTCGCCTCTTCGGCGAGCTCGACGCCCACGTTGAAGGAGACGATGTTGCCCACCAGGCCGCTGCCCGAGATCTCCACCGGCTGCAGCTTGGTCGCCAGACCGAAGCCGTGGAACAGGCCGAACACGAGCACGGCCGCCCGCGTGTCGATCCTGACCCCCAGAGCCCGGAACCCGCCCAGGTTCTCGAACGCCTTGTACGCCACCGACAGGCCGACGATCGCGTCGATGAGAAACGGATTCGCGTGGATGCCGCCGAGCACCCCCCAGCAGGGTGAGGCTGTGACCCACGGCGAACAGCGTGACGTAGAGCGCTACGTCGCGGAACCTCGTTCACCGCGAAGAGGCTGTCAGCAGAGTGCGGGCGCCAGGTTTCGCTCAGCGCCGCAGCCGCAGCGACGCCTGGAACGCCGTACAACGGATCGCCTGTCGCGCTCCGTTCCGCATCCGCCCGCAAGCGCCGAAGGGCCTATACTGGCGTTTGCTACATGAACGCGATCTCGGCGGAAACCGGCGGCCCGATCGGCTACATGGTCCGCAACGGCGTTGCGGCCAATCTGCTCATGGCGCTCATCGCGGCCATGGGGCTCCTCGGGTTGACGGGCGTCGCGCAGGAGGCGTTTCCCGTGTTGCCGCTCGATGCCGTCGAAGTGCTCGTGGCCTACCCCGGCGCCGCGCCGGACGATGTCGAGCAGTCGATCGTCCTGGCCATTGAGGAGGCGGTGGGCGGTCTCGGCTCGGTCCGCGACGTGACGGCGGTGGCCGCGGAGGGCGCCGCGTCCGTCATCGTCAAGCTGAAGGCCGGCACGGACGCCCGCAACGCCGTGAGCGACATCGAGGCCGCCGTCAACGGCATCCGCGGCTTTCCGGCTCGGGCGGAACGCCCCGACGTCCGGGAGATGACGAGTCGGCAGAGCGTCATCCGCCTGATCCTGTACGGCGACGTTTCCGAACGCGCGCTCAAGGAGTTGGCGTATCGCGCCGAGGACGAGATCGCGAAGTTGCCCGCCGTCTCCTCGGTGGAAACGACCGGCGCGCGGCCGTACGAGATTCTGATCGAGCCGCCGCTCGATCGGCTGCGAGCCCTCGGTCTGACGGTCGAGGACGTGGCCGCCGCGGTCCGCCGCAACTCCCTCGACCTGGCGGCAGGCAGCATCGACACGCGGGACTCCGCGGTGCGCGTGAGGACCCTCGGACGGAAGGTCAGCCGCCAGGACTTCGAGGAGATCGTCCTGCTTTCCGCCGCAGACGCGACGATGGTGCGCGTGGGCGACATCGCCCGGGTGCGGGACGGCTTCCGCGACGTGGGTGCGCTGGCTCGTCACAACGGCCTCCCGGCCGTCTTCGTGGAAGTGCAGCGATCCGCGGAGGAGCAGGTGCTGGACATCGCGGCAGCGGTCGAATCGTACGTCGAGGAACGGCTGGCGCCCTCCCTGCCGGCCGGCGTGGCGGTGACGGTGTGGAACAACGAAGCGGAAATCTTCGAGGACCGGTTCCGGATCCTGCGCGAGAACGGCTTGCTCGGCCTGCTCCTCGTGCTCCTCGTGCTGACGCTCTTCCTTGAGGTCCGGACCGCCGCCTGGACCGCCGTCGGCATCGTCGTTTCGTTCGCCGGAGCGGTCGCGGCCGCGTGGTTGCTGGACGTCTCCCTCAATACGAACTCCCTTCTCGGCTTCATTCTCGTCGTCGGCATGCTGGTCGACGATGCGGTCGTCGTCGCCGAGCACGTCCACGCGGAACGGTCGAGCGGCCTCTCCTCGATGGAGGCCGCGATCAGAGGCACCCGGCGCATCACGAGGCCGCTCGTCTTTACCGTCCTGACGACGGTGGTCGCCTTCGTGCCGCTCCTGTTCGTGCCCGGTCCCGCCGGGAAGCTGATGAACCACGTGGCCACCATTCTGATCGCCGCGCTCGTCGTCTCCCTGATCGATTCGCTGTTCGTCCTGCCGGGGCATCTGGCGCGGATACCGCCGGCCACGGCGCCGGGCAATCCGGTCGCGCGGGTCCTTTCGGCGGTCCGCGGCGGTACGGAGCGCCAGTTGGCGCGGTTCGTCGAAGGTCCCCTCGACCGCGCGTTGCGCCTGTCCACCGAACACCCGGCGCTCGTGATCGCCGGCGGCATCGCCGCGATCGTGCTCGCCGCCGCGCTGGTTGCGGCGGGACTCGTCGACGTTGTCTTCCTGCCTCCCGTGGACAGCGACATCGTGATGGCCGCGCTGGAGATGCCGGAAGGCACGCCGGCTCGCGCGACGGACGAGGCGGCGCGCCAGGTGGAGGCCTCGGGCCGGCGCGCCCTGGACCGCCTCGAGGCGGACCGAGGGCTGGCGGCCGGGACCCTGTTCGGCGGAGTCCTTCGGACGATCGGCGTGCCGCGGCGGCAGTTCGGCGGCGGCGCCACCGTGGACGCCGGCGTTCGCCCGCCGCCGCACCTCGCCGCCGTCGAGTTCAAGTTGTCCGAGAGCGGCCGGCTGGACGCGGGCGCGTCCGTCTTCGTCGAGGCGTGGCGCGAGGAGGCGGCGGACCTGACGGGAATCGAGAGCCTCGTCATCAGCGCGGCGTTGATCGACCTCGGCGCGCCGGTCTCGATCGACCTCTCGCACCCTGATCCCGATCGTCTCGGCCTGCTCGCCGAGGCCCTGAAGGATGGACTTCAAGCGCTCGACGGCGTCCACGCCGTTCGCTCGAACCGCGCCGCCGGCGTGCGGGAGATCCAGATCGAGCCGCGGCCGGAAGCCCGCGCACTCGGCCTGACGCTGGACGATCTGGCACGGCAGTTGCGTTCCGCGTTCTTCGGCGCGGAGGCGCTCCGGGTATGGCGCGGCGGCGAAGAAGTCCGCGTGCGCGTTCGTCTGCCGGCCGAAGAGCGAGATTCGGTCGGCGACGTCGAGTCGTACATGGTCCGGCTTCCCGGCGGCGACGCGGTCCCGCTTGGCCGCGTGGCCGAAGCGAGCCTGGCCCGGGCGCCTTCCTCGATCTTCCGCGGTGACGGCCAGCGGATCGTGACCGTGACCGCCGATGTCGATACGAGCGCGGCCAGCGTCGGCGAGATACACGACGTGCTGGCGGGCGAGGTCCTGCCGGACCTCACGGCCGCCGACCCGGAACTGACCTGGACGTTCGGCGGCCAGCGCCGGGAACAGCTCCAGACCTTCCAGAACCTGCTGGCCGGCCTGCTGCTCGCCCTGGTCGCCATCTACGCGCTGCTGGCGGTGCCGCTCAGGTCCTACGCCAGACCGCTGCTGATCATGGCCGTCATTCCGTTCGGGATCGTCGGCGCCATCCTGGGACACTGGATCGTCGGCATCAGCCTGAGCGCGCAGTCGATGCTCGGCATCCTCGGAGTCTCCGGCGTCGTCGTGAACGACTCGGTGATGATGGTCGACTTCATCGACAACCGTCTGCGACGGGGCGTCGCGCCGGCTCAGGCGATCGTGGACGGCGCCAAGGCGCGCTTTCGACCGATCTTCCTGACCTCGTTGACGACGTTTCTCGGCTTCGCGCCGCTGATCTTCGAGCGCAGCCCCCAGGCCCGGCTCGTCGTGCCGCCGGCCGTCTCGATGGGTTTCGGCCTGGCCTTCGCGACCACGGTCCTCATGCTGTTCCTGCCCGCGCTCGCCGCGGTGGCCTTCGGGGCGGCACGGAGCGACGAAGCCGCGCGGGGCCCCGGTCACGGTCGGAGACGGTTGGGCCGCGGCTTGTAGAGTTCGGTCATGGAAGATCGATCGGCCACGCTCTCCTGCCCTTATGCACAAGCAGCGGATACGGAGCGGGTGCGCCGGGCGACGGAGGTCGAGCGGCGGACCCTGCCGCTGCCGCCGGGCCCCAGGGGCCGGAGGTTACGCAACCTGATCGCGAAGCACAGGGACTATCCGGCGTTCGCGCACGACCTGTACCGCGAGTATGGCGACATCGTCCTCTATCGCATGACGTGGCTCGGCAAGTGCTGCTTCATCTTCGATCCGACCCTGATGCGCGCCGTGCTCGACGTCGAGCAGCGGGAGTTGATTCGCCAGCAGATTCCGATCAACCTGACACGAATCCCTCACGGCGGAATGATCACGCTGTACGGCGAGGCGCACGACGCGCGGGCAGCCATCGCTCGAAAGACGTTCTCGCCGGATCGCATGCACCTGCACGCCGACCACATGGCCAAGCTCGTCCGCGAGCGGGTCGACTCCTGGCGGGACGGCCGGCCGATCGACGTCCTGGAGGAGATGCTGCGCCTGTGCCTCGGCTTCGTCTTCGACCTGCTCGTGGGCAAGGACATGGAGGCGGATGTCAATGTCACGCTGGAGTTGCGGAACGCCCTGAAGATCGAGTGGGTCGCGGATCGGGTCCCCCTGTTGAAGCGTGTTCGCCGCCTGCCCCTGCCGATCGTCAAGAGAGGCGACAGGGCCTTCGAGGCCACCGAGGCCCTGATCTATCGGGCGATCGAACGCTCGGAGAATCCCTCATACGAAGGGCACGACATGGTTTCCCAAATCGTCCGGGCGCGCCGCGAGATGGACGGCGAAGGTCCCTACTCGTCGAACGAAGCGATTCGGGACGAGATCATCATGGGGCTGGCCTCCGCGGGGCCGGCGGGGCACATGTTGACTTGCGGCATCGAACAACTGGCCCGGGAGCCTTCGGCGCGCAGGCGGCTTGCCGCCGAGGCGGACGAGGTCGTGGCGGGCAGGCCGGTCCGCGGCGCCGATGCCGACCGCCTTCCCTACGCGACCGCCGCGATAAAGGAAGTCCTTCGGCTCTGGACGACCGCCTTTGTCCTCTGCAAGGAGGCCGCCGACGATCTCGTGGTCGGCGGCTACCTGATCCCCAAGGGATCGATCGTCCATCCCTGCCTCGGAGTCATCCACCGAAGGCCGGAGTACTACGAGGCCGGAGACGAGTTCAGGCCGGAGCGCTGGCTCGACGAGTCGGGCCCGGCCCCGACCCTGCTCGAGCGGCCGCGGGGCGGCGAACAGGCTTCCTCCCTCTCCGGCCCGTTTCCGTACCATCCCTTCAGCTACGGTTCCAGAGAGTGTCCCGGCGGCGCCTCCATGTACCCCCTGGGCGCCCTGCTCGTGGCCGCGATCGCGCAGCGATGGGAGCTGGAGCGGGTTTCGGGCGAGGAGAGCCCCTTCATCTTCCGTCCGTTCACCGGCGGTCCCATGCGGGTCAAGAAGCCGTACTACCTGATGCCGCGTGCCAGAAGTTAGTCACCGCTCCGCCCCGACCGAACCACGACGCCGCCCGCGCCCCGGATGCCCGCCGCCCGGCCGCCGGCGCCCCGGGGGGCCGAGTCACCAGTCTCGCGAATCTTCGTCATGGAGGCTCGTCGGCAGGGCGTACGAGTGCTCGACCTCGCCCAGATCCGACACGGCGAGCAACTCGCTGAAGCGTCTTCTCGAACGGCTGGCCAACAGGCCGGGGAAGATCTTCCGGGTGGCCCTCTCGGCCCGGTTCGAGAGGACCAGCAGAGGCGCGCGTCTGAAGTACCACGACTTCGGGTACCTGAAGGAGTCCGCCAACTCGTCGCCGATCAACTCCCGGGATAGCTGATAGATCAGCGCCGCCATCTTGCGGCGCTCGCTCGTCTCGGTGCGCCCGAGCAGGACCGGCGCGCTGTTGATGATGCTGTTCGCCATGATGATCGCGTCCTCGTCCGGGGGCGGCTCGCACGTTGCCGCGATCCGGAAGGCGCTGCACGCCGAAGCGTGGTCATGGAACATGATGGCCTCCGGTATCCCCATGACGAGTCCCGTGTATCTCCACACGTGGACGTAGGCATCCTGTTCCTCCCGGCTGAAGTCTCCTCCCAGGCGCGCGACATGGTCCATCAGACGGCCCGAGAAAGCGGCCGCGCCCAGCAGCATGTGCGCCGTGCTGAGCGGCATTCCGTGTTCCGGTGCGTCCCATTCGTCCGACTGCCGGAGGAGACTCCGCGACTGGGCGTGCACCAGGCGGATGCGCAGGCTCAGCTTCCAGGCGTCGCCGCCGGGCTCCAGGCCGCCCGGCATGAATTGCTCCGTCAACTGGAGCGTGTTCTGCTTGAGCCGGCGGACGCCGTTCAGGATGATCCGGCTGCGGATGCGGAACGACTTGCTGATCAGGGTCGAGAAGCCCTCGACGATCGCTCCTGCCACGAGCCCCGCGAGAACCGTGTCCGAGTTGCGGAGGAAGGCCCGGGTCGCCATCATCGCGACCTCGGGGTCGAACCAGTCGGGGACGGCGGCCGAGGACTCGATCAACTCGCGGAGAGCTTCGGGCGTGTCCTTTGGCGGATCGAAGTGGCTGGCTACCGTCTTCGCGATCGTCGCATGGACTTGCTCAGGCGCTACGAGCTGAGCCAGCTGTTCGACCGCGCGATCGGCCAGAGGGTCGCCCAGGGTCGTGTAGCGGATGTAGCGCTCCGCGAACTCGGGATCCAGCGCCCGGGCGGCGCGGTAGCCGTCCACGTAGCAGGCCGGAATGTCGAAAGCCGGTTGTGCGGCGGTTCGCGCTTCGTTCCGCTGCTCGATCATCTGCGTGTCCATGCCGGAGCGGGCGAGGCTCACGAGGCCCCCGTGGAGTGGTGGCGGCCGGCGTCGAGGAACAGGGCCGCGACGACGGAGACCGCGGCAACCGCTACGCACAGCGCCAACGCGTCGCCCACGGCCCCGGCGGTCGCGGCGTTCAGACCTCCGATCACCGCGTCCGCGGCCCGCGCTCCTTCCGGACCGGCTGCCGCGAGGGATGCCCGGAGTGCGTCGGCGGCCGCGGTGTCGAGCACCCCGGGATTGCTCTGCAACGCCTCGAATCGTCCCGGCGGCAGCAATGCGCGCGCCTCGTCGCCCACTCCCCCCGCGAGCCGTGCCGCGAACCGCATCGCCAGCACGGCGCCCATCAGCGCCAGCCCCGCCGCGCTGCTCAGCAGGCGGAAGAAGTGCAGCGCCGACGTGGCCGCCCCGACCATGGCGAACGGTACGGTGTTCTGCACGGCCACCGTGGCAATGGTGTTGAGCGCCCCCATGCCGGCGCCCACGACGACGAGATACGCGGCGGCGCCGGCGAGGCTGGTGCCGGCGTTCATGGACGACAGGAGCCAGGCGCCGCCGGTCATCAGGAACCCGCCGAACAGACCCGCCAGACGGTAGTTGCCGCCCAGGCGGGACAGCAACTGCCCGGACCCGACAGCGCCGAGGACGACCCCGCCGCCGAGTGCCGCCAGCATTCCGCCGCTGCCGGTCGCCGACGCGCCCAGCACGCTCTGGAGAAAGAGCGGCGTGAACACGACGACGCCGTACAGGCAGAACGAGGACAGGACCGCCAGGGCCACGGACGCCGACACCGTGCGGTTGCCGTAGATGTGCAGGGGCATGACCGGCGACTTCGCCCTCGATTCGATCAGCACGAAGGCGCCGGCCATGAGGACGCCGAAGCCGAAGACGCCGCCCGCGAGCGGGGAGTTCCACGCCTGCCGTTCGCCGGACCAGGAAAGCGCGACCATGACCGGCGTCACCGCCAGCCCCAGAACCAGCATGCCGGCGTAGTCCAGTCCACGGTCGGCGGCGGCGGGCCGCGCGGCGGGAAACGTCCGCGCGATGAAGAACAGCAGCAGCATGCCGGCCGGCACGTTGAGCAGGAAGAACCAGCGCCAGGACGCGTTGTCGGTCAGCCAGCCGGCAGCCAGGGGACCCGCCACCGCGGCGAGAAACATGACCGCGCCCAGAAGTCCCTGGGCCTTGGCCCGGTCCTCGGGGGCGAACAGGTCCGCGATCGCGGCCAAGCCGTTGACCATGACCATCCCCCCGCCGACGCCCTGGACGACGCGCCACACCGTGAGCTGGATCATGTCCGTGACCAGCCAGATCGGAACCGAGCCCGCGATCAGTACCGCAAGTCCCGCGACAAAGAAGATCCGGCGACCGTGGATGTCCGCCAGGCGGCCGGTGATCGGCGTGACGACCGTCGAGGCGACGAGGTAGGCGGTCACGGCCCATGTGTAGCGGTCGAAACCGCCCAGGTCGGCGACGACGGCGGGCATCGCCGTGGCCAGACCGGTCTGGCCGACCGCGGCCAGGAACACGGCGGCCATCACGCCACTCGTGGCGGCGTAGCGCTGCCGATCGGAGAGTCCCGCCATGGCGGCCGCCGTCGTGCTCCTCAGGCGCGCCCGGGAAACCCGCCCGCCCCGCCCCCGCCTGTACGGCTCGCGCGCCATACAGCGGTCCGCATACGCCTCCAGGGCCGGGGACTCCGGCAGCGTTCCGTCGGCGCGCATCCCGATGGCGCAGCTCCCGAGCATGACGTCCGCGGCGGTGAAACGGTCGCCCACGATCCAGGCGCGGCCGGTCAGACCCCGCTCCCAAGTCTCGATCGTCTTCTCGAAGTTGCCCCAGCCGTTCACTCGCGGCACGCTGAGACGGCCGGCTTCCTTCTCCGCAGCGGCCGGTTCGATCGCGCCCGGAGTGAAGAACATCCACTGCAGGTAGAGGCCGCGGTCCGGGCTGTCCGCCGCCGGCGCCAGCCGGCCCGGGGCGTAGCGATCGGCCAGGTACATGCAGATCGCGGCGGAGTCCCACATCCGCACCTCGCCATCCTCCAGCGCGGGCACCTTGCCCATCGGGCTCGCGGCGAGGAAGTCGGCGCCGCGCTCGGGGCGACCGAGCTCGACCGGCGCCTTCTCGTAGTCGAGTCCCGCTTCCTCAAGCATCCACGCGGCCCGGACGGCGCGCGTTCCCGGACTCCAGTACAACTTCAAGTTCGTTTCTCCGGTGCGCCATCCACCATGACGCTCAGACCGGATAGCCGAGCAGCTTCAGGCCCGGGCGACAGGCTTCGGTGACCGCCGCCCGCCGGGCCTCGTCGAGCGTGTCGAAGCGCGATCCGGTCGCCGGCCGGGGGATCGCCGCCGCCTTTTCCAGCCATTCCTCGTCATCGAGTTCCGGCGAAATGAAGCGGATGATCCGCCGCAGCTCGCGCCGCGGCTCGACCTGGACGTCCTCGAACTTCACGTTCAGAAGACGGTCGGGCGGGAAGTGCCCGAACGCCCGATGGCCGACCCGGATCAGGCCCGACCAGAAGGCCGCGAAATCGACGAGCGTCACGTCGTCGTAGGGCAGCTTATCGTGGTCGATGAAGGCGTCAGCGAAGTTGTCCATCCAGTAGCCGAGCCGGTTGAAGCGCTGGACGAGCGGCATCGACTTCACCGGATCGATGCCCAGCGCCCTGATCCGGCGCGCCTTCGCGAGTAGCCCGCGGAAGGCGGGATGGCCGGAGAGCGAGATCGCCGTGTCCCTCCCGTCACGGTACATGTGGATCACGCGCGCCTCGGGGAAGTTCCGCAGCAGCAGCGGCGCGACGAGGAGAGAGCCGCCCGAGCGCTCGACCCAGAGCTTCCTGCAGAACCGCTCACGGAGCCAGCCGAACGTCCGCCTGAAGTGATCGGCGGGCGACTGGCGAGATTGGGCCCTGACGACCGGTTCGAGTTCCTCGTACAGTTCGTGGTACCGGGCGGTCAGGTTGGGAAGCGTGATCGCCATGATCGGCGGGATCGTGCGCAGGGTGTAGCGGGCTTGCGGGTCGCCGAACGGGTAGAGCAACTCGTGGAACGTCTCGCGCAGCGCCAGCTTCGTGCGATTCGACTGGACGCTGTACAGCTTCCACATGTCGTCGCCCGTCGGCCGCCGCTTGCCGAACGCGCTCAACTGGTAGGCGGAGAAGAACTCGGAGACGCTGAGAATCCCGGGGTGCAGGTTCAGCACGTCGGTCAGCATCGTCGATCCGCAACGCCCCGTGCTGAGGATAAGGACCGGCGGAATCTCGGGTTTCGTTGCCGACATCGGCGGGCTCTCGACGTGAAGAAGCCTACTACGTTAGCCGCGGAACGTTCCCTCTTCGCGTCTTGCTCCCCCTGTCTTGCTACTCTCCGTGAGCCACGATGGAACTCGCGAGCGCCGTCTGAATGGCCATGCTGTTCGGGCCCGACCTGAATCCCGGGCCCGGCCTCGCACAGGATGTCCGCCGGGTCTTCAAGACCGATCTGTACGTCAGCTTCCTGCCCCTCTCGGGCTTGGTGCGCAAGCTGACGGCCCGTGCGGACGGAGTTCCCGCTTCCCGGGCCGTACCGCATCAAGGGCGGTCTCAAGGTACGCGCAAGGCGCCGGCCATGAACGCCGGCCGACCGGGGCGGGAGTTCGGCGGAAGGCGGCGCCGCCGGAAGCGAGGTCGGCGTCAGCCTCGACGGCCCGGCCGCCGAAGACGGTCGAGCAGCCAGTAAGCCGGCTTGCGCGCCCAGACCATCGACGCGGCGGCGCCCATGGCCAGCGCCTGGACTCGCGCGGGGAGACTCTTCGGCCCCGCCTTGTCCACGGCGAGAGCCCTCCGGAACGCCTCCCGGCGCTCGCAGCGTGCGATGTAGTTCGAAAGGGTCGGGTGGCCGCGGAACAGCTTGAACCGCTGGAACAACACGCCCGTGGCGCCGAGCATCACGTCCGCGGCCGTGAAGCGCTCCCCGAGAATCCAGGGACTGTCGCCCAACCCCTGCTCCCAGGTCCTGACCATACGGTCGAAGTCCCCCCAGCCGTTGGCGCGGCTGTCGCCGGCGGGGCCGCCGAACATCTCGGTCACTGCCGGCTCGATGACTCCGGGCGCGAAGATCATCCACTGGAGAAAACGCCCGCGGTCGGGATCGTCGACGGCCGGCGCCAGCGCTCCCGGCGCGTAGCGGTCCGCCAGGTACAGGCAGATCGCCGACGAGTCGCACATGTGCACGTCGCCGTCGTCCAGGGCCGGCACCTTGCCCATCGGGCTTACGGCCAGGAATTCGCCGCTTCGGCCCGGCTTGAAGATGTCGACGTAGATTGTCTCGTACTCGACGCCCAACTCTTCGAGCATCCACACCACGCGGTTCGCCCGCGTGTCGGGGCACCAGTAGAGCTTCAAGGTTGCACTCTCCAAGACGCCAACGAGTATAGGTGCACCGGCGCACCACGGTTTCGTCGCCGTAGGCCTCGAGCAACGGCGACTCAGGGAGCATCCCGAACATGCGCAGGAAGCCGGCGCTGCTGCCGAGCATCACGTCGGCGGCGCTGAACTCGCAGTCCCTGACCGCCTAACCGGGCCGTGCCAGGATCCGCGCCAGGACTGAACTCGCACAACCCCCCCGAGTTCAGTCTTCCCGGCTTCGCGAGTTCAGTTGTCCTCTTTCGAGGACACTCGGAGAATGTCCTCGACCTGGCTGCCGACCGCGTGGGCGAGGGCCTGCTCCGCCAGCTCACGGTCGATCCCCTCGTCCGAACACCAGGACCGGAACGAACTGCGGAACCCGTGCGGGCTGCAATCGATCCCCAAGTCCTTCAGCAGCCGGCCGAACACGGCCGCACCCACCATCTTCCCCTGAATGCCGGGAAACACGAGCCCGCGACCCCGGCCCCGCAGTCCATCGGCCCGCTCCAGGACCACAAGGGCAGCGCTGGAGAGGGGAACCCGGTGCTCCTTGCGGGACTTCATCCGCGAGGCGGGAACGACCCAGGTGGCCGACTCCAGATCGACCTCCCGCCATCTTGCGCCACGAACCTCGCCGCTGCGCGCCGCCGTCAACGCCAGGAACCGCAGCGCCAGTTTCGTCCCGATCCAGGCCCCGGAGCCCTCGACCTTCCGCAAAGCCTCTGGAAGCTCCCTGGCCGGCACGTAGCGATGGTGCTTTCTCTGCT
>MKWU01002283.1_pt1 | contig 29539 bp, 25 predicted proteins | sample 809101 | NCBI WGS metagenome assembly MKWU01 (sample SAMN05860141, study PRJNA318959) | sponge metagenome | host: Aplysina aerophoba | place: Slovenia: Piran, Adriatic Sea, Gulf of Piran | collected 2013-05-07 | reverse complement strand
CGTAGCTCATGCCCTCCGGACGGCCCGCGAAGTCCGAGAAGTCCCCCCGGCCCCACACCGCCCAGCGCGCCGCCGCGGGGTCCGCTCCCCCGGACCCTTCCGCCGCCCCCAGCAGCCACGAGAAGGCGCTGGCGCGCAGAAGCTCCTCGGTCCCGATTCCCCGGCTCCATCCCGCGCAGCCCGAGCAGCGACCCGGCCCGCGCACGCAGCCGAGGGAGGAGACGGAGACGCGAGGCGGTGGGCGAAGGCCGGAGCGGGTCCCGGTCCGGGCGCCCGGGGGCGTGCGCCTCATCCGCGCCCGGCGGCGCAACGCTCGGTCCGGCGCTCACCGGGCGGACCGGACACACAATCGGGCAGCCGGGCCGCCGCCGAGTGATCCCCGTCAGGCTGTTTTCGATCGCGCCAAGTCGCATTCGCCACCTCTCCACTCCGATGAACACACAGGCCCCGTGGAGGCCTGTCTGGCGAAACTCTGCCAAGAAATAATATTTGATGTGTGCTCATATAGACTACTTTCCTATCGTAAAGATAAAAATCTGTATGTTCCAGAACGGTCGTGCATCGCGCCCGTACGTGTCGGGAGGTCTCAACCATGGCTTCGAGATCGGACCGCGCTTGACGCTCGTCGCGGTGGGTCCACGCGTAGGCGCGGTGAACAGCGGCTTCTTCAGCGGTCCGGTGACCGACGACGGTGGCGCCGATCCGCGTCTTTACACTGGCCGCTGGGGCGGACAGTTCTTCGGGAACGGGGAGCCGGACGGTACGCCGGGTTCGGTCGCCGGTACGTTTGGAGCGCGGACGACCGATTTTCCCGGAGGCAACGTTGGTGAAGAGTTGAGTATTGTCGGCGCCTTCGGTGCTCACAAGCAGTAGATGTCAGGCGCTCGACAGCGGGCAGGATACCGGGTCTCCTTGTCCCATCCCTCCATCGCTGCTACGGGAACCCGGGCCGTTGGCTCATCGGGAACGATTCGCTTTTCAACGGCCCGTCGGCTACCCTCGGAAAACCGCTTTTCATGTTGGCGGCAAGCAACGGCAGGAGACACACGAGATGGCGACAACTCCCATGTCCGACAAGGTCCTTCTGGAAACGACGGGCGACACCGCCACCCTGACCCTGAACCGTCCGGAGGAAGGCAATGCGGTGGACCTCGAGCTGATGTTGGCGTTGACCGAGCGCTTGGAGGAGGTCGCGGCCGGCAAGGATCTCCGGGTCCTGGTCATCGAGGGCAGGGGAGACCACTTCTGCTCCGGACGCCAGCCGGACGTGCCCAGGCCCGAGAACGCCGCTCAGTTCGCCGAAGCCCTCGGCCGTATCGTGCGGGTCAACAAGCTGCTGCAGTCATTCCCGGGGATCAGTCTGGCCGTGGTGCGGGGAAAGGCGTTCGGGTTCGGCTGCGGACTGGCGGTCCAGAGCGACGTGACCCTGGCGGCCGAGGACGCAAGATTCGCGTTTCCCGAGATCAACGCCGGATTCCCGCCCACCATCGTCATGTCCTACCTGAGCCGCTGGATACACCGGAAGAAGGCGTTTGAGCTGGTCATGACCGGAGGCGAGATCAGCGCAAGCGAGGCGGAGCGGCAGGGTCTGGTGAACCGGGTGGTGCCGGCGGATCAGTTGGAGGACGAGAAGAAGCGCTGGCTGGAGACGCTGGCGGGCCGCGACCTCGATGGGCTGCAGGCGACCAAGGCGTTTTTCAGAGACACTGCGGAGTGGTCCACGAACGCGGCCGCGCAGTACGGCGTGACCCGGTTGGCGAACTATTTCGCGAGCCGGTCCTAGCGCTTCAAGTCGATCCTGCGCCCGTAGCTGACCTCGCCCTTGTCGATCCTGAGAGAGAACCCGCATTCAGGGTTGGTGCAGACCCACGCCTTGTACATCACCGATGCACCGTCCTGACCGTAGTCGGAAAGCGGGATCAACGTGCCATTGTCGCATTTCTGACATTTCGGCAACTCCATCTCCACTCCTCCTTTGCAGCGGGAACCGTTGGTGCAGGCCCGGCCAAGGCTTATCCGCGCCTGTCCGTTTTCCGCGCCCACGCCACGGCACGTTATAGAAAATCGGCCTCGAAAGCAAGTTGAGAATGGCCTGTTTCGGGCCCGCCGGACAGTCTCCCGGCGGACCGTTTCCGCCCGCTTAATTTGACAGTTCCGGCGGGCTGGGGATATGATGACTCCGGGCTCCTCATCGGTCCGGGGACAGTCGGGTGAGGCGTCCCCTCACTGCGGATATCGCATCAAATCTCATGTCGGTTGTGGCCATTATACCGGCGCGTTACGGGTCCACACGGTTTCCGGGGAAGCCGCTGGCGAGGATCGGTACGAAGCCGATGATCCAGCACGTCTACGAGAGCACCGCCACCGCGGATCTCGTGCACCGGACGGTTGTGGCCACCGACGATCCGCGGATAGTGGATGCGGTGCATGCCTTCGGCGGGGAGGCGGTGATGACCTCCAGGGACCACCTGAGCGGCACCGACCGGCTGGCCGAGGTTGCCGGCGGCCTGGAGGCCGAGTGGATCGTCAACGTCCAGGGGGATCTTCCGTTCATCCAGGCGGAGACCATCCGCCGGAGCGTGGACTGCCTGGTGCGGGACCCGGCCCTTCCCATGGCCACGGCGCGCACCCCCATCACCTCGGAGCCGGAGTTCCTGAACCGGAACGTGGTCAAGGTGGTGACGGACCGGGAGGGCTTTGCCTGCTATTTCTCGCGCGCGCCCATTCCTTTTCACCGGGAGCCGCCGGCGGAGCCGGTGCGTTGGGGTTACCGTCACCTGGGCATCTACGTGTACCGGCGGGATTTCCTGCTCCGCATCGCGTCGATGCCCTCCGTGGAGCTGGAGCGCATCGAGGGATTGGAGCAGTTGCGCGCCTTGCACTACGGCTACCGCATACGGGTGGTGGAGGTGGCGGAAACGGGTGTGGAGGTGGACACGCCGGACGACCTGGAACGGGCCGAACAGTATTGGAACCAGCACACTGGGGAGCGCCATGGCTAACTCACGGCAGAAGTTCATTTTCGTCACGGGCGGGGTCATGTCGTCCCTCGGCAAGGGACTGGCGGCCGCGTCCATCGGCGCGCTGCTGGAGAGCCGCGGCCTCAAGGTCACGCTGCTGAAGATGGACCCCTATATCAATGTCGACCCGGGCACCATGAGTCCGTATCAGCACGGCGAGGTGTTCGTCACCGACGACGGCGCGGAGACGGACCTGGACCTGGGACACTACGAGCGCTACGTCTCTTCCCCCACCGGGCGGGCCAACAACTTCACCACCGGTCAGGTGTACGACACGGTCATCACCAAGGAGCGCCGCGGCGACTACCTGGGCGGCACCGTCCAGGTGATCCCCCACATCACCGACGAGATCAAGCGCCGGATCGTGGCGGCGGCGGAGGACTACGACATCGCCATCTGCGAGGTCGGCGGCACCGTGGGCGACATCGAGGGACTGCCCTTTCTGGAGGCCATCAGGCAGTTCGGGCGGGACTACGGCAGGGACAACGTCATCTATGTTCACCTGACCTACGTCCCCTACATCGCCCCGGGCGGCGAGCTCAAGACCAAGCCCACCCAGCACAGCGTCAAGGAGTTGACCGGCCTGGGCATCCAGCCCGACTTCCTGCTGTGCCGGACCGACCGTCTGCTGAGCCGGCAGCTCAAGGCCAAGATCGCCAGCTTCTGCAACGTGGACGAGAACTCGGTGATTACCGCCAAGGACGTGGAGTGGATCTACGAGGTGCCCCTGGTCCTGCACCAGGAAGGCCTCGACGACCGGATCGTGGAACGGCTCCAGATGTGGACCGGCGCCCCCAACCTGCGCAAGTGGCAGAAGACGGTGCACATCCTCAAGACCGCCAACGAATCGGTGCGGATCGCGGTGGTGGGAAAGTACATGGAGCTCAAGGAATCGTACAAGAGCCTTCTGGAGGCCTTGGTCCACGGGGGCATCGCCAACGGCGTGCACGTCGAGCTCGACTGCATCGACGCGGAGAAGATGGACAAGCAGGACGTCCAGAAACTCCTGGGCGGCGTCCAGGGCATTCTGATCCCCGGGGGGTTCGGCGACCGCGGCACCGAGGGAAAGGTCCGCGCGGTGCGCTACGCGCGCGAGAACAAGGTGCCCTTCTTCGGCATCTGCCTGGGGATGCAGATCGCGGTGGCTGAATTCGCCCGCAACGTCTGCTCGCTCAAGGGCGCCAACTCGGTGGAGTTCGACCCCGCCACCAAACACCCGGTGATCCATTTGATGGACGAACAGAAGGACGTGGACCAGATGGGCGGGACCATGCGGCTGGGGGCCTATCCGTGCGTGCTGGCCTCGGACTCTCTGTCGGCCAGGATGTACCGCAAGAAACGGATCTCGGAGCGCCACCGCCACCGGTACGAGTTCAACAACGGCTACCGGGACAGGATGACGGAAATGGGCCTCAGGATCAGCGGCCTGTCTCCGGACGGCAAGCTGGTGGAGATCGTCGAGTTGGCCGACCACCCCTGGTTCGTCGGTTGCCAGTTCCATCCGGAGTTCAGATCCCGGCCGACGGATTGCCACCCCCTGTTCAGGGGCTTCATCCGGGCCGCGGGGCAGCGGCAGTTGTCCGTCAACGAGGTGCCGCGGATGCGCATCGTGGCGGACGCGGCGAGATCATGACCGCGGAGGTCGGCATCGGCGGCATCCGTGTCGGGGCGGGACGGCCGTTCGCCCTGATCGCGGGATCCTGCGTGATCGAGGACCGGGACTCGGCGCTGCGCCACGCGTCGTATCTCAAGGAGCTCACCCGGCGCCTGGACATACCGTTCATCTACAAGTCATCCTATGACAAGGCCAATCGCACGTCGCTTGAGTCGTTTCGCGGACCCGGGCTCGACCGGGGTTTGCGCATTCTGGAGGACGTGAAACGGGAGATCGGTGTTCCCGTGCTCACCGACGTGCACGAACCCGACCAGATCGACCCGGTCTGTGATGTCGTCGACGTGGTCCAGATACCGGCCTTTCTCTGCCGGCAGACGGATTTCGTGTTGGCGGTCGCCCGGGCGGCCAAGGTGGTGAACGTCAAGAAGGGGCAGTTCCTGGCGCCCTGGGACATCCAGAACGTGGTCGCCAAGATTGTCGCCGCGGGAAACCGCAACGTGCTGCTGACCGAGCGCGGGGCCTCCTTCGGTTACAACAATCTGGTGTCGGACATGCGCTCGCTGGTGATCATGCGGGAGACGGGTTTCCCGGTGGTTTTCGATGCCACCCACAGCCTCCAGCTCCCCGGCGGCCTGGGCGGGGCATCGGGAGGCGACCGGCAGTTCATCGCGCCGCTGGCGCGCGCGGGAGTGGCGGTGGGGGTAGACGGGCTGTTCATGGAGGTCCACGAGGATCCGGACCGCGCGTTGAGCGACGGCCCCACCTCCTTCCCGCTCGACGCGCTCGACGAGCTGCTGCGGGCGGCCAAGGATATCGATGACCGGATCAAAGAGCACGGGGGCGGATGACATGGGCGGGGCGGACACTATACGCAAGGCTCGCGAGGTGCTGGATGTCGAGATCGGCGGCCTCACCGCGGCCCGGGACCGCATCGGCGACGCGTTCGTCCGCGCCGTGGACATCCTGCATGACTGTACCGGCAAGGTGATCGTGACCGGCGTGGGAAAGTCGGGCCTGGTGTGCCACAAGATCGCCGCCACCCTGGCCAGCACCGGCACACCTTCGTTTTTTCTCCACGCGGCCGAGGCGAGCCACGGCGACCTGGGCATGATCATGCGGGACGACGTGGTGCTGGCGGTGTCCAACAGCGGCGAGTCGGAAGAAGTGCTGAAGATGCTGCCGCTGATCAAGCGCTGGGGCCTCAAACTGATCGCCATGACCGGCAACCCGCGATCGGCGCTGGCGCTCTCGGCGGATGTGGTCCTCGATGCCGGGGTGCCCGAGGAAGCATGCCCGCTGGGCTTGTCGCCCACCGCGAGCACCACCGCCGCCCTGGCCATGGGGGACGCCATCGCCGTGGTCCTGCTGGAACGCCGGGGATTCAAGACCGAGGACTTTCTGCTCCGGCATCCCGGGGGTGCCCTGGGTCGAAGGCTGCTCCTCCGCACCGGGGACCTGATGCACCGCGGCGAGGAGATTCCGCTGGTGTCCGGGGACACGCCGCTCAGGGACGTCCTGCTGGAGATCACGTCGAAGCGGCTGGGCGTGACCGGCGTGGTCGATGCGGGGTCGGCACTCGTGGGCATCATTACGGATGGAGACCTGCGGCGTTGCCTGGCCCAGAGTGACGGGAAGACGGACATGCTGGACTGCAAGGCAGCGGAGCTCATGACCCGGGACCCCAAGACCATCGGCGGCGATGCGCTGGCGGCGGAAGCCGTGGCGCTGATGGAAAAGTTCTCGATCACCTCTCTCTTCATCAAGGCCGACGGCTCGGAGCGGCCTCAGGGAATCATCCACCTCCATGACCTGCTCAAGGCCGGAATCGTCTGAGCCGCGGGACGAAGAAGCGCTGCGCCGGAAGGTGCGGGCCGTCAAGCTGCTGCTGCTGGACGTCGATGGCGTGCTCACGGACGGCGGCATCGTCATCGACGAACGGGGCGAAGAGGTCACGCGGTTCGACGTCCAGGACGGCCACGGCATCAAGCTGCTCCAGCAGGCGGGGATCCGCGTGGGACTGCTCACCGGCCGGGCGTCCCGGGCGGTGGCGGTGCGCGCGGAGCGCCTGTCCATCGGGCTCGTCTACCAGAACGTCTCGGACAAGCTGCAGGGCTACGACAGGGTCAAGGCGGACACCGGCCTCACCGACGACGAAATCGCCTACGTCGGCGACGACATGCAGGATTTGCCGGTGCTGCTGAGGGTTGCCTTCGCCGTGGCGGTGAAGAACGCGTGGGACGGCTTGAAGGCCCGCGCCGACTACGTCACCCTCCGCGGGGGCGGCCGCGGCGCGGTGCGCGAGGTTGCCGAATTGCTGCTGCGGCTCACCGGCAAGTGGGACGCGTTGTTGAAGGAGTACGACCGGTGACATGGAATCGGGCCGGGGCGGGTTGGGGCGCGTAGCGGGTAGGGGGAGGGCGTTGGTGTACGCAATTTTCATGCCTGTATCTTTACACTCCATGGTGGAATTGTTATCCCCAAACTAGTGGCCTGTCCCCCGGGACAGGCCCAGGTCCAGTGGATGCGGTCCAAACGGTTATTGCTCTTGCTCGTATTGGTTGCCGGGGTGGTTTTCGTGGGTATCGAGGTTGCGCGGCACATGCGGGAGCGAGCGATTCGGGACCCTGGAGATCTGTTGAAGTTCACCCCCGGGGTACCGTTGCAGGTCAGGAATTTCCACCGGAGCATGATCGAGGACGGGCGGAAGACGTGGGAGATCAAGGGCGCCGAGGCCACCTATTTCGAGGACGAGGAACGGGCGGCGATCACCCGTCCGCGGTTGGTCTTCTATCGGGAGAACGGCGGCACGCTGGAGGCCAGGAGCCGGGAAGGGAACGTCTTTCTGCCGAAAGGGCACTTCCAACGGGCGGTTCTTGACGGCGCGGTGGACATAACCTACCGGGACGCCAGATTTCGCACCGACAAGCTCATCTACCTTCACGCCGACGACCGTATCGTGTGTCCGGGCCGCGTCCGGGCCACGGTGGACGGCTTCGAGTTCGAAGGCGAGAACATGATCTACTCGCTCAGGAACGAGACGATCGAGGTCCATGGCGCCGTGAAAACCATCATCCAACCGGGGTTCCCGGGCGAATCGAGGGTAACCAATGGCCGGTAACGCAAGAATCGGAAGCAAGGTGCTGTTCTTTCTGGCGGCGGCCGTGATCCTGCATGCCATGGGCTCCCCGGCATGGGCGGCGGAGGGCAGCGGGAAGCCTGCCGGCGACGGCCTCTTTGGGGACAAGGACACCCCTTTGGTGATTACCGCGGATTCCATGGAACTCCAGCGCAAGACCAACACCATCATCTACAAGGGGAACGTCCTGGTGGTTCGGGACGACGTGAAGATCGCCAGCGACGCCCTGCTCGCCCGTTATGACGCCAAGGGCGGAGGGTTGAGGAGCGTCGTCGCCGAAGGAACGGTGCGGGTGCGCCACGCGGGACGCGAGATGACCGGCGACAAGGCCGTCTTCGACGGCGCGGAAGAGACCATCGTCGTGTCCGGCAACACCACCGTCCGGGACGGGAGCAACAGCATCTCGGGGGATCGCATCACCGTTTTCATGAAAGAGGACCGCATCCTGGTGGAGAACAGTGGCGGACGCGTCCGGGCGGTGGTCGTCCCCGGGCAGTTGGATCGTTGAGGAACCGGCGCGGAGCCGGCGCGATGAGCGTTCTCAACGCAGACGGGATCGTCAAGGCGTATCGGGGCCGGCGGGTGGTCGACCAGGTCACGCTTGAGGTCAGGAGTGGAGAGGTCGTGGGTCTCCTGGGGCCCAATGGAGCGGGGAAGACGACCCTGTTCCACATCGTCATCGGGCTGGTCCGGGCAGACGGAGGAACGGTGTCCCTCGACGGCACGGACCTTACGGCCGCTCCGATCTACCGGCGCGCGCGGGCGGGTATCAGCTATCTGCCCCAGGAGTCTTCGGTATTCCGGGGTTTGACGGTCAAGCAGAATCTGCTGGCCATTCTCGAAACCCTGGGACTCGGCAAGGATGAAGAGGAGGAGCGGAGCCAGCGGCTCCTCGGCATGTTCGGGCTGGCGCGTCTGGCGGACCAGAAGGCCTATACCCTGTCGGGGGGCGAAAGGCGGCGCGTCGAGATTGCCCGGGCGCTGATTCTTTCGCCTTTCTTCGTGCTGTTGGACGAGCCCTTCACCGGCGTCGATCCCATTGCGCTGGCCGATATAAAGTCCGTGATCCAGCAACTGACCAAGGCCGGCATCGGGGTCCTGATAACGGATCACAACGTCCGGGAGACCCTGGAGATCTGCACCCGGGCCTATATCCTGAGCGAGGGGGTGGTGCTGGCCGAAGGGACCCCGGGCGACATCGCCTCCAGTGACAGGGCACGCACGGTCTATCTGGGCGAGGGATTCAGGCTTTAGTCCGATGGCACTCGAAATCAAACTCTCCCAGAAGATCATGCCGCAACTGGTGATGACGCCCCAGTTGCAGCAGGCCATCAAGCTTCTTCAACTGTCTCACCTCGACCTGCAACAGCGGATTTCCGAGGAATTGCAGGAGAACCCGGCCCTGGAAGAAGCGCACGACGACGAGGAAACCGGCGCCGAGACCGTGCGCGAACCCGACGCGACCCACGAGATGATGGTCACCGACCGGATCGCCGACTGGCAGGACTACCTCGACAATCACTCGAACTCGCGTCACGATATGGTGAGCACCGAGGTGGTCCGGGAGGAGGCCGATTTCCCGTCCCTGGAGAACACGGTGACTCGCCCCGAAACTCTTCAGGAGCACCTCTTGTGGCAGCTCCGCATGGCGGGACTCGATCAGGCGGGTGAGAGCATCGGCATGTGCATCATCGGCAACCTCGACGAAAGGGGCTATCTGGAGCCGTCGGTCGAGGAGATCGCCGAGCTGGCCCATGCCGCGCCCCATGTGGTTGAAGAGGTGTTGGCGCACATCCAGTTGTTCGATCCCGTGGGCATCGCCGCGCGGGACCTGCGCGAGTGTCTGCTGGTACAGCTTCACAGTGCCGGGATGGGGGCGAGCGTCGCCGCGGGCATGGTGGCGGACCACCTTCACGATCTGGAGTACAAACAGTATGACCGGATCGCGGCGGGCTTGAACGTCGGCCTCGAAGAGGTGATCGAGGCCGCTCATTTCATCGGTTGCCTGGAGCCCAAGCCGGCGCGGGGCTTCGACGGCGACGAGGTCCGTGCCGTCATTCCCGATGTGGTGGTCGAGAAGGTGGCGGGGGAGTATGCCATCTTGCTGAACGACGACGGCGTCCCGCCTCTACGGGTCAGTCCGCTGGTGCGGCGTCTGGCCGGCGAGCGGGGAGAGGAAGTGCGCAAGGCCCGGGAGTACCTGGACACGAAGGTCCGTGCCGCCACCTGGCTGATCAAGAGCATCCACTGGCGCCAACAGACCCTGTACCGCGTCAGCGAGAGCATTTTCCGGTTTCAGCGTGAGTTCCTCGATCATGGCACCGCCGGCCTCAAGCCGCTGGTGTTGCGAGAGGTGGCGTCGGAGATCGGCATGCACCCGTCCACGGTCAGCCGTGCCACGTCCAACAAGTACGCTCATACACCACAGGGTGTCTTCGAGTTGAAGTTCTTCTTCCAGAGCGGGCTCGCCCGCAACGACAGCTCCACGGTGGTGTCGTCGGAGTCGGTCCGGGACAAGATCAAGACGTTGGTGGAGTCCGAGGATCCCGGGAAGCCCCTGAGCGACCAGGAGATCGCCGGCGCGCTGCAGCGTATCGGCATCGATATCGCGCGCCGGACGGTGGCCAAGTACCGCGAGCAATTGGGTATCCTGCCGTCATCCAGGAGACGGGAACCGTTCGTCAATTATCGGGTGGCGCCGGACTGATGCGGCGTGTGTCGAAAAGGGGGTAGCGGGTGCGAATCACCGACGCTCTGGATCCTGAGGCGGTCATTCCGAGTCTCGAGGCGCGGGAGAAGTTTGCCGTGCTCAAGGAGATCGTGACGCGGGTGTCGAATCACTACGGATTCGAGGACTCGCAACGACTGCTCGAGGTGGTTCACGCCCGGGAACGGATATGCAGCACCGCCATCGGGGAGGGGGTCGCTATCCCCCACGGCAAGCTGCCCGGTTTGAAGCGCGTGTTCATCGCTTTTGCCCGCAGCCGTGAAGGGGTCGATTTCGACGCCCAGGACGGTACCCCCACCCATCTCTTCTTTCTGCTGGTTGCGCCCGAAGGGTCCACCTCCGAACACCTGAGCGCCTTGGCCCGGGTGTCCCGGCTGGTGAAGGACGCCTCTCTCAGGGAGCACCTGATGCGCGTGCAGACTCCCGAGGAGGTGGTCAGTCTCATCGAGGAGAAGGAAAGGACCCTCTGACCGCCCTTTTCGGTCCCGCCGGCCATGATCGATCCGCCCGAAGCCCATGCCCGACCTTCTTGACATCGTCGTCATCACCGGCATGTCGGGTTCGGGCAAGAACGCCGCCATGCGGGCCCTCGAGGACAACAGTTTCTTTTGTATCGATAACCTCCCGGTGCTGCTGATCCCCAGGTTCATCGATCTGTGCCAGGGCTACCGCGAAGGCATCGAACGGGTGGCCTTCGGCATCGACCTCCGCGGCGCCCAGTTCATCGAAGGCTGGCGCGAGGTGCTGGCGGAGACCCGCCGGGCCGGCCACCGCGTGGAGGTGGTCTTCCTCGACGCCAGCGACGAGCTGCTGCTGCGCCGGTTCAACGAGACCCGCCGGCCGCACCCGCTCCAGGGAAGCGGCCCGGTCCAGGAGGGGATCGCGCGGGAGCGGGCGGCCTTGACCGGAATGCGGGATTCCGCGGACCGTGTCATCGATACCACCGGTCTGAACGTCCACGACCTGAAGAAGGTCATGGAGGATTCGTGCGTCCGCGCGCTGGGCAAGCGACAGATGTCGATCTTCCTCATGTCCTTCGGCTACAAGTACGGAATTCCCGCCGAAGCCGACATGGTCCTTGACGTGCGGTTCCTTCCCAACCCATTTTTTGTTAGTGGGTTGGAGGCCAAGAGCGGATTGGCGCCGGAAGTGCGGGATTTCGTGCTGAGTCGAACCGAGACGCACGCATTCGTGGAGCGCATGAATGCGTTGCTCGACTTCACCCTGCCGAACTACGAACGCGAGGGCAAGAGCAATTTGACCCTGGCCTTCGGTTGCACCGGCGGCAAGCACAGGTCGGTGGTGCTCGCCGCCGAGTTCGCGCGGCTCCTCGAGGGGACGCCGTGGCGGATTCAGCTAAGACACCGGGACATTGACAGATGATCGATGCACCGCGTTAGAAAGAGACTCGAGATAAAGAACCGCCTCGGGATGCACGCCCGCGCCTCCGCGCTGCTGGTCCAGACGGTGAACCAGTTCGCCGCGGAGGTGAAGATCTCCAAGGACGATAACGTCGTGAATGCGCGTAGCATCATGGGCGTCCTGACGCTCGGAGCGGCCAAGGGCGCCAAGATCCGCGTGGAAACCAAAGGAGAGGACGCCCAGGAAGCGATGCTTGCCATCGAGGAACTCATCGAGGACAAGTTCCGCGAGAGCGATTAGGATTCTCCGGAACCGCAACAGTACCCCAACGGAAGGGTCGAACAGGAATCATCCATGACGAACAAAGACTTTGTTTTCACCTCGGAGTCGGTCTCGGAGGGCCATCCCGACAAGATGTGCGACCAGATCTCGGACGCGGTGCTCGACGCCCATCTGGCGCTGGACCCGGACAGCCGGGTGGCGTGCGAGACCCTGGTCAAGAACGATCTGATCGTGATCGCGGGCGAGATCACCAGCAAGGGCAAGGTGGACTACGAGAGCGTGGCGCGCCAGGTAGCCCTCGACATCGGCTACGACCACCCCGACAAGGGTTTCGACGGCAACAGCTGCGAGATCCTCGTGAGGCTGGTGAGCCAGTCGCCGAACATCTCCCAGGGGGTCACCGAAGGCGAAGGCCTCCACAAGGAACAGGGCGCGGGCGACCAGGGGATGATGTTCGGTTACGCGTGTGATGAGACCGACGAGCTCATGCCGCTGCCCATCAAGCTCGCCCACGATCTCGTGTCCGATCTGGCCGACATCAGGAAATCCGGGAAGGTCCCGCTGGCCAAGTTGTTGCGCCCGGATTCGAAGTCCCAGGTCAGCGTCCAGTACCGGGACGGCAGGCCGCAGCGGGTCAGCAACGTGGTGGTTTCGACCCAGCACAGCCCGGAAATATCCCACGATGACCTCAAGAGAGACATCATCAACAGTGTCATCAGGGAGGTGGTGCCGGCCCAGTACCTCGACGGCGATACGGAGTTTCTCGTCAACCCCACCGGCAGCTTCGAGATCGGTGGCCCCCAGGCCGATGCCGGCCTCACCGGCCGCAAGATCATCGTGGACACCTACGGCGGCATGGGACGTCACGGCGGCGGCGCATTCTCGGGCAAGGACCCCTCCAAGGTGGACCGGAGCGGGGCGTACGTGGCCCGCTACGTGGCCAAGAACATCGTGGCCGCGGGACTGGCCCGGCGTTGCGAGATACAGCTCGCGTACGTCATCGGCGTCGCCGAGCCGGTCTCCATCGCCATCGATACCTTCGGCACCAGCAAGCTGTCGGATGCGGAGATCGTGAAGCTGGTGCGAAAAAACTTCGATCTCAGGCCCAAGGGAATCATCGATGCCCTGAACCTGCGGACGCCCATCTACCAGAAATCCGCTGCCTACGGTCATTTCGGCCGCAAGCCGGAGAGCGGTCTCTTCACCTGGGAGAGCACCGATAGGGCTGAGAGCCTGAGCAGCGGACTCAAGGGCTAGGACGAACCACACTGCAACCCTTCCGGTGGTGGCGGCTGCACGGCGGTAGTGTAAGCGGGCCGGCGGAGATGGAGAGGACTATGGCGAAATCGAAATTCGACATTGCCGACGCACGCTTGGCGGCGGACGGCTGGAAGCGAGTGCTCTGGGCGGATCAGGAGATGCCGGTGCTGCGCGACGTGCGCGCCCGTTTCGCGAAGGAAAAGCCGTTCAAGGGCCTGCGGTTCTCCGCCTGCCTGCACGTGACCGCGGAGACCGCCAACCTCGCGCGTACCCTGAAAGCGGGCGGCGCCGACGTGGTGCTGTGCGCGTCGAACCCGCTGTCGACACAGGACGACGTGGCGGCGGCGCTGGTGAAGAAGGAAGGCATGTCCGTGTTCGCGGTGCGCGGCGAGGACCACAAGACCTACTACCGGCATCTGCGGTCGGCGCTGGATCACCGGCCGTCCATCACCATGGACGACGGCGCGGATCTCGTGTCCATGCTGCACCAGGACTACGCCAACCTGGCATCCGGGATGGTGGCGTCCATGGAGGAGACCACTACGGGAGTCATCCGGCTGCGGGCCCTGGAGGCCGACAAGGCGCTGAAGATTCCCATCATCGCGGTCAACGACGCCGCTACCAAGCACCTTTTCGACAACCGCTACGGCACCGGCCAGTCCACCATCGACGGCATCATCCGCGCCACCGACGTGTTGCTGGCGGGCAAGCGGGTGGTAGTGGCCGGCTACGGCTGGTGCGGCCGGGGCGTGGCCTCCCGTGCCCGGGGCATGGGCGCCAAGGTGATCGTCACCGAGGTCGACCCGGTGCGCGCCCTGGAAGCCTCCATGGACGGCTTCGACGTCATGCCCATGAAGGAAGCCGCCAAGGTGGGCGACCTCTTCATCACCCTGACCGGCGACATGCACGTCATCCGCAAGGAGCACCTGCGGGCCATGAAGGACGGCGCCATCATCTGCAACTCGGGCCACTTCGACATCGAGATCGACATCAAGACCCTCACCGAAATGGCCGAGAAGTGCGAGAAGAACGTGAGGAACCACGTCGACAGCTACACGCTCCCCGGCGGCAAGCGCCTGTTCCTCCTCGGCGAAGGCCGCCTCGTGAATCTGGCCGCCGCCGAAGGCCATCCCGCCTCGGTCATGGACATGAGCTTCGCCACCCAGGCCCTGGCCTCCGAGTGGGCCGTCCAGCAGCGGGACAACCTCTCACCCCAAGTCTACGACGTCCCCCAGGCCGTGGAAGAATGGGTCGCCGGCATCAAGCTCGCCACCATGGGCATCCAGATGGACAAGCTCACCCGCGAGCAGAAGAAGTACCTGTCGTCGTGGGAGATGGGGACCTGACGACCGGTCCGCCCCGGACTAGAAGGGAAGATCAAACCTATGGGCTAGGACAGGAAGGGAAGCCGGTATAGAGATGATTGATCAATTAACGGGAATCGCCGTCCCAGAGTGGTTGATTGAACTTTCACCGACCACGATGAGAAAAGGAAGATTTCCGCTCAACAAACTGCTGCGTAATTCGCTCTATTACCCTTGTTCGGCCTTCGACGGCGATCCTGTCAAGCATCTTGCAGGCAACGTCCTCAGCTTTGTCTATGCGGATCACGGTTATGGCCGGGACGAGTTCTTGGCCGAGTTGGAGAACCGGGGATTCGACAACTACGATCCTCTGTCAACTCCTCGTTCAGTGGAGCCACAGGAGTTGAGGCCTGCGGGTGTGGATTGGCGGGAGCCATTTTACTGTATCTGGTCTGTGTTTCAACGGCGAGAAGGTTGCGACCCCAATCATGGGCCGAGCCGTTTCAGTCTTCTCTACATCTGCGGGGAAGCGGTAGAGACGTTTCGAGCCCTTTACGTCGAAACCGGCGTGGCGCCGAAAGCTGTCGCTGTGATTCAGCCCAGTTCAGATATCATCAAGGATCCGACAGGAGAATTCGCCAAGGATGTCCTCCAATACAACCTAGGCGGGCGGCCCGAAATCTTGTTGTACGGAGGCTATTTGGAATGTGAGGCGTACCCAGCGGCGTGCTGGCCGGGCTACCCCATGAACTTGTGCTTCTATCGAAGGTACCCTTATGGAGGAAGCCGCGGTTGCGTTGGCATTTGGTCGCGACGACCTCCATCAGAAGGCTGAGCGCCTTCGACTGGGTTTCCGCGACCTGTCTGTGGTAGCCAAGCCACTACCTCGCGTCAAACGCTCAAACTGACACGGACGTGCCTCCGTCTGATTCGCCTAGTAGAAAGCCGCAACGGTGTGGCAGTTTTGGCGCAGAAGATGCTCGTGATCCCGACGAACGTTAGGGTGAAAGTCATTGACGACGATGGTGAACGGCGAGCGCAGAGCACATTTCTGCAAGCCGCTGGCGAAGGCTGAGCGGCTTCAAGATCGTTACGCTATGTCCCCAAGTCACGAGATGCCAGCAGATTTCCTCCACACCCCCCGCTCCAAAGTGCACCGTCAGAGAACCATCGCCGTTCTCGGCGACGGTCTGGCTTGGATGGAATTGAAATGCTTTGGCGTCCGGCGCCGCGTCCGCATCGAAGCGGAGCACTACATCAACTGGATTCTCCTGAAAGGTGCCGAATGAACGCTGGGCGTAGCGCCTCAGGTCGAACGCCGGATCGCGTTCGAATGTTTCATCAGTAACCCTGGCCTGGGTCACGTTCGCGAGGCGCCAGAGCATGGGGTCCTTTCCCCTATCCGTCCGCCCCACCAGGAACGCGCGGTTGCCGTAGAGTACGCCGTAAGGCCGCACCCGCCGCCGCACCCACCGTTCCGATCCTCGAGAGAGGTAGTCGAACTCGACCTTGTGGTGTGCCGCGATTGCACTCCGCAGGAGCGAGAGCAGTCCGTCTTCGAGGCGTTCTCTCGGGCCGGCGCGCATGGCGAGCCCCTCCACCTCCATGAAGCTGGCGAGGGCGATGTCGAACTCTTCGCGGGAGTGGCGGCGCGATGCTGCCCGCAGCTTGACCGCGAGATCCCGGAGCCTGCTGGCACGTTCCGCAAGCCCGGCCCGGTCCAAACTTCCCACAGTGACTTCGAGGTCAGCCAACTCCTCGGGCGAGACCTGGACAAAGGGGTGCAGAGTGGGTGAACAAAGCCGCCAGTGAATTCGCCGGTCACCGTTGTCCGTGTCCACTGTCTCCAGCGGCCCGAAGGTAGCCTCGACGGCATCTCGCATCCGCTCCGCAGTACGCCGGCTGACGGAGAATTCCTCCTCAATGTCGGCAAGGGTCACGCCACGGTGGCTTCCTTGAAGCCGGATGGCCAAGCGGAGGAGTCCTGACAAGCGTTCGTAGCGCATTCTCTAGTCAACTAGGGATCGGAGACAATCCCCTCCGTCACGCTCGAAACCGCCTCCCTCGACGACACAGTAACGCCAACGAGGAGTTTGCCCATCCTCAGACCGATTTCCTACGATGAATAGATACTCGACGTTGTCTGCCTCTGGACATGCTCGTTTAACTTTGCGGCCCATTTCAAATAGCTTTCGGAGTTTCTCGTCTAGCCAATCTTTCGTCTTCGGGGTTGTCTTGCAGTCGTCACGGTAGTCGTAGAAGATCAGGACCTTCAGTGGCGAACGGAACATGAGAAGTTTCCACATCTCCGTTTCAACGTCTTCCCCGTTCTCATGCTCAACGATCACACGCAGGCAATCTGGATATGGTCCCCCACCTTTGGGACGGTAGATGTACGAGTCTTCCTGCTCTTCGTAGTAGACGGCATCCAGAGTGTACCACTCCCTCCCCATCCCTAGGGATGGGCACAGCCTTGTCGCTAGACGTCTGAGAAAAGATTGCTCACAGGGAGTTTCCTTTTTCGCGAGCATATATTCCGTCCATGGTTTGTTGTGCTCGTAGGCACGCAAAATGTCATCCTGTCTAATTGGCAACTCCTCGCGCCACTGTTCGGCAAACGCCTTGCAGAAGTCCTCGGCAGAAACTTTCTTCATGTCGTCGGTCCTTTCCATCGCCTTGAATTCTCCTTTTTTGCCATGCGGTCTACTTTCGGTAACACCTTCGTCCTACACCGTAAAGCCAACTCTTCGTGGGTGGAGCGGCTTAGCCTCACACTCCCCCCACAGCATTCTCTTCAACGCCTGCGAGTCCCCCAAGCAGCCCAGAATCTCCGCCCTTCGCCGCACGACGGGAAAGTCGCCCAGGGCCAGGTTCGGAAGGCTTGCGATCCCCGCGGGAGCCTCGATGCCGAAATAGACACGGAACGCCGCCTTTGCCTGTTCGGACGAAAGGAAGCCGAGCGTGATCTTGAAGGTGAACCGCCGCAGGGTGGCCGGGTCGAGGCGCTCGCCGAAGTTGGTGGTGCAGGCGAACGGAAGCGGGTGGCTTTCCATCCAGGTCAGCATTTCGTTGACTTGACTGACCTCCCAACTCTGTTGCGCGAGGCGCCGGTCGATGAGCAGGGAATCGGCCTCATCAAAGACCAGGAAAGCCTCGGCGTCGCGTGCCTCGGCGAAGGCTTCGGCAACCTGTTTCTCGGTTCCTCCAACCCACATCGACATCAGATCGGATGCGCGTTTCTGCATGATCTCGAACCCGAGCCTGTCGGCCAGATGGCGGACGTATGCACTCTTGCCCGTGCCGGGCGGTCCTTGCAGGCACAGGGAGAAGCAGCGTGCACCGCTTCCGGCGACGCGGTCGGCGAGTTGCACCGGGTCCATGTCGGCCCGGATCAACGCAGGATCGAAATTGTGTGGCGTCGGCTGGGTTGGCGCCGTGCGGCCCGACATCACGTCCGCAAGGGCGCGAACGCCGCGGCGCACGCCTCCAATTGTGCCGCCGCCCAACCGCGCGGCCGCAGTCACCCCCGACGCCACACCCGGAGTCACGTCGAACTCCCGAGCGAGGGCATTCGCGTCCTCTTCGGTCGACTCGATCCCGTGACGCGCGAGATGCCGCGCCCAGATACGCGCGCGCACCTTCGGCGGTGGTTTGCGAAGTTCCAGAGCGAACATCATGCGGCGCAGGAGAACCTGACTGGTCTGGCGGGCCGCGTTCGAGGTCCACAGGATCGGCACCGGCGTCTCTTCCAGGAGTCGGTTCATGAACACCTTCGAGCCTTCAGCCGGAAGGCCGGCGAAACCACGGGAACCGAACAGTGCCGCGACCAGCGTTCCCTGGGAAGAGAGCAGATCCTCCATCTCGTCAAAGAGCAGGAGGGATCGACTGTCTCCGGCAAGCAGGCGTTGTGCGAACCGGAGTTCCCGCATCCTCTCTTGGCGGGAAGGCTCGCTGCCGGAGGCATCCGATTCGCCGACCACGTAGAGCGGCGCTTCGAGTCTGGCCGCCAGGGTCTTGCAGAACTCCGTCTTGCCGGTTCCCGGCGGCCCGTGGACGAGCACGTTGACGCCCCTCTTGTCGCTCCGTAACGCCCCGCTCAGAATCCGTTCGAGATGATCGCGGTCACTGGCGACGTGGTCGAAATCGGACCAGTGCAATTCGCCGGCGCCAGCTTGGTCGAGCAGCAGGCGCTGCACATCGCAACCGGCCTCTTGCGGAAGCCAGTGAAGTCGGGTTAACCGATCGAGGATTGTCACATCTCCGTCGTCGTCGATGGACATAAGCCCGGAAGTCACCAGAGGCGCGTCTGGCGCGAACCGGCCATAGACCTTGCCGGACGACAGGCCAAGCACGCGCGGAAGCATCGGGTTCCCCAACCTGAAGGTGCTCCTGTTCCATTCCCTCGCGTCGCCTATCTCGTCGACCAACGAACCGACAAGGGAGTCCAACTGGCGGCGCAACTCCAGTTCCAAGACCGCCGTGTCGGTCCGGGAAAGACGCGTGGCCTTTGCCAGACGCCTGACACGCCGCGCTGTCCGATCCGGGCGTGCCGGGCTAGCCGCTGCCAGGGTGTTCCTCAAGACCTCTCCCAGGCGCTGCCACTCCGGCGTCGGCACTTCCTGGTCTATCGGTCTCCGTTGTGCCGCGCCTTCCGCGACGGCGCCCGGGCTTGTCGGGTAGCGAAACCCCAGTTCCTCATCATGAAACTGCAGCCACTGGGCCAAGTGCGGTGCCTTGTCATCGCAGCCGCGAAGGCGCGAGACGACGTTCGACACATAGAAGAGGACGAGACGGCGTTCATAGGCGGAATGCATGACATCTCCTCATTCGGGACTTCAATGAGGGAACTATACCAATGCCATGCGTCAGTTTCGGACGTACCCCGCTCATGCACACGGGGTTTCTTCTGACCCGCGTCTGATGTTCACGCTCAGCGTTTCGGCGACGCCCGTGTCGTCCTCGAAGACATCCTGCACCGCGACTCCGACAAACAGCGTGCCGGGTATGCTGTCGCGGCCCGTACCTCGCTCGCCCTGGACGGATCCGCCACCGTCGCGTGTCCGTCCGTCGGACCGCTTGCGTCGCCGGCGCTGGCTTTACTGCTTACGGGCTGGCGCACCGCCCGTCGCACTTCGTTCCGCACCACTGCGGGCACCACCACGGACGCCGCCGGTAGCGTACTCTGCACGACTCCCTGCAACTCCGTTCGCACCAACAGCTCAGTCGCCGCTCAGGCTCCCGGCGAATGCATGACCGCTAGCGCTGCCCAATCGTTTGGGACGCGGAATGCGGGATGGACAACGCCCTGCGGCGTTTTGTTCTCACACCCCACGCATCGCCGATGCAGGGGGCGCGGTGGCTGCCCATGTCCGCAATTGGTTGCCTATGCAAGTTTTCAGTGCGTTGTGGGGCTGAGCACCGATCGCAACCGCCTCGTGTTAGGGCCACGTCTATGGCATTTCCTGCGCGCCACCGATCAGTGGCATGGACGGGCCCGCCACGTGATGGCACCCCTTCAACGGCGGCCGCCTCATTCGCCCTTCGCGCCGCTCGCGGTATGCTGGTCCCGGCGGTCCGAACGGCGTCGGGATTCGTGGCAAGCTGAACCCGAGCAGCTCCAATTCGTGACAGAGTTCAGCAACAAGAACGGCGAATTGCGATGGCGGAAACCAACGACAAGACCCTCAGCAAGCACATCCGCGTGTCCACTGAGCAATGGGAACGCATCGAGCGGGCCTCCCAAGGTAGTGCCCTGACGGCCAATCAGCTCGTGATCGAGCTCGCCATCGAGGCTCTCGACCAGCGGGAATTGCCCGGCACCGAAGCGGAAATCAAGGTCGCGCGGGCCTCTCTGTTCGCCGCCCAGGCCATCGCCCGCAAACTCATTGCAGACGGACGCGAACACGAGGTTCAGGAGATCCGCGAATTCATTTCGACGATCGTTCCCGATCCCGATTTCGAAGTCTCCGAATCAGATCAGGCTAGCAAGCCCGTTGACCACACTGAAGACAGCTCTTCGTAGACTTCGCCACAGCCCGAACCGACAGCACGCTTGACGAGCCACACCCCGTTAGCTGACAGCCACGGCACGCGCTACGGCGGCATGGAAACATCCGCCACGCATACCGAAATCAAGCGCGCTTCCCGGTCGTCGAGCAATTGCTCGATCCTCACGCTGATGTCCTCTGCCGTCTCCGGTGTCCAACCCGAGCACTTCGTCGGCCGGCACTTCTCCGTATCGCCGAACCAGAAAACTAGATAGATGCCGTACCCCGCGGCCCCGGGGTCCCGTGTGTATTTTGCGATCAGCTGGCTTCGGACCGCAGTCCAGAGATCGCGGTGGCAGCTTCGCTTGATCTCCACCGGGACGTTGAAGCCTCCGAAGCTGACGCGGATATCAGACCTGTTGTCTTCGGCGTAGACGCCCTCCGGTTGCGCATCGATTCCCAACCGCCCAAGCCGTTCCTGCAGATCTGACAGCAACGCATCCCGGCACGCGTCCTCAGGCTTCGGATCCGTCGGGCGGTTGTGGTGATCGACGTTCCAGTGCTGGCGCCAGTCCGACGTGCTTCCGTCTCGAATCTTGAGGGAGAGGTGCGTCAGTTCATCGAATACGAGCGCGGCGAGGTCGCCCGCGTTCGCCGGAGACCCGTTGTTGAGCGTCCGGACTACCTGCCCGATGGCGCCGTACCGGTATTCGCGCTCCCGGCGTTTCCGAGCCTGACTTTCTCTAGCTTCTGCCATCGTGGGCGACCAAGGCTTCGCATCGGGCGCTCTCGAAAGCGCATCGAGAGCCTCCGTGGCGGCCACACTCGGCTCGTCGCCGAGCGTCTCGATCATCTGGGATGTGCTCCAAAACGCTCTTTCCGACAAACCGACACGCCTCAACGCCGCTCCAAGCGCGACAACGAACGGTTCGAAATCGTGGGCGGCGAACCGACGGGTGAAGTCTCTCGGAAAGTGCGCGGCAGCCACGAACCTGGCCAGCCACTTCAGGCACTGCTCGTCGTTCGCCATAGCCCGAAATTTTTCGCGGTAGCGTTCCGGCTCCAGGAGGTATCCCACCGTCAGCCAGCAGCCTCGTTCTCCCGGTGTCTGATCGGTTCTCTCGAGCCGTTCCCCGACCACGCGGCCCACCTCCGACCAGTCGCAATTCCTCAATGCAGCGTACAACGACCAGCAAAGCGCAGTCAGGGCGCCGTCTGTCTTAGCCGTCGGGAAGCTCTCAAGAACGGGAAGAGACGCTATCGCAGCGACCCCACGGTGGTCTTCAGCAACCGCGAGCTCGCGGATTTCGATCGCTGGCTGCACTCCCGTCTCGAGCTTACCGGCCGCGCTCCGGGAGACCACGTCGGTAACCAGCGCCGGATCCTCGCGAAGCAGGTCACGGAACCACTTCGGCCGGTACACGTCGCCTCCAGAGGTGCTGTCCGGGTCGATGACCTGGCGTGGAAGCATATAGACAATCGTGACCGCCAGACGGATCTGGCTTTCGCCAAGGTCGCCTATCGCGAGCCGCCCCGAATGCTCCAGGCTGTGCAGTCCGGCGATGAAAGGCAGCACCGGCCATTCGATCCAGTTCGCGTCAAACAGCCGAACCGTGTGGTCGCAGCTTGGCAGGTCGTCTCGGGTGACGGTCCCTTCGATCCCCACCATCAGGAGTTCGATCAGATCGATGCGGCCGCCAATAAGATCGCCCAGACGTTCCCAGGGGGTCTTCCCTGCGGCCTCTTCGCCAATATCCAGATAAACTTCGGCTGCTTGGCGCAGCAGTTGAGGTGGGCCGCCCCCCGCACGCAACGCCTGCGCCTCCGCCGTTATTCGCGCCTGCCAGGCCTTTTGGTCATCGGTATCCGTCGGCGACTCCAGTATCTCCGCGTGCTCGGACTGGATCACCCGAGACAACGGGGGACTCCCCATTTCGTCGAATTGTTGCAGCAACGATTCGTCAGCCGCCAGAGCCGCGCGGGTCGCTTCCACAGTCAGCCCGCCAGCACGAGACCCATCGTCAACGCAGTCAACGAGCTCCCCCAGATAGAAGGACGCCGCCCTCCCGTCTTCCGCGCCCAGCGCCATTTCCAGGCACCAGCGACCGTAGTCGAACGGCCGAGCCCCAAAGTACCGGCGATCAACTAGACCCGCACATTCGTCTCCCCTCTGCAGACAGGTCTCGACGCCATAGACGATGAGGTCCTTCAGCGCCTCCCGATTCCATTCCAGATCAAGCCTGACGCTTAGTTTTTCTCCCTCCGGCACGCAGAGCCGTGGATCCGAAACCACACCAAGCCAGTCGTACAATCGCTCCGTAGCAATACCGCCGCGCATGTCTCGCAGTACCCGCGTCAGCAGTTTCACAGGCAGCTCCCCCATGCAGGTGTACCGTCCGGTTTCCCCTACCAGGAACGGCCTGTAGTCCTCAAACCTCGCCGCTATGCCGTCCAGCAGTTCGGCCAACTGGTCCGGCGTCGACTCCTTGGGAACATGCCGCGTCCAAAAATCTGCGTACTCGCCGGTTCGATCCGCGAGTTTCGGCGCCCTCAAGTACGCTTGCACTTCCCCGATGGACAGCACTCCCGGAAAGAGAGCCCTCAGCAGAAGGCCCAATAGCTCGTCCTGCGAAGCGTCGGGCGCCCATTTGTCGATCTCGTCCAACATCTTCACGAGTACCTCGGGTCCACAACTGCCCCGCGCGTGATAGGCGACCAACACGTCGAGCGTCGCACACCGAACTCCCCAATTCCACGTCTGATCGTGTACCGCTTCCTCCAACGTGTCCGAGAGCGCGGGCAGCGGTTCGCCGTCCGCCAGCATCTGCATCAACAGCATTACGTAGGACTGGTGCTCGTGGTCCCGCCGGTCCTCTGCCAGGATTCCCCGAAAGGTTCCTTCCAGTTCGGGCGACACGATCCCGCCGATGCCATGCACCTTGAAGAGGTTGCGTGTGCACCACGGATTCCAACTCGATTCCCGGCGCAACTTCAGCAGGATGTCCCGCTTTTCGTCGACCGAGTAGGTATCGCGGTCACCGGCGTAGATCAGCCCACTAGCGTCCAACCAGCTAAGCTCCCTCCTCGAGCGCTTGTTGTGTACAGCCAGCCAGGATGCGAAGTTCATGAACGACGGCACCAGTTCGCCGTCGAATCCGGTAATCAGTGCGAGAATCCGCCCCAGAGGAAGCCCATTATTGATGAGTCCAGAGACGTGCCGGGCCGCGAGAAACTCCGCGATCTGCCGGTGCGCCGGCGCCAGCTTCCCTTCTGAGATCCCCTCGAACAGTCGTGTTCCCAAGGCCTGTCTCGCACGGCCCCGCGCCTCACTGTCGACTTCCATAATCGAAGGGAAGTCGCCATCGGGTTCGGCCCTGTCCGGCAGTGTATAGCCCGCTCCGCCGGAAAGGAGCTGAGCGGCGCAGAGCCGCCCCGCGGCCCCGATCAATGGATCGATATCGCCGGCCGACGGGTTCGCAGCCAAGTGATCTCCGTTTGGCTCTCGGGCGAGCATTCGACACGCCTGCTCGAACGTCTCTCTCTGGGAGTCCGGCCATTTCCCCTCCAACACCGACTTGGCCAATAGGTCGAGGTTTTGCGGGTTTGTCAGCAGCTTGTCGACGTTGCGCTGCCGCGCCGCCGCGATGAAACTGTCGGTATCCTCCACTCCAAATTTGTTGGCGAGAATGTCCTCGATGTCCCGCTTCGACAACGGATCAAGGCGCATCACGGTGACGGAACCGTCCGGTGCGACTTCCCTCAGCCGGTCCCGGTCGGTTGCCGCCATCCAATCCGCCCACCGACAAGACAGCCTGAAGGCCGGACATTCCAGTTCATGCAGCTTCCTCCGAACATCGTCGAGCGGCGTCCGGCCGTCCTCGGTTCCCGCGCGCGCCTCGTCGAGTCCGTCCAGGAAGAGGGTCGTATTGCGCCACTCAGGCTTGTCGAATGTTCGGAAGTCGCGAACTGTGACGTACTTCCCGCCCTGCCTCGTTGCCTCGGTCTCGAATGCGGTTGTCTTACCAGCACCTGGCTCTGCGATGAGCACATACGCAGAGGCGTCGGCGTAGGCGGTCAGCGGCCTCGTGATGCCTTCCCCTTCCCGTTGCGCCTCGCCCGCGTTGACCACCGTGCAGGTCCTCGGGACCACATAGGTCTTGTCCGCGTTCATAGCCCGATCAAACCAGTGCCTTCCGCCAACCGCAGATTTCCTTGCCGCTCTCCCGCCAGTCCGCGCAATCATAACTGCGGTCCGCCTTTCGGCCAGTTCCTCGTTGCTTTCGGCAGCCTGCCTCCGCGCCTCGCGTGCGCTGCATCAGTTTGCCCGCCCCGGAGATTTCGTCGACAAATTTTCACACATGGCTTGTCCTCAATGGCTGTGTACAAATCTACCGGATAGTGTCCAGCGTTCGCCGTCACGGCGCGGGTGAAGTCACACCGCGCCCCGTGCGCGGCGTCTGGTCCAGTCCGCCGCAATCCGCTCTTTTCGCGTGCCCGCCTGCTTCACCAGCGCGACGTGATAGGGTCCCGCCGTGTCCAAGATGCAGCACGATTCTACTTCACCAGAGGCGGTCGCCGCGAACGACTGGCTGCGGAGGCCGCGCATTTGCAGGGGATCGCGGGCAATCCCCTGTCGGCGGAAGAGAGCTCCATGTTCGAGATATTCGAGCGCGAGGAGTGGTCGCCCGAGCAGCGCCGCGCCCATATCGCCCGCCGGATCAGGGACCGCGGCCGCATCGTCGCGGCGGGATGAGCGACCGCCACTACTGCTATCGGCCTGACTTCATCGTTCTCAGGCTGGACATCCGGGACGCCGTCCCCCGGTGCGTCTCGGATGGACGAATGGAAACCCCATCATGACGCCCGAGCGTCCACTTTAAATTGCGGCGCCCTTACCCTTTCCCGACCGGCCTGATCTCATGGCGAATCACCGTTGGCGCGTTGTGAAAGGCAACCATCATGGTTCCCTGGAAGTACGCCCAACTGGGTGTTTCGGACTCGTTCTGGTCGGCGTCCCACCCGACGCCTAGCTTCATGCGGTAGAGGTCGCCTTTCGGGCGGGCGACAGACTTGTTGTCAAGGAGGGCATCGTAGAGGTACATCGCGGACTCGATCACGACGAGGTGAGCGAATCGTTCGGTCGGTACGGCCGCGGGAGGCGGAGGAGGTGGTGGTTCGGTTCGCGTCCCCCCTCCAGCGTCTCGCTCCAACTGGCCTCCCGACACCCATCGATGGATCGTCCGTCGATCCACACCAAACCGTCGCGAAGGCTCCGCCCTGGTCACGCCTCTTTCCAGATAGTGCCTTAACAGCATCCTTGTCTCCCATCCGTGCATCGGTACGCCGCTCCATTCCTGTTGGCTTTTCCCAACAGACTGGCCCGACGTACACGTCCTCGCAATCTTCAATGTGGGACATTTTCGATTGACACAAATGGGACATTTACAGTTGTCCGCTACAGTCCACCAAATCGGGTCAACTCCAGTCAAGAGATGCATCGCGTTTGCGTTGCAGTCATGGCCGCGGGAAGCGAGGCCCGTGAATGGGGGGCGCAAGCCGGATCGAGTCGGTGGACTTCGCCTCCGACGCCTTGTTGGATAGCCGAGGTTTCCCGTGTGCTCTGCGGCATCGACGAATTCACCCGGGAGTGCCTGGACACCATCGTGGACAACTCCATTGATCTGCTCCCCGTTTTGTCCTATGCCCCAACACAAGGCCAGCCTCACCCGCCGGCGCGTGATCCTGGTTTGCTCTTTATCGTGCTCGTGGCCGTTGTGACGGATTCCTGTGCGTCACGAGGCTACAGGTGTGCATGTTTGTGCGACCCGCGATGTATGGAGGGAGTGAGAAGTCATGTCACCTACGCCGAAGGTTCCGTACACGGTTGACGAACTGATCTTGGCGTTGGATTTCTATTTGACGCATGGGTCGCCGCCCCGGCAAGAGACCCGTGAGCAGTTTGTCGCGTTGATGCGATTGATGCATCCACACTCGGCAAAGAGCGTAGAAGCGCAGCTTAGGAACTTCGCGTCTCTGGATTCCGGCCCCGGCCTTTCTAACGCGTCCACATGGGCTGAATGGGTATGGGCAGAACTAGGGGAAAACCCCGAGCGGTGCAGGGAAATGGCGGACAAGATACGGAAGCGGGCTGGGAGTGCTTGATTTGAGGTTCTCGATTCCGCGCCGTGAAGCGACACGCTTGCGCCGGGTTATGAGTGATGAGTCTATGAGTTCTATGAGTCCCGGCCTCGGTGTTGAAATAGTGTTGAAGATACGGGTTGGCGCTGAATTCCCAAGCCTCTCACTGGCCCGTTCGCGATCACGATTTATTCCAGTAAATCAATAGGTTATGTACTTTCAACCGGTTCACCGAGCCATGGCAGGAAACTGCCAATAAGGGAAATCGACGCTCATACGAGCCGAACGAAGAGCTCGTTGGCGAGCAACAGCCCCCGTGCCGCAAACCGCAGCCGTTGGTTTTCTTCGACCAGCAGCCCCTCCGATAACCAGTCCGCGATTTCAGAGAAGGCCTCCATGGGCCTCGTTCCGAACCGCCGACTAAACCCCGGCACCGAAACACCCCCGATCATCCGCAGCCCGGTGAACAGGTGCTCCCCCATGGCTTGACGAAGTTCCGGACGCTCGCGCTCGGTTACAGCGTCGCCGGTCTCGCCGGCGCGGCGCATGTAGCCTGTCGGTAAGCGCTCGTTCTGCCAGCGTTCTCCCAAGGGGTCGCCCGGCATTCGGTGATGGCTGTGGGCGCCGGCGCCGATGCCGAGGTAGTCGCCGCCTTCCCAGTAGTTGAGGTTGTGGCGGGATTCGAGGCCGGGGTGGGCATAGTTGGAGATTTCGTAGCGTTCCAGGCCGGCGTCGGCCAGGGTGCTCTGGATGCGGGCGGCCATCTCGATCTCCACCTCTTCGTCCAAGGGCTTCAGATGGCCTTGCCGGTAGCGGGTGTGGAAGGGCGTGCCTTCCTCGATGGTGAGGTTGTAGGCGGAAAGGTGCGGCGGCTCGTTTTTCAGGGCCTGTGAAAGGTCGTGGCTCACGCCCTCCACGGTCTGGCCGGGGATTCCGTAGATCAGGTCGAGGCTGAAGTTGTCGAAGCCTGCCTTCCGGACGCTTCCGAGGGCCTGGCGCGTTTCCTCGGCGCTGTGCACACGGCCCAGGAACTGGAGCAGCTTGGCATCGAAGCTCTGCGCTCCGATGCTGATGCGGTTGACGCCGCAACTCCGATAGTCGCGGAAGCGGCCGGCATCCACCGCGCCGGGGTTCGCTTCCAGCGTGATCTCCATTTGCTCATCGAAACCGAACAGCTTGGTGGCTTCGTCGAGCACGGCGCCGATGCTGGTCCCCTGAAAGGTCGACGGGGTGCCGCCGCCGAAGAAGATCGTCTTGATGGAACGGCTCGTCCAGGCTTCCCGCTCGGAATAGTGGCGCAGTTCCCGCAGCAACGCCTGCGTGTACTCGTGCTCCGGAATCCGCGCGGCGACGTGCGAGTTGAAGTCGCAGTAGGGGCACTTGCTGACGCAGTAGGGGATATGCACGTAGAGGGAGAATGATTCCGGCATGTTCGTTTTCGGGGTCATGCCATCGTAGACTACTCCGCCGGCAACGACGGCCGCAAGGCGGCAGGGTCCGGCGCGTCAGGGCAACCAGCCTCCCGATCTCGTTGGATACCCCCATCGGAGCATTCCGCCGGAGAACCCGCCGCGCCCTCAGAACCGCACCCTGAGGTCGAGCAACACGCCGTGCTCGGTCCCGCCGTCGCCGTCCTCGCGGCGCTCGCCCGATAGTTCCAACCCGAGGTCCGCCCGCCACCCGTCGAAGCGCGTCCCGACCCGCAGCCGCCGGCTCTCCGACAACCCCGCCTCCACGAACGGCGTCAACAGACCGCCCGCCGGGGTCACCGCGACCCCGTAGCCGATGCGCGCGTCCAAGGCCGCCTCTTCCCCCGTCCCCGAAAGCCCCGGCAACTCGTCGCGCCACAGCGCCTCCGCGCCCCCCGTGCCCGCGCCCCAGCGCGGCTTGAGCGACAGCGACAGCCCCCGCCCACGAGCCCCGGGACCCACCCGCGCGGTCACGCTCACGCCCCGCTCACGAGCACCCTCCTCGGCGTGCGCCGCCAGCAGCCGGCCGCGCGCCTCCACCTCCACCCGCGGCGCCGTGTACCGCACCCCGCCCGCTACCTCCAGCCCGCTCCCCTCCAGCCCGTCGCCGCCGTCCCGCCGCCCCGTAACCTCCATGAACGGCGTCAGCGCCGTCTCCTCGCCCAGCGCCAGCCGCCGCGTGGCCTCCAGACCCACCCGCGCGCGCCAACTGTCCGCGCTCACCCCGTCGATGAACTCCGGACCCGACCCGATCTCCATCCGCACCAGGCTCGCGTCCGCCCGGGCCGCCAGCTCGATCCCCGCAACCTCGAGCAGTTCCCGGCGCACCCCGGCCGACCCCATCCGCATCGTCAGATCGCTGGTCGCGGCCTCGGCGCCCTCGGGCATGTGACGCGCCTCCCCGCTCCCCGCCCCGAGAACCCCACGCACCTCCAGCCCCTCCGCCAACGTCCAGCGCCCGTACGGGTAGAGCGCCGTCAGCGTCGTCTCCAGCCGCCCCCCCGCGGCCCCGCCTTCGTAGCTGTAGTCCGCCTCCGAAACCCCGTGGGACAGCGCCAGTCCGGCCACCCACCGGCCCTTCCGGGCGTCCACCCCCAGCCAGCCGCTCCGCGCCTTGCCGTCGTAGCTCATGCCCTCCGGACGGCCCGCGAAGTCCGAGAAGTCCCCCCGGCCCCACACCGCCCAGCGCGCCGCCGCGGGGTCCGCTCCCCCGGACCCTTCCGCCGCCCCCAGCAGCC
>MKWU01002282.1_pt1 | contig 29547 bp, 29 predicted proteins | sample 809101 | NCBI WGS metagenome assembly MKWU01 (sample SAMN05860141, study PRJNA318959) | sponge metagenome | host: Aplysina aerophoba | place: Slovenia: Piran, Adriatic Sea, Gulf of Piran | collected 2013-05-07 | reverse complement strand
ATAGCGCCGGGCCAAACTGGTTGAATATCGCCACGTCGGCTGCATCGCGCCCATAAGCGACGGCAACTCGCCCTCCACGTGGAACGGCCTGCGTTGCATCGAAGGTGTACCAACGGCCACCTACGTACGCTTCGAACCAAGCGTGAAAATCCATCGGCTCGAGTTCGTGCTGATAGCCTACAACGATACGCGCTGGGATACAGAGACTGCGGGATAACGCGATGCCCAAATGAGCGAGCTCGCGGCATACGCCCTCGCGCTGCTGATTGACCTCGACTGCCGACATCTGAAAATTGCTGGAATTTGGATTGAAGCGCACAGTCTTGCGGATCCATTCCACAATTCTAGCCACTTGATCGTAGCCGGGCTCGACGCCGTCTACGAGTTCCCTACCGATGTCTATAAACCGATCGGACTCGCAATAACGGCTGGGGAAAAGATAGGTTAGAACCTCATCCGGCAGATTGGGCACCTCGTCAAATGGTGCGCCAGGCGACACGTCAATGCCGTCTTCGATTGAAACGTCCGCAGATCTACGGATAGAAAACTCACCTGAGGGTGCTATCAAGCGCTCGCACAAGTTACCGTAACTGTCCGCATACTCTGTGATCGGTACACTTGGCATCAACGCGCAGTCTTCATGCGCCACCCGCTGATGTGCTCCGCTTCGAGGGCGGAGCATCAGGATAAAAGGCGTAGGGACGCTCACATCAAAGGTAATAGCACAACTTGTACGAAGCCACATTTCGATTCCTTTACTTGTCATAACCACGTTATCAACTTGTTATGGTCCGGTTTTACAGGGCGCCTTGTCAATGTGACATTGACTTCGAAAGAACAGGCAAGGCTCCGGGCCTTGAACAGCCTGCCGGCGGGGCTGTTGGATCAGGCGACCGACTTGATGGCAGTGAGTTCACGCCACGGATCACGCATGCCGACAGATTACCGGGATCGTGGTGCAGATCCCACCGCCCATAGTCACCGAGGCCGCAGATCAGCCAGCGCACGCCCGAGGCAGCGGTTGCCAGCGTAGTGCACTTGGCTCGCTCCAGCAATCTCTGATTTCTCCCTGCCAGCAGGGCTTTCCAGTCAATTGGGCGAATCCGGGTGTCCGGTTCGGAAGCAGTGTAGACCGCGTATGTTGCCGACAATGGCGGAGTTTCGACATTTTGTGACTGCTACTGACTATGCGCCAATCATGGCACCATCGCCAGGCTACCCGTCGGATCCGGCACAAGCTCCAGGTAGATGAGTGTCGTCTGAATCGACGAGTGCCCCAGCCAGCGTGACAGGTAGTTGATCGGTATTCCGTTCATCAATAGATGCCGGGCGTAGCTGTGGCGGAATGTGTGAGTGCCGACCTCGCGGCCCGGCGGTATCGCCCCGAGCTGCTCTGCTCTTGCGTGCGCCTTCTGCACCCAGCGCCAGGCTGTCGTCCGGTGCGCGTCTATGATGCGCCCCTCTGCGACGGTGCCGTACGCTAGCGCCGTCTGAAACGCAGCGCCCAACTCCGGATGCACCGGCACGACTCTTGCCTTCCTGCCCTTGCCAGATCGCACGCGAAGCGTTGGCAGCTCAACATCGAGCGACAGGTCCGCGACCTCAAGCGCCAGGGCTTCGGAGACTCGCAGGCCGGCTCTCCACTGTTCAAGCATCAAAAGCCGCGCCCTGGGGTCGTCTGCCGCTCTGATGATGGCGTTGACCTCGTGGGCTTCGAGGTATTGTGGTAAATGCTTGGGCGCAAGTTCCCTGTCCTGCTCAGTCCTCTTGGGATGCTGGCCGCGGGGCCTGCGCCGTCGGGCGATTGCGGTGGTTGGTTCTGCTACCATGCTGACCTCGAAGTTGCACTTATGCGCCGGTTGCGACACCCACGGTGGCGTTCACGCGGATGGTCTTGGTCTATACTAGGGATGATTTCGCTTCAACGACGAGAGATTCAAATACTCGGCACGTCGGCACGCCACTTCTCGATTATCAGCCGGTTTGCGGTCGGACCGGGAGTTGCCCTGAATAGGATGCTCCACGAGTCGGCTTTGAGGTATTCAGGGCGCTTGCTGAAAATCTGCCGTTTGTCTGGCGACTTCGAGCGTCGCCGTCGCTCTCCGCGGTGTCGGTTGGCTTCTGATGAAGGAACGTCTTTCATAATGCCTCCCTGCCATGCTGACCTCTGAGTTGCGGTTGTGGTGCATATAGTTGCAGTTTAGCTTCTTGCCTATCCGAGCAATCGCCGCAGCGCCAAATGAGGCGGCGGCCCTCGGTCCAGCCGAAGCAAAAGTCCTGTCGCCAACAGTCCATGCAGAGTGTCGTGCGATATAGAGTTTTTATCGCAACACCTTCTCCGAGATATTGTTGCATATCGGGGCGAGGTTGTCAGGTTTAAGGGGATGACTCAGGTAGGGAGAGGTTGGTCGGATGCAACATTTTGCCGTATTTTCTTGCACGCTAATTTCAGTGCCGTGGGAACGCAGCCAGTCCATGGGCTTGTTGAGTCTGAGGCGTGTATGCCGTCCTTGACAACCGTAAGTTCACGCATGCCTTCGCGGCATCTATACTTCATTCTACCCAGCACACTCACTCGGCGTCGCCGATGGTATGGCAAATGTCGCTCCAGAACAGCCTGGATTTGGCACCTCATTCTCTCCAGCATTAATTGTTCTCCCTGAGGTCCAGTGTCCACGCCCAGGGTGCCTTGTCGGGATCGCCTGGGTTGACCTTGGGCATGATCGCAATTGTAAGTGTTTTGGCGTTAACCGACACGGGATCGATCTTCCATTCGTGGTGGATGCCACCCGCGGTCTTTCTGTAGCTGTGACCCCGTGGTTGGCGCCACACACCTCCGTCTATCCGATAGCGGGCTGTTAGATTGCCAACCCTGGGTACTGACGATGCTGACATCTACAATATGTACCTCGACGATGGAGGATCGATTTTTGGAATCCCCGAGTGCCTCAATAAAGAAGGTATCCGAACGAGGGCTGGCAAGTACTGGTCTTGCCAAGCGGTTAGACGAATACTGACAAACCGTTCGTATTACGGCGTCGACATCTACAAGCAGATGAGGTCGAGGGCGCTGCCTGGAGGTAGGCGCAGGGTGGAGATTAGACCGGAGTCAGATTGGGTTTACATTACTGACTTTACTCCGCCCATAATTAGTGAGGAGTTGTTCAAACGAGTTCAGGACAGAATGAGGAGTCGAGCTCGTCAACCGCTCCATTTGGACAGACTCCCGTACATGCTGACAGGATTTATCCTTTGCGGCCTTTGCGGTCGCAGGGTGAACGGTGCAACACTCAATTACAGATTTCGCTATTATCAGTGCAGGTCTGCCCGCAAAACCGCGGCAGGTCCTCCCCTCTGCCAGGGTAAGTTCATGCGGGCAGAGCACCTCGAAAAAGCTGTCTGGGAAAAGCTTTCGGAAATGTTAACAAGGCACGAGTTCTTGTTGCTCGGACTGCAGGGCGAAATCGACGCCCTTCCGAAGGTCAATAACCCTAGGATGCAATTGCCGATCTCTATGCTCAGGAGCAGAATCTTGTTAAGTTGATGGGAATTAAAGGAGTGGACGCAGATATGGTGAGTGAGCACCTTGTCCCAGTCACTGCTGAGAGGGAGTCCCTGGAAGACAGACTGGCTACCCTGCGTAATCACCAGGTCAATCACAAGATATATGTTGCGGCTGAGGAGAAGGTCGCCAAGTTCAGCAAGGCCCTAACTGGCAGCTTGGAGGAACTCGATGTTGAAGGCAAGCGTCGTACTTTCTCTGCCTTCGATGTCAAAATCGAGGCGACAAAGGGCAGATTTGACTTAGAGATGATGGTCGACTGCAGTTTCTAACACAGGTTTCAGCGAGCGACATAAGAAAGAGGCCCTCACAAAATGAGGGCCTCTCTGCATATCCCCTAAGAAAATCCCAAGCTTGAAGTGATGGTTTCAGGGCATAGATATCCCAGAGGTGCACGAGGCAAATTAAGTCCATTGAACAAACATTGGCATTACGACGTGAATGTAGTCATCGCCTTCGACTGGCTTAAGCACGCCGGGGCTTGAGGGCGATGATACTTCCATGGCAACGTCCCCGTTGAGAACATCTAGCACGTCCGTGAGATACTTGGAGTTGAAAGCTATTTTGGCGTCATCGCCTTCGACAGATGCTCCAAGTTGGCCTTCGTTGTCTCCGACTTCTTCGGCCCGTGATGACACGGTGAGGTGTCCTGGCGCGTCTTCTTCGCCGCTCGCCATCTGAAGGCGAATAATGCCGCTACCGTCCCGTGCGAATATGGCAGCAGTTCTCGTGGCTCGCAGGAAATCATCCGAATTCAGCACGACACGGGTCGTGTAGCTCTGCGGTATAAGCTGATTGTAGTTGGGGAAGTTTCCAGCGATGAGAGAGGATACTATCTCCACGTCCTCCACGCGGAAGAGCGCCTGATTGCTGGAAGGCGTTACCATGAACTCCACTGCCTTCTGCTGTGTCCCGAGAAGGCGGTTGATCTCGTTCAGCACGCGCGCCGGTATGAGAAATTCGATGTCCTCGCTTGGCGGCTCCGCAAGCTTGCCGCTGAACACTGCTAGTCTGAAGCCGTCGGCCGCAGCGAACTTAAACTCGTCACCACTGATTTCAGTCTTGACACCCGTCAGCACCGGACGTGAATCCTCGGTAGCTGCTGCGAAAGATACACGGTTTATGGCTTCACGCAGGACATCCGGTTCTATCTTTGCGGCAAGCCCGTCTTCAACTGCGGGGATAGGCGGAAAGTCGTCGGCAGCAGTGCCACTGATGTTGGACTCGAAGCTTACGCATTTGACGTTCAGCCCAATGGGCTGTGAGGTTGCCTCAATGTCTATGCGTTCCGGAGGCAGGGAGTTGACAAAGTCGGAGAGTAGCCGCGCCGGTACGGTAATGGCACCCTCTTCTTCGACTTGCGCGCCAATCCATGTGGTCATGGCCATGTTCAGGTCAGTCGCCGAGATCTTCAGCATGGATTTCTCGGTGCTGAGGAGGACATTCTGAGTTATTGGCAATGTGGACCTTGTTGCGACGGCCCTCCCCACGATTGAGAGGCCTCGCGCAAGATTCTCTTGTAAGCAGGATAACCTCATTCTTCATGCCCTCCGATTGAGTTGTTTCTACGATCCCGCGATATATCGGGCAATTTTAACCTATCTGTTGCGGCGTTTTCTACGTGCCCAATGACAGATAAGAGTGAAAATGCGTCCCCCATCTTTGGAAATGGAGAACGCATTATGTGTTAATCGAGAGAGTGGCTAGGCTAGTTCACAACTATAGTGCCTATCATACCCTGCGCGTTGTGCGGAGTGCATACGAGCTCGTATGTACCGGCATTGTCGAACGTGAACGTGTAAGTCGCGGTGTCCCCAGCATCCACTTCGACATATATGTCAAGATCATCCACCTCGAAGGTATGGAACTCCGCCTCAGATGTGAGAGTGAAGGTTACCGTCTCGCCGGCGCTGAATGCAAATTCTGAGGGGCTGTATGCGTACTCACCACTACCGCCTATGTCCTGCAGTGCCACGCTGATGGGCGTGCCACCACCGGCACCTTGCCCAGATGAGCCGTTCTGGCTTGCCACTGGAACGGTTGGCGCGGCCTGAGGTGGAGGGGGTGATATTCGCGGCACCGTAGTGGGCGGCGGCGGCTCAGGCGTAGGCTGACCACAGGCAATTACACCAAGCATCATGATGGCACACACGCTCGCAAGCGCCAATAGACTTCGCTTCTGCAACATAGCCTCCTGCAATTCTGTTCTATCCCCAACCTTCTACGTATATCTCAGCTGCGTGGGGACATTCGCTATTGGTCCAATTCAGTACTTGTAGAAATGATTCCTGATTTCAAACTCGTCATTTTGCTGCGAGAATATCTCCCAATCGGCGCGCCTGATGGCAATGTATGAGTCTGCCAGCATTGTCCCCAGCGCTTCGGTCAGAATCGTATCATTCTCCAACTCTTGAGTTGCCTCGAGTAAAGAGGTGGGCAGCCGATGGATGTCTCGCTCCGCAAGCTCTTCCTCAGTTAGTCGTGTCGGATCAACATCAATCCACTGCGTTTCGCAGGGCTGAAGTTGTCGCTCCACGCCATCGAGGCCGGCTGCGATCACTCCACCCAGAGCAATGTATGGATTTGCGCTGGAGTCCGATGGTCTGAACTCTAAGTTCGTTGAAGCCATCTCCGATCCCCAGAAGTTAGACGGTATTCGCAGCGCTGCCTCCCTGTTATCCGGTCCGTAGCACGTGTACGCGGTACTCCACGACCCGGGGGAAAGCCGTCTGTAACTGTTCATGCTCGGACATGTCAGCGCCACTAACGCTGGTAAGTGTTCCATGATGCCTCCGATGAAATGGTACGCTAGCTCGCTTATGCTGTACTCGTCATCGGAGTCGAAGAATAGATTTGTCTGCTCGTCATCGTCCCAGGCGCTGAAATGAATGTGGTTGCCGTTGCCAGCCTGATCCGGAAATGGCTTGGGCGCAAACGATGCGTACATCCCATGCCGGTACGCAATATTACGCACAGTCTCTCGGTAAATCAGGTGATTGTCGGCTGCCTTAAGCGCGGGAGCGTGTCGGATGCTCAACTCGTGCTGACCGTGCCCGACTTCGGTGTGATATTGCTCAATCCCGATTCCCTGAGCTTCCAGAGCCTCAATTATATCGTCAACCACGTCCTGCGCGAATGTGATACCGACGCTGGAGTTGTCCAGGCTTTCGTCGCACGGCACGAACTCATCGCCGTCCTTAGTGGTCAAGTACCACTCGGGCTCCATCGCCACCTGAAATTTCAATCCAATCGTTTCAGCTTTGGCAAGTACGCGCTTCAAGAAATCTCTGGGACAGGCTTCCCACGGCTCGCGCGACCTCGACATAAGGTCAGACAACATCAGGGCTCGCTTAGGGGCGTAAGGTAAGACCGAAAATGTATCCGGGTCAGGCATCAATCTGAACTCGCCGGCCGGACCCATCCCCTCGACCACCTGTAACTCGTCCATATCGCCCATCGCCTGCATGGCTTTGGTTACGCCGATTCCTGAACTAAGTCGTGTTTCTAAGCCGGTGATATGCGTGGACTTGCCGCGGATAATGCCACCGTTATCGCACCAGAAGAATGATACTAGATGTACGCCGGCGTCCATGGCTTTGCGAACGACTTCAGCGCGTTCTATTTCCCTCACGGCTGGCTAGAACTCCGTTATTTTGCGATAACTTAGTGAACAATTTCACTTTATCATTCGGTAAGTGTACAGTCAAGAAACGCAGTGCTATCGCGCGTCCTGTCATCGTTGTGTACTAAAGGGCTGCCTGCTACAATTTCGGGCGCCATCCGTTGGCCGAAACGTGCATCCTTTTGGTGTATGACCTCGCCCCATTTTGGGATGACCGGCAATTTCTACCGATGCCCCGACGCTGAGGAGACCTATTATCTTGACTGATTCAACTCTACGTTATTCCACAGGCACTCCATGGGAAGCGGTTGCAGGCTACAGCAGGGCGGTACGCAACGGAGGCATGATATTTGTCTCCGGCACAACTGCGAGCAGCGAGGCAGGTGCGATGGGCTTGGAGGACGCAGGCGAGCAGGCAAGGGCGGTGCTGGAAATTATCAGAAGCGCCGTTGAAGAGCTTGGCGGTAGTCTGGCCGATATCGTCCGGACACGCATTTATGTGAGGGATATTTCGCACTGGGAGGCCGTGGCCCGTGTTCACGGCGAGTTCTTTTCAGATATTCGCCCCGCATGCACCCTCGTCGAAGCGCGCCTTGTGGACGACTCCTTGCTCGTCGAAATCGAGGCTGAGGCGGTGGTCGCGAAGGCAACTTCGGAGATGCGCGATGCGCTTTAGCCTGCGGCTGAATAATGACCTGACAGTGCCGCAGTATGTTGAGTTGGCGCAGCAAGCGGAAACACTGGACTTTGACCAGTTCTGGGTCAGCAATGACCTATTCCTCCGAAGCGCTGGAGTGATTCTCACGGCCATGGCCCTGAAAACCAAGCGCATAAATATTGGCAGCTGCATCCTGAACCCCTATACGATGAACGCTGCAGAAATCGCTATGCTCGCGGGAACCCTTGACGAGGTGTCTGACGGCAGATTTCTGCTCGGAATATCGGCAGGTGCGGCGGAATTTCTGGGCTGGGTGGGCATTCGACACGGAAGGCCGCTGACCGCGACCCGTGAATCGGTTGCGGCTATCAGGCGACTTCTGGGAAACCAGAGCGCAGAGCATGCTGGTGAGTTTCTGTCCTGGGGTGGTGAGGCATACATGCGCTTCCCGATCGAGCGGCAGGTTCCCATATATGTCGGTGGCATGGGACCCAGAATGCTGGAACTTGCAGGGAAAATTGGAAATGGGGCGCTGCCACTGCTCTTCCCACCGGAGCGTTATTACACCGCGCGCCGGCAGGTTGATAAAGGGCAAGCTCATAGCGAGAATCCCAGGGCAGACTTTGATTTTGCCACATGTATCTGGGTATCTGCATCCCAGGACCGAACTCAGGCGCGCAGAGTACTGGCGCAGAAGGTTGCATACTACGGCAACGCCATGAACGAAACTGTCCTGTCCGACCTGGGTCTTGCGAAGGTGGACTTCGAACCAATTGGCAGGGCGTTAACTGAAGACAAATGCGAAGAGCGCGCCGTAGATCTGGTAACAGACGACATGCTCAGAATCGGCGTAGTGGGAAATGCCAGCCAGATAATCGAGCGGCTGGAACCGTTGGTTGCAGACGGCGCGACGCACCTCAGCTTCGGTCCGCCACTTGGCCCCGACTTAGGCGAAGCGCTTAACATACTTGGACAGGTCGTCCAACACTTCAAGAGGGATTGAACGAAGAGGGACTATGACCGCAATGGGAAGTTACATCCGAATTCTTGTCGTGGCGCAGGGCGAGCGGCGTATAGACGAACTCACAGAAATCCTTGAGCGTAACAGCTGCCTCGTGACCGCGACGACAAGCGTCACGACAGCTCTGGATATATCCGGATACTCGGACTTCGACGCACTGGTAATGGCAGAGGACATCCCACCCTCAGAGCGTGCATACCTCCGCACACAGGTCGCGAATAATCAGCCATCGTCCGTTATCGTGTCTAACCGTGCGTCTCGGTCGGTGATGATTCAACTAGGCCAGGCTTTCAAGGAGGCTGGTGGAGCAGGACCGCAGTAGCCCACCGAAATTCTTTTCCCTCACTGATTGCTCATTGTTCAGACACTTGATGATTGGCAGGCGAAGTGCTCCGCCGAAGGCGTTGGAGTCGAGGTCTGTTCATTGCCTCCTAAAGCGACATTAATACGTCGTTAATGCTCTGTTCACATGTACGGCTTATTGTGGAGTCAGTCTGAATTCATGCATTGAACAGACACGCAAAAGCCATTACAAATTATTGAGGAGGTAAGACTCAAATAGCTATGCCTGATTTAAGAATCCTTTCACGGATGCGCGGCGCGCCTGGCGTCGCCCTAATGCTAGCCTTAGTGCTTTCGATCGCAGCGATCGCTTGCGGTGGTGCCGAGGAAACACCGGCGACGGCACCCTCACAAGCCGCATCTGGACAGACCACTGCGCCTGTAGCGACGACGGCACCCTCACAAGCCGCACCTGGACAGACCACTGCGCCTGTAGCGACGACGGCATCCTCACAAGCCGCATCTGGACAGACCACTGCGCCCGTAGCGATGGAGCTAAGCGGCACCATCGAGATTGACGGCTCCAGCACCGTATTCCCGGTGTCTGAGGCAGTCGCAGAAGAGTTTGGCAAGCTGCATCCCGATGTTCGCGTCAACGTTGGCGTCTCCGGCACGGGCGGCGGCTTCAAGCGCTTCACTGTCGGTGAGACCGACATCAGCGATGCTTCCCGGCCTATTAAGGAGGCAGAAGCACAAGCAGCGGTAGACAACGGCATTGAATACTACCCGCTTCGCGTGGCAATGGACGGACTGTCCGTGTTGGTCAGCCCGGACAATGACTTCGTAGAGTGCCTGACTACTGACCAACTTAAGACGATCTGGGAGCCTGGCAGCACCGTATCCAAGTGGAGCGACGTTGATCCGAGCTGGCCGAGCAGTGACATTGTGCTTTATGGCCCCGACACAGACTCCGGCACGTTCGACTATTTCACCGAGGAAATCATGGGTGAGGCGCAGTTGAGCCGGCCGGACTACACCGCTAGCGCGGACGACAATGTGCTGGTTCAGGGAATCGCAGGCGGCAAGTATTCACTCGGCTACTTCGGGTTTGCCTACTACCAGGAGAACCAGGACAAGCTCAAGCTGGTCGCTGTTGACTCTGGCAACGGCTGCGTCCTTCCGACATCCGAGTCCATTGAGAACGGCACCTATTCACCGCTCTCTCGCCCGCTGTTCATCTATGTGAGCAGGCAGAGCATGGAGCGTCCTGAAGTCAAGGCATTCGTTGAGTTTTACCTCGACAACGCCGCTGACCTTGCACAGGAAGTTGGCTACATCAAGCTCGGTGACGACGAGTACGCATCGAACCGTGAGGCGATTAAGCAGCCGCCGGCACCCTTACAAGCCGCTTCTGCACAGACCACTGCACCAGTAGCGATGGAGCTAAGCGGCACCATCGAGATTGACGGCTCCAGTACGGTATTCCCGGTGTCTGAGGCGGTCGCTGAGGAGTTTGGCAAATTACATCGCGATGTTCGTGTCAATGTGGGCGTCTCCGGCACGGGTGGCGGCTTCAAGCGATTCACGGTTGGCGAGACCGACATCAGCGATGCTTCCCGGCCTATTAAGGAGGCAGAAGCGCAGGTAGCGGCAGACAACGGCATTGAATACTACCCGCTTCGCGTGGCAATGGACGGACTGTCCGTGTTGGTCAGCCCGGACAATGACTTCGTAGAGTGCCTGACCACCGACCAGCTCAAGACGATCTGGGAGCCTGGCAGCACCGTATCCAAGTGGAGCGATGTTGACCCGAGCTGGCCGAGCAGTGACATTGTGCTTTATGGCCCCGACACAGACTCCGGCACATTCGACTACTTCACCGAGGAGATCATGGGTGAGGCGCAGGTGAGCCGGCCGGACTACACCGCCAGCGCGGACGACAATGTGCTGGTTCAGGGAATCGCAGGCGGCAAGTATTCACTCGGCTACTTCGGGTTTGCCTACTACCAGGAGAACCAGGACAAGCTCAAGCTGGTCGCTGTTGACTCTGGCAACGGCTGCGTCCTTCCGACATCCGAGTCCATTGAGAACGGCACCTATTCACCGCTCTCTCGCCCGCTGTTCATCTATGTGAGCAAGCAGAGCATGGAGCGTCCTGAAGTCAAGGCATTCGTTGAGTTTTACCTCGACAACGCCGCTGACCTTGCACAGGAAGTTGGCTACATCAAGCTCGGTGACGACGAGTACGCATCGAACCGTGAGGCGATTAAGCAGTAGCCTGTAAACTTAGCAAGTTCCTTTCCTGAAATGGCGCATACGAAATTCCCTCCTTCGTATGCGTCATTGGTTGTCCAGAGCGGCATATGTATTAAGATCAAACACACCCCCACTTCTGGGGGTGTGTTTGAGTCAGCAGTGTGTGTTTAGCTAAGGGCTCGGCAGTGGGGCAATGTCCCCAGACTCCAGTTGCCAGATTCTAAGGCGGGCAGACATGTCTATTATGCGGTCGCGATGTGTCGGGTCCCCATATAGGTTGTTCAACTCATGGGGATCGTTATTCAGGTCGAACAGTTCACCTTCATCGCCGGCGCACAGTGCGAGTTTCCACCTGTCCGGCGTTATAATGCAGCGTCTCGGTAGCGCGTTCATGCGATTTATGGCCGCGCTTCCCAGAAAGCGGTCAGGCAGTTCCTCGCTGTTGCCGTTCCACTGGACCACGACTTCGTTGTCGCTCAGGTCTTTCTCGCCGCGAAGCACAGGAGCGAGACTCTTGCCCTGCAGATGGTCTGGCCGCTCCTGTCCCAGCAGATCCAGTAGCGTGGGCACGAGGTCGATGTGGCCGGCGCTGCCTTCTAGTATCGTCTGCTCGCGGCTTAGCCACGGGACTCGCATTGTGAGGGGAACGCGTGCGGCTTCCTCGTAGAACGATCGCTTCTCCAGCATGCCGTGGTCGCCTGCCATCTCCCCATGCTCGCTCGTGAATACCACCACCGTGTTGTCGGAGACGCCGGCCTTGTCGAGAGCGTCAGTGATTTTCTTAACCATGCGGTCAACCAGCGTGACATTTGCGAGATAGTGGGCACGCAAAGTTCGCCAGCCCAGTTCGGTCGTCACGTCGTGGCCAGACGTCGCGTTCCCCGAGATATAAGGGTCGGCTGACTGATCTCCGCCCTCGTACATATACTGCGTGTAGTAGTTTCCGCGCACCCTGTTGAAGAGCGATGTGCCGTCTGGGCGCTGTAGGAATGCGGGACCGACAGGAATCTGTGCCGGATCGTACATATCGTTCAGTGGCCCATTATAAGGCGGGTGCGGTTCGAAGGTGCTTACATACAGGACGAATGGCTTGTCACTATTGCGCTCGATGAAATCCGCCGCACGGTCCCCAAGGAATGAAGCCATCTGGTGTTCCTCCGGAAGCTGGGATCGCAGCCTGGGCGAGAAGATGAACTTGCCCGGCGCACGTTCCATGTCCGGTTCGTAGCCGTTGTCCACCAGATAGTGCCAGTATGTGCTGTACACATTGCGGTACTCGCGCTGCGTATATTCTGGTATGTGACCGTCCTCTGTGCTGATCCACTCGTCGAAGCCGTGCTGCCGTATCACATCGTCGCCCAGATGCCATTTGCCGTAGTAGCCGCAGTAATATTCGTCGGGCAGCATCTCCGCGATGACCGGCGTCTCACGCGACAGGACAAGCTGGTTGACGATAGGTCCCGCCGCGTGCGGGTACAGACCAGTCATTATGGAGGCGCGCGCCGGAGTGCATACCGGCTGCGTCACATAGGCGTTCTGGAATACGAAGCTCTGGTCTGCAAGCGCATTCAGGTTGGGCACGTTTAGCCAGTCATTGCCGTAACACGCCATCGTGTCAGCGCGTTGCTGGTCGCTGAAAATGAACACCAGATTCGGTCTTTCTGCCATCTCAATCTCCCTTGCTTGAATTTCGCTACCCGTGCTCTTTTGAAACCGTTAATCTACCTTAAATGCCCGTATGACTCGACCGTTCAGCGGCTGAATCTCCCTGTTGTTCGTGCCGCCCCCGGTCAGTGCGGCAATTTCTCTCACTTGCTCTTCCGAAACCTCGAGGACATCGGACATCACGAACCAGTGAACTCCTTCCGTGAACGGTGGAGTCGTGAGTGAGCCCATATACGCATAGTACCCGTAGCCTTTCGGGAGGAAGCTAAGCATTTTGAGTGGCGAAGAGGGTTTGACATTACCCTCTCCCTGGCGCGGCGCGGAGTCGATTATCTGCTGGATTGCCGCATTCTCACTGCCCAGGCGATACAGCAGGCCCACGACCGCGATCTCTTCAGGCTGTCGAGAAAATACCATGTGCGTCTCCAAGGCAAATTGCTCGCCTTCAACTGTGTGTTCGCTGGGATTATGCACATGTATCTCGGTCAGCTGATATTCTTCGCGTCCTTCACCTACTAGGATCCCCCCTCCACCATCGTACTTGACCTTCACAAAGTCGCCAGTGTTTGTAATATGGTCTGCGCCGATGTCGTTGAAACCGATGAACAGCGTAGGAACGCCATCCGTATATCCAGTTATGTCCACGGGAGACTGCTGCATCATCTCATCACTACACGCTGTTATCGCTACCAAGATCAGGAGCAGAAGAACTAAATACGCCCGGCCGCAGCGCAAACTGACCTCTAGTCGCAGTCGGCGCCAATGTGCCCATTGCATCAGTGCAGCCTACCGTACGTTCCGCAGCCTGGGATCGAGTACATCGCGCAATGAGTCGCCGAACAGGTTGATTGCAAGCACCACGATGGTTATGGCCAGCCCAGGGGCTATGGCGATGTGCGGAGCGAAATCGAAGTTCTGCTGCGCGCGAGTGAGCATATTGCCCCAGGACGGTATGGGAGGCTGTATGCCTATGCCCAGGAAGCTCAGGGCAGCCTCTGCCGTGATTGCCGCTCCGACGCTCACAGCAATCAGCACCATTGAAACTGGCAGCGAATTCGGCACGAGGTGGCGGAAGATGATTCGGATATCTGAGCTGCCAATGGCGCGGGCTGCCTCAACATACTGCATGTTGCTAAGCGTCAGCGCGCGCGACCGCACTACGCGCACCGAGCTTGCGCTATAGCTCACCGCGAGCGCGGCAATTACCACCGGCACCGTAAAACCGAATGCGACGGTGATTGTCATGGCAACCACTATTCCGGGAAGAATTAGCACTGTGTCAACCAGGCGCTGCACAAGCAGATCAAACAGTTTTCCAAAATACGCGCTCGCTATACCCAGCACGGTACCGAAGGCTACGCCAATCAGAGGCGCCATAATGCCTACGAACATAGAGACGCGACCACCGTACAACAGTCGGCTGATCATATCGCGCCCGAGTTCGTCGGTGCCGAGCCAGAGATTGCCTTCTTCCAGCGTCGCCTGCGATAGCGGCGGCAGCAGTTGGCGGCCGACCGTCCTGTCTGGTCTGAAAGGGGAAATGACATCCGCCAGTGCCACCAGCACGATAATCGTACACAAGATTATCCCGCCAATCGCTCCAGTAGGGTGGCTGCGTCCAAAGTCCAACAGGCCGGTTCGAATTCGGGTAGCCCTGGTTATAGAGACGTTTTCTTCGATTACCCCCTGTGGAGTGGCTTGCTGCACTGTTGACCCGCCTTCCCGTCTCTACTCGTAGCGTATGCGTGGGTCGATCCATGCGTAAAGCAGATCTATCAGCAATATCCAAAGCATCATGAACAGGGCGAGTATTAGGACTATGCCCTGCACCATGACGAAATCGCGCGCGCTCGTGGCATCGACTATCTGCTGTCCCAAGCCGGGAAGCGTGAATATGCGCTCAATGATGACCGCTCCATCCATAAGCGCAGCCACGAGTAAGCCTGCCATTGTCAGAACGGGTATGATCGCATTGGCGAGCGCATGTCTCATCGTTACTACCCATGGGCCGAGACCCTTCGCGTATGCCGTGCGGATGTAGTCGTCTCCGACCACTTCCAGCATTGTCGAGCGCGTCATCCTGCTGATTGTGGATGCCGACCTGAATCCTATCACCAGCGCCGGGAATATCATGCGCTTGAGCGCCGTCAACGGCTCTTCGAATATGCTCACATGCTGCACGGGCGGAATCCAGTTAAAGAACTTGACGAGGAAAAGGAGCATCAGGATGGCGATCCAGAAGTTCGGCATTGCAATGCCAGCCGCTGTAATCACGCGGATGGTCTGGTCCACCCAGCTCCCGCGCCACATCGCAGATATTACGCCCAAAGGTATAGACCACGAGATAGCTACAACAACTGATAGAAACGCCAGTGTCGCCGTAACTTCTATCTTGCTGGCAAGAGCGTCCACAACCGGCCGGTCCGCATACCGCGAGTAGCCCAGGTCGCCCCGCAGCAGGTCTTTGAGCCAGCGCCAGTATTGCACATACAGTGGATCGTTAAGTCCCCATGCCTCCCTCAGGGCTTCTATGTCTTCGATGGACGCTACCGACTCCTCGCCGGACGTGATAAACAGCGCCTGGTCTCCCGGAAGCACACGCAACATGAAGAACAGTATCGTGCCGAGTAGGAAGAGTGTCGGGATTATGAGTAATATCCGTCGGACGGTGTATTTCCACACGCTGGACCTACCTAAAGTGGCACCTGAAGTGACTCGCCGCTAATTACGGGAGTTGGTACCTTGGAAAGACAGAGGAACAGTGGCAGCCGGGGCTCTCACCACCGACTGCCGTTTAATTGAAGTATGATTACCTTTTAGGCGAGTCCTCGCTCAACCACACATCATAAAGCCGCGTTTGGATGAATTTCATGGCAGGAATTGCATCCCAGTTGTTTACATAACTCCATGCTAGCTTGTACTCATTGAAGCGCAGAGTAGGCACCTTTGGGATCCACTGTTCGCGCATAATTGTGTCGAGTTCCTTAAACTGCTGATTGCGCTCAGGACCTGGGAATGTCTTCTTGATTTCGGCGACCTTGTCAAGGAATTCCTGAGGGGGCGGAGCATTATGGTAGAAGGCCCCCGCGCCAGGCAGGTAGAACAGGTCTATGAAATTCACCGGGTTTGACATTGCCACCGCGTGGCTGTCGAACATTACTGTGTAATTGCCGTCCTGGCCGAGCGCCCTGAGAGGCGCAGTCTCATAGGTTTCAATATTCATCTTGATGCCGATATCTTCGAGCTGCTGAACGATAATCTGCGCGCTGTCGTTGTTCGCGCCGGTGATTCCAGCATTTGCGGTAAATTCGGTGACTCCCACCTCGGCGAACAGCCTCTTTGCCTCCTCTAATGCTTCATCCCTTGTAGCGGGATCGTAGCCGTAATAGCCGAGTACGTCGCTCAGGTTCGGGTCTGCGGAGCCGAGGTAACTGACCTGTATAAAGTTCGCTGGCAACTCGGGAATCGGAGTTGACAACGTTGCCTGTATCGGCGCGCGGTGAATGGCGAGATAAAGCGCCTTGCGCGCACGGATATCATCGAATGGAGGCTGCTCGCCGTTCATCGAGATGTACATCGCGCCTGGGCTGAACGCCGACTCGAAGTCCACCTTGTCGCCTAGCGACTCCTTGACTCCCCAGCCTTTCGCAAGGTTCATTGGTGCGGCGAGGTCGACGCGGTTAGTCGCAACAGCCGCTGCCTCCGTGTCCCAGTCCGTGAATTGAATTGTAGTTACCAGATCCAGATATGGGTACGGTGAGCCGTCAGGCGCATCTCTGAAGTACTCTGGATTCGCCTCAGACAGAACGAAGCTGTCGCGCTCGGTATCCTGTACACGGAAGGGTCCCGTTCCAATCAGTCTGTCAGGTGAGTTGATGCCGCCCTCGAGTTCCACGACGTGCTTGGGCAGCATTATGTGCCAGCCATCCGCAAGGTCAAGCAGGAAGTCAGCACTTGGCGCTTTCAGAGATACCTTGAATGTCTTGTCGTCAATCTTCTCTGTTCCTGCGATATTCTTGAAACCTCCCACGCGAGGCTGCGGAATGCCCTCCGGAGGGTTCGCCCAGCGGTTCAGCGTGTATTCGATGTCCTCCACCGTGAGGGAGTTGCCGTCATGCCACGTCACGCCCTCTGTAAGATTCACCGTGATCTCGTCAACTGTAGGTGCGAACTCCCAACTCTCGCCTAGGTCGGGAAGGACATCAATACCGTTCCGTGGGTTGAACTGCAATATACCGCTATAATGGCGATTGAAGTGCTCGGTGAAGTGCCACACGCCCGATTGTGTCATGTCCCACTTGGGCGGAAACGCTCGGGGCCCCACAGCCCAGATAAGATGACCTCCGCGTCTCACATCCCCGGAACTTGCCATCGCCGCCGGTGCCGTGCTGCGTCCGGCCGGCTGAGTTGGCTGCGCTATGGGTTGCGCGGGCGCTGGGACGACCTGCGACTGGAATGCGGGCTGAGCGGGCGCAGCAGGAGCGGGAGCCGCTGGCGCCTGAGGTTGCTGGGCGGGTTGAGCGGGCGCAGGAGCTGCTGCCGGTGCCGCAGCGGGCGCTTGCTGCGGAGCAGGTGCTACCACATCGGCAGGCGCCGAACCACATGCGAGCGCAGTGATCGTCAGAACAATCACAAAGGCAATAGTCGTTCTCAGTATCATCAACTAAGTCCTTTCCAGTGTGAGTTTCTTGATCCCACACTCTTGCCGCGAAGATTTATCCTAAACCAAGGAAATCAGCTTGGCATTCGTTGCACTTTGTCAAGTATTCTGCCAAGAATTGCGTGAACTTTAAGCGAAGCCCAATATCAAAGTCAAGACTTGCGCCGTGTCTGCATAGACAGGACATGTCGGCATACTTGGGATTTGGGATAGCTCAGAAATGGTTGCCATTGGATTACCTGTGACAGACATTTCAAAACGAATTTTCGCAAAGGGCTTGACACGCCCGTTCTAACCACTGTAAACTGCGAACATGCGTACTTTACCAATCCGAATTACAATCCTTAACTTAGAAGGGAGTTGAAATGACTACAACCAAAAAATTATCCGAACGACAAAGTAGAATACTTGAGTACATCAAGCAATTCATGAGCGAGCACCAGTTCCCACCGACGGTCCGAGACATTCAAGCGGGCTGCGAAATAAGCTCTACATCGGTGGTTGACTATAATCTGCACATTCTACAGCGTCACGGCTACCTGCGCCGGTTGCCTGAAGTTTCCCGTGGAATTGAATTGCTGGGAGAACATGCGGCAGCGCGCTCTAATGTGGCGACTATTCCCATTTACGGGAGCATAGCCGCTGGCGAGCCTCTCCACATACCGTCAGTCGCATCGCGGCACTCCGACGAGTTCGAATCCTATGACGTCCCGCTCTCAATGGTCAGCGGGAGGGAGAACGCCTACGGCCTGCGGGTGAAGGGCGACTCTATGATTGACGCCTTTATCGCCGACGGCGATCTGGTAATCATGCAGCCCATAGATGCGCCCAACACGGGCGATATGGTTGCCGCGGAATTGAGAGACGGCGATGAGGTAACTCTCAAGCGCTTTTTCCTTGAAGGCAGCACTGTACGATTACAGCCGGAGAACGCGACGATGGAGCCAATTCGCGTTCCCGCGGAGAATGTAAAGGTGCGCGGGCGAGTCATCGGAGTCATCCGCTCGTTCTAAATTATCTGCCATACTTGCATACTTGACTCAACTTGAGCGAGACCCATTTGTCTAGCCGGCGTTTATTTGTCATCGGGGTAAGTGGCGCGTATTCGCCTGAAGTGCGATAATCAACATAGGCTGGCCGATTACAACAGGACTGCGGCTAATTTCGGCCGCAGTCTGATTTCGCGCATTGCCCGTGTAATTTCTTTCGCCTAAATGGTTGGCAGTCAAAGTTAACTCCATGGCTCTTGACACTCGAGACCGCATCACTGTGCCGATTACCGGCATGACTTGCGCTGCATGCGTGAGTCATGTCGCGCATGCCCTTGAAGAAGTATCTGCCGTTACAGACGTAAGTGTCAGTCTCGCATCCGAGAAGGCGTCAATTGGCCTTCTCGAAGGTTCCCTGAGAGTTGATGAACTTCTGAGCGCTGTCGAGGATGCGGGCTATGGCATCGCCTCCGAGAAGATCACCCTCGCGGTAGGTGGCATGACCTGTGCTGCCTGCGTAAGCCACATCGAACACGCGCTCGGTAATGTTGAGGGCGTTCTCACTGCTGGCGTGAACCTTGCAACTGAGCGCGCTTCGGTCGAGTACGTGCCCGGCGTAGCTGCCGTGTCAGATATGAGACACGCAGTTGAGGACGCGGGTTACTCATTGATCGGGGTCGTTGGGGAACAGGACGATGCCGCCACTCCTCGCGATGTAACAGTGCTTCGCCGCAAGTTGACCTTCAGTGCGGTGGTTGCTGCGGTCATTATGGCATTGATGTTCATTCCTGGCGTCCATGGAACGCTGCCATTCGGGATGGACTATCTATTGTTGGTGCTTGCGACTCCGGTACAGTTCTGGGGCGGCAGGCAGTTTTATCATGGTGCTTGGGGGGCGCTCAAGCATCGCACGAGCAATATGAACACCCTTATTGCTGTGGGTACTTCTGTTGCTTATTTCTACAGCGTTGCGGTGACGCTCTTCGGGCAGGCCGCTTTCTTCGCTTCCATTGACGCTGCCACATTTTTCGACACATCCACGGCAATCATCGCGCTTGTGCTGCTCGGCAAATATTTAGAGGCGCGGGCTAAGGATCGCGCATCGCGTGCAATACGCAACCTTATGAACTTGCAGCCTCGAACCGCAAACACTATAAGAGATGGGGTAGAGGTGCAGGTTGGTATAGACGATTTGCAGATTGGCGACGTTGTATTGGTGCGTCCAGGTGAACGTATCCCCGTTGATGGCGAATTGCTTGAAGGAACCTCATCCGTGGACGAGTCAATGCTAACGGGTGAGAGTGTGCCGGTGGATAAGGTGGCGGGAGATGAAGTCTTTGGGGGCACGATAAACGCGACAGGAAGTTTCAGATATCAGGTAAGCAAGGTCGGCAGAGATACGATGCTGGCGCAAATTGTCAGTCTTGTTGAGGAGGCGCAGGCATCTAAGGCTCCTGTTCAGCGCCTGGCGGATACGGTTGCCGCATACTTTGTGCCTGCGGTAATAGCTGTGGCGGCGCTTACCTTCGCCTTCTGGCTGGTTCTTGGCCCATCGCCAAGCTACATTCACGCCACGCTGACTGCAGTTGCGGTGCTGATTATCGCCTGCCCCTGCGCGCTGGGCTTGGCGACGCCAGCCGCTATAATGGTCGGCACGGGCAAGGGCGCCGAATTCGGCATCCTGATAAGGAGTGCCGAATCCCTTGAGCGGGCGCACAAGATACACACTGTTGCGCTGGACAAGACCGGCACTATCACGATGGGCAGGCCCTCTGTTGTCGAGATCTATGATGGAGATTCTCAGGCAGATGAACTCTTGGAACTCGCAGCATCGGCAGAGCAGAGTTCGGAGCACCCGTTGGGAAAGGCAATCGTTGACGCTGCTGTAGAACGCGGTCTAGTGCAGAAACCTGTCGAGGAGTTTCAGGCATTGCCCGGATTCGGAGTCTCGGCGACTCTGATAGACGATGAATTACTACTCGGTAACATGGCGCTCATGCGAAGCGAAGGAATTCTGACGGATGGATATGAGGCGAGAGCAGATGCCATGGCAGAGCGAGGCAGCACTCCCGTGTTCGTTGCCCGTAATGGCGAGTTGATTGGACTGATAGCCATCGCCGACACGATACGGGCGGAGGCGGATAGCGCCATCAAGCGGCTCAAGCGCGACGGGGTAGGGGTGGTAATGTTGACGGGCGACAACAGGAGGGCCGCCGAAGAGGTGGCAAGGCGGGTGGGTATAGAACGGGTATTTTCTGAAGTGCTGCCAGGAGACAAGGCGTCAGTAATCAGCGAACTCCAGCAGGGAGGGCAGGTTGTTGCCATGGTTGGCGACGGCATCAATGATGCCCCAGCCCTGGCACAGGCGGACGTGAGTTTTGCAATTGGAGCCGGGGCCGATGTCGCGGCTGAAGCGGCGGACATAACGATTGTAGGAACCGACTTGCATGCTATTTCAAGGGCAATACGCCTGAGTAAGGCAACGATGCGCTCCATTCGGCAAAACCTGTTCTGGGCATTTGCGTACAACGTGGCGCTAATCCCTGTGGCAGCCGGAATACTATATCCGTTCTTCGCAGGAAATGGCGTCCCCGCAGAGCTGGCGCCGGTGCTAGGAGAGCATGGATTCCTCAATCCCATACTCGCGGCAGCAGCCATGGCAGTCAGCTCAGTAACGGTGCTCGCTAACTCACTGCGACTCAGGCGCTTCAGGTAGAGTGGGTTGCCATCCCGTCTAGCGGTAGTACAGCAACGAGGCGAGAGAGCAGATGCTCCAGAAGGAGTCAACAACATGATTCGTATAAATCTATTCAACAGAAATCCGGATATGGCGACCGACCCGGTCTGCGATATGCAGGTGGACATGAAGAAGCCCAACGGTGGCACCTATGAACATGAAGGTGACACCTACTATTTCTGCGGGCCGGGTTGCAATCGTGCATTCCAGAAAGAGCCGGCTGCGTATCTTTCAGGCGAGAAGAAGATAGAGATGTAGTCATTTCGTTGACCTCATCGCTGCCATACATAATAATTGACTCTGTGACCCGAGTGCCGAAGTGGCGGAATGGTAGACGCGACGGTCTCAAAAACCGTTGGGAGCAATCCCGTGTCGGTTCGACTCCGACCTTCGGCACCACCCTATATTTTCACCAAGTCTTGGTCAGTCCCACCTGACTGGCCTGCATTCTGAGCAGCGCTTCACGTCAGATTCCTCTTCGGGCAACCGCATTCAGCCGTATTTTCGATAGCTTTCCCCGCCAATTGGCAGTTCTCCCTTCATAATCCTGTCGATTCAACCTGGTTTGAATTGAAAGTATGGTTGAAGCCCCTTAATGCCAGCGCACTTACGCAATGCCTCAGTGTCGTGTATTCTAAGGCTCTGTCTGGAGCACCGCGCAGTACATGAGATGAGTAGGAGGGCGCCACATGGCATACGCTATTAACCACGTACATATAAGAGCGGCGGACCCGCATGCTTCCGCCGCGTGGTACGAAGAACACTTTGGTGCGAAAGTGCTGTCCGCACGCGAAGTTATGCCCGGCACTATAACTGTCAGCATGGATGCCGGAGGGCCGGTCAGGCTCAACATTTCCTCCAAGCCTGAAGGGTCATCAGACGAGCGTTCCGCCGCGGAATTGAATCGGCTGGGTCTTGAGCATTTCGGTTTCGATGTTGACGACATCGATGCGGATATGGCAAGGCTTGAGGCGGCAGGAGTACGCGTCGTCCTACCGATCACCGAAGTTGCGGGCGGCGGTCGCTTATCTTATATCGAAGGGCCGGACGATGTCCTCATTGAGCTGGTGCAGCGGAGGGGCTGACCGAGCCATACGGTTATTAGAATCTGCGGTATGACGGGGAATTGGTCTTGAAGGAGAGCGCGAATGAGTGATGACGTAGTGCGCTGGCCACGGGTACAGGAAATTCTGGCAGATATCATGCAGCGTTGGGAGAGGCGGGAGAAACGGAGAGGGCTGCCGGGCATTCACGGCTACTATTGGGATACACCGCAGGAGCTTGCCGAAGACGAGGCAATGGGGATGAAGTTCATAGAATCAGGTGTTCCAGGCTCCGAGACGGCTTTAGTCATTTCTCTTCGACGAGGTCTGGGATCAATTCCAAAGATGCCGATGGGCGGACCGTTCCTGAAAGAGGAAGAAATTCAGGAGATTGAGCGGTGGATAGATGCCGGGATGCCCGAGTGACACTTTAGAAAAGGGATTAAATTGCGGGTTCACCGGGTCAATTGAGGTAAGGAAACCGAAATGGCGGATAGACCGAGCAGCAGCGTGCAACTGGGATGGAATGGTGGCTTCAGGTTCACATCCGAAGATACGCATGGGCATACGCTGACTGTGGATGCGCCAGCCAATGAAGGCGATTCATTCGATGGAATGATGCCGGGCGATCTACTCCTTTCAAGCCTCGGCAGTTGTAGTGGTATCGATGTTGTGAATATCCTGCGCCGGCAGCGGCAGGATGTGACCGGGCTGGAGATAAGCGTAACTGGCGAGCAGTTGCCGGACGCTCCATGGACCTGGGTCGCAATCAGGCTGGAGTACACAGTGAGAGGACGCGGGCTGCGAGAGTCAGCGGTGCGGCGGGCAATAGAATTATCGGAGGAGCGTTACTGCTCCATCGGGGCTACGATCGGCGGACGGGCGGAAATTAGCAGTAGCTTCACGATTGTCGAAGACTGACCGACCTGTGCGATGGGCAGATGCCCTGTGGTATGATTTGTACCGTTCAAACTGCCTTTATAGGGCGATTCAATGACACTTATGACATATCAGGAGGTTACCTGTGCCTAATTTGAGTGCAGAGCAGTTGGAAGAGTTGAGACAGATTCCGACCTGCTCCGTTGCCAACGCCATCGAAACATTCGACGTGATGCCGCGCACAGAAGGCTTCATGCTGCCCGCGGTCAAGTCGATATTTCCAGAGATGGGTCACATGATCGGTTACGCCGTTACCGGTGTAATCACTGCAGATTTGCCGCCGAGCGGAAATATGAACGTGTCTCGGCTGGACTGGGTGGACGCGATACTCAGTGTCCCAGAGCCTCGTGTTCTAGTGCTAAAGGACATAGATTATCCCAATGTCATCGGCTCATTCTGGGGCGAGGTGCAGGCAAATATACATGGTGCGCTGGGCTGCGTGGGCACCGTAACGGATGGTGGTGTGCGTGACCTAGATGAGATGCGTGAGCTGGGCTTTAACGCTTTCGCTACTGATGTGCTCGTCTCCCATGCATATGTGCATCTTATTGATGTGGGCGTGCCGGTCACAATTGGAGGCCTAGATGTGAACATGGGCGACATCATACTCGGTGACCAGCACGGGGTTATGAGCATCCCCCACGACATCGCGGCTGATGTGCCTGCTGCCGTGAAGAGAGTCGAAGACAGGGAACGCGAGATGATCAGCCTCTGTCAGGCGGAAGACTTCACTGTGGACAAGCTGAAGGACCAGCTTCGCAAAATGTACGGCGGCTAGAGTAAGCCCCGGACTTCTACAAACCCCTGTCATCAACGAAAGTTTATTCATAGGCCCACAAACGAGCAAAATCCAAAAAGTCGAGGGTGCGTGATGCCTGGTGCGAAAGTAGCGTTCATACATGGGCTGTCCGCGGAAATTGTGGATGTCATTACCTCGCACAATCCCGATGGGTGGACTACTGAAGTGGTTCCAAGGGATACGCCGCCTGATGAGCAGGAAGCGCTGGTAAACGACGCGGACTTCCTGATGGTGTACGGTGCGCCATTACACGACGATGTTTTGCGGGCTGCCGAGAAGGCCCGACTCGTACAGCTACTGGCGGCCGGATACGACAGAATGAACCTTCGTCTGATGGCGGCGCTTGAGGTGCCTTGCTCGAACAACGGCGGAGCAAATTCGATAGCTGTCGCTGACCACGCCGTTATGTTGATGCTGGCGTTGTATAAGCAGCAAATGCACACTGACCCTGCCACGCGCGCCGGTAAATGGAGCGCGCCAATAACCGGCACGAACACCTTCGAAATGGCCGATAAACTAGTGGGCGTGCTTGGCTTGGGGAACATCGGTCGCAGGGTTGCGAGGCGAGTGCAGGGCTTCGAAGCGCGTGTGCAGTATTTCGATGTAATGCCACTCAGCGAGGATGAAGAGCGTGAGTTGGGTTTGACTCACGTCTCGCTGGATGAACTATTCCGAACTTCTGACATTCTGACTTGCCATACGCCACTCACGCCTCAGACGCGCCACATAGTGAACCGTGAGCGTCTGGCGCTCATGAAGCCGACTTCGGTGCTGATCAACACGAGCCGAGGTCCCGTTGTTGACGAGTCTGCCCTAATAGAGGCGCTGCAAGAAGGCAAAATTGCGGGCGCGGGACTCGACGTATTCGAGAAGGAACCTGTGGAGCCGGACAACCCGCTGCTGAAGATGGACAATGTCGTCGTAACGCCACACGTTGCGGGAACGACCTGGGATACCTGGTTCCGGCGCGCCGCTTTCGCCTACGAAAATATGCAGAGAGTATGGGATGGCGAGGCGCCCCTTGCGACTGTGCAAGAGTATTGAGGAATCGTCAGTGGTCATTCCGCCTATCAATGACAAACGGGTAAGGACTACAAGCAAATATTGACCTAAGACTATTGAAAGTGAGGAAGAAATGGAACCTGTCATCAAAAACTACGAAGGCCTGACCAACCCTATTCTGGGCCCGGAAGACGGCGTACCGAACTATGTGATGCTTTACGTGCAGCACCCTCCGGGAGGGACAAGCCCTGATCACATTCATGAGTGGGAACACCAGGCTTTCATCACCGAGGGCGAGGGCATCCTCTGGGTCGAAGGCAAGGAATATCCCATCAGGAAGGGTGATGCGGTATTGGTACCGCCAAATGTGAATCACCAGTTCCGCAATACGGGCAGCACCACTCTCAGTAGGGTAACGGTCAATCCCCTGAATTCCGTGGAGTAAACCGGCCCGAACAGGAGGTTCAACATGCCACAGATGAGCGGCGCACAGGCGCTGGCATACCAGCTTCGTTCCGAAGGTGTGGACACTGTGTTTACGCTCCCGGGCGTGCAGATAATGGCAGCCTTCGACGCACTGCATGAGGTGCAGAACGACGTTCGGCTGATACAGACTCGCCACGAGCAAGCGACCACCTATATGGCTGACGGGTACGCTAAGGCTACGGGTAAAGTGGGTGTGGCAATGGTGGTGCCGGGTCCCGGTGCGCTCAATGCCACCGCAGGTCTGGGTACTGCTTTCGCCAGCTCCTCCCCAGTGTTGCTCATCTCCGGGCAGATTGCCAGCGGTGCACTCGGCAAAGGGCAAGGGCAATTGCACGAGGTGGAGGACCAGCTTGATGTTTTCAAGCCCATAACGAAATGGAACCACCGTGTCACCCAGGTCGGCGAAATTCCTGAAGCCGTGCATGAAGCCTTCAGGCAGTTGAACACAGGACGTCCCAGGCCCGTGGAACTTGAAGTACCTCCGGATACGCTTGCTGCAATTGGCGATGCGGACGTCATCGAGCCAGAAATGTACCCGCCCCCAGTGGCGGACGGCGCCGACATTGATAGGGCAGCGGAAATTCTAGCCCGCGCCAAGAGGCCGGCGATCATAGCCGGTGGGGGCACCATCATCTCCGGGGCATCCGACGAGCTGCGAGACGTGGCGGAGTTCTTGCAGGCTGCCGTGCTGACAACGCAGCAAGGGAAGGGCATTCTTCCTGCCGACCACGAACTGCTGGTGGGCGTGAACTACGCGATGGTGGAGCCCGTCAAGAATGTGCTGCCCGAATGTGACGCCTTGCTTGCTGTGGGGACCCGCTTACTCTTCAGGGTATTCGCGCCGGACAGCGTGCCACCAATTGTCCACATAGATGCCGACCCGTCGGAAATCGGGAAGAATCTGCCGACTAAAGTAGGCATCGTAGGAGACGCTAAACAAGCCCTGCGTCAGCTGCTGGAAAGGTTGCGAGCCATTTCCTCCCCTAAGGAATCGCGGCAGCAGGAGGTTGCAACGCTCAGAAACACTGCTGACAACGAACTCAATGAACTCGCCTCTGACCAGTTGCAGATGATTCAAGACATTCGCGGTGCGCTTGACGATGACGATATCGTGGTCAGCGGCATGACCAACATCGGGTACTGGAGTCATGTGGCGTTCCCCGTGAATGTGCCGCGCACATATATAACATCCTCCTACTTTGGAACATTGGGATATGCGTACCCAACCGCTCTTGGCGCTCAGGTCGGCAAGCCCGACAAGCGCGTTGTGGCGCTCTGCGGTGACGGTGGCTTCATGTACAACATACAGGAGCTCTCAACGGCGGGGAGGTATGGCATAAACGCAGTCGCGGTCGTATTCAATAACCATGCCTATGGCGCATCCATGTGGGACCAGACACATCAGTACGGTGGCAGGTTTATTGGCACGGACCTGAATAACCCTGACTTTGTTAAAGTTGCGGAAGCCTTCGGAGTGGTGGGAATGAAGGCGGAGCCGGACGGCATCGGCGACGCACTTCAGCAGGCGTTTGCTGCAAACGCCCCTGTGTTGCTGGAGGTAGAATTGCCGAACATGATGCCGCCATTCCAGATAGTGCGTTAGGACTCGATTCCTCTCAAACCTCTTCTTCAACGAAGCCGCGGATTACAGGCAATTCTGAAGAGGCAACCGAAAAAGCAAAAGGCGGGGATGATCTAATTCATCCCCGCCTTTCGAGTTTCCTGTAGAGAAATGTAGCCTAAAAGGCGTCTTCTTCTTCCGCAATGCGCTCGAAGTCTTCGTGCGTGTAAGTGCCCAGGCTGCGGAAGTTAAGTTCGGTGTAGTTCTTGATCCAGCGCAATGAGACCTTGTAGGCCTTCCTGTAGCGCTCTTCCTGCTCGTGATAGGCGGCATGTGCGGCTTCGTCCCCGGCCGGAACAGCCGCCTTTCGATGATTCAATATGTCGTCAAGCTCGGCCTGCATGATTTGCTTGGCGAGGGCAAGGTCATGCGCCTGTTCCGTGTCCTCTGCGACCGCGCCGTGGATTATGCGCTGCGCCATCTGTGCGACTGATATGCGACCCGTTGCGAGGTCCTCCATCAATGCGGGATGAACCCCTGGCTTGCCCTCAAGGCTGTCGATGCCCTTCGCACCACGACCTGTGAGCCAGCCTTCGACGTACTCGATTATCATTCGGGCGTTGCGGTGAGAACCTTCTGCCGTGATGGGGCCCTCGGGCTTCTCGATGCTCACGGGATAGTTGCCGGGATCGGTCATATCATCGCTGGGATGCCAGTCTGCCGTGATGTACTCCTTGAACGGGTCACTTGCGGTCTTCATATGAAAGATGTGTGCGACCCACCCTCTCAGGAAGCCCTGCTGCGCTTCCCAGACCTTGTCGGCGCGAATTGATGCCGCCGCGACTTCGTTCACCTCGTTATCCCGGCTGGGGAGCGCCGTCGCCATGCCTCCGATCGGAACCGCGCCGCGCTTCAGGCACACCGCTACAAGTCGCCTGAAGATATTCGCGATGAAGTCGGTCGTCTTGATGTCCACGCCGAACCTGTCCGGCCAGACGAGATCGGGATCGTTCATTATGTATTCGAGAATGCTTGCCTTCAGGTCCCAGCGCGCGGCGTTCAGGCCAGCGGCATAGGGCCCCAACTCGTACAGCAAGTCTTCCATGATGTACACGGCAGGCAATGACTCAACAAGGAAGATGCCCCGTATCACCGCGTCATCAGGATAACCGAGTCGTTCGCGGCTAAAGTCGAAGAAGTCGCGGTATAGCGCGGCTTCCTCCACGACCTCGACCTTCGGGAGGTAGAAGTATAAGCCCTCTCCACGCTCGACTTGAGCCTTGCCACCGTAGGCGAAGGTGAGCGCCATCCCAAGTAGTGTTGCAGATATTGGCTTTCCGTCCACTTTGAAGTCGGCTTCGTCCAGATGCCAGCCTCGCTCACGGTGCATGAAGAAAGGAATGTCACCGTCCGCGATGGTGTATGTGCGGTTTCGCGCAGCATTATGAAAGGAGAGTGTGCGCTCCGTGATGCCGAGCCTGTTGCGCGCCGCGCTCAGCGTATCTACGAGGCGGTGGCCGCCGGAATCCTCGTCATCGTCGAGGTATCCCGCTGCTCGCTCACCTTCAGGTCCCGGGTTAACGGCATTGATTGCCATATTGGTGATAGACACTGGTCCGGAAATTTCGATTCCTGGCTTGCGCAGTTCGTTCGGGACTTCCGGCACCTGCCAGTCATCCCCGGATCTGGTGTCAGGTAGGGATGAGGGCATTATACCTTCGTCCAGCGCTTTGCGTAGCAGGGCCTCGCGCCGGTCGCGAACATCTTGCACACGATCCGCGAACTTGTCGTAGGCTTCAACGACATACTCCAGAAACTCAGGTGTTAGCAGGTCTTCGGCACCCTCCACGTTGGAGTAGCTAACTCTGCTTGCTGTGCTTACCATTGGATTCTCCTCTAATGGACAGATTTGCCCCCTCGTTGGGACGGGTTATTGGCTTTGCTGCGAGATTTCCTGCTGCCAGGCGTCGCCGACAGCCTTGGCGACCGCCGGTACGACTTCAGTGTTCAATGCGTATGGAATAATTTCGTCGGGGGTAGGTTCGGGAATCAGGTCTGAAATTGCGAATCCGGCGGCGACCTTCATGCTGGTCGTTATCCGCTCGGCGCGCACGTCGAGAGCTCCCCGAAGTATGCCAGGGAACGCGAGCACATTGTTTATCTGGTTGGGCAGGTCGCTCCTACCCGTTCCAACGACCGCTGCTCCCCCGCGGAATGCCTCTTCTGGCATTATCTCAGGGTCGGGATTCGCCATTGGAAGCACTA
>MKWU01002280.1_pt1 | contig 29554 bp, 24 predicted proteins | sample 809101 | NCBI WGS metagenome assembly MKWU01 (sample SAMN05860141, study PRJNA318959) | sponge metagenome | host: Aplysina aerophoba | place: Slovenia: Piran, Adriatic Sea, Gulf of Piran | collected 2013-05-07 | reverse complement strand
CGCGCCATCGCCAAGCGGGCCATACGCGGCTACTTCTACGAGAGGGAGCCGGCATGATGGTCTACGCATCCCTCGGCCTCGTCGTCCGCCACCGGGACGATGGGGACGAGGAACGCTGCCTGTGCGGTGCGCCTCGGGGTCATCCAACCGCCAGGTGGGCGTGCACCGCCCGCTCGAGCCTGACGGCGCGCATCATCGCTCAGAGGAGAGCATCACGGGAGGAACCGCCCACGTCGCCTTGGCGATCGTGGCGGGACCGTCAGGACGATGCAGACCGCAGCCAGCCCCCACACGGAGATGCCGCACCGGCAAGCGTCCAACTGAGCTTGGCGCTCGGTGCTTCGTCGAGTTGACGCGGGACGCAGACCGTTCCCACCGTGCGGGAGGGCTCCGGAAGCGGAGCCCTCCCGACTCATTCCAGAGGAGACTGACCCATGACCGAACAGAGCATGACCGAACAGGTGATCGCGGCGGCCTCAGCGGGCCAGCCCATCATCGACCGGATGCGCGGCAGCATCGCCAATATCCCCGGCCTGCAGACGCGGCAGAGCACCGTCAAGGAGACCATCCCGCTGGTGAACCGCGTGACGACCTTCGTCGTCGAGACCTGCACGCCTACCTGACAATGGCGCGGAACTGCTCGCGTGCTATACTCGTCATAATCTAACCTGCTGACCGGGCACTCTTTGGAACGCCTATACTTCTTGCGCGTATAGCTGGAAGTTCGGAACACGAGGAAACCAGTGGACATCCATGAACTGCCCCAACAACTGATCCTGCTCATCAAGTCTGTAGTCTTCATACTGTTTGCGGTCCTACTTGGAGTAGCATTCACATTGGTGTATGTAGGGGTAACCCTTGCCAATGTCTCATTCTTTGGAGGTGTTGTAATGGAGGATGATAGTACGGTGGCAACGCCGTTCATGCTCGCTCAAGTTGTGGCAATCTTTGGAGCATTCGGTTTGGCAGCGGGTTTTTCCGACCGCATCGAACATAATCTACGATTAGACATGCGCCGTATAGCGGTTCTTCATTTGGTGGCGGCTTTCTCTCTGTGTATGGTTGGTCTGTTGTTGCCGCTCTCACCACACTTAGAAGAAGGGGAGGTTTCGTTCTGGATAGTAGCCATATCTCTAATCGTATTTATCATAGCGTCCGCAGGGTGCTTTGCGGCAGGAACGACTTGGTGGCTATTCGACATTCCCAAGATAATAGGAAGGAATGCGGAAGGCCAAGAACCAACCAAACCTCCGTTGGAATGACGATGCCTGACGGCCATGTCAGGGCTGCGAGGCAAGCCAACAGGCAGCTGGGCGTTCTGCCGTTCTGCCCGTAACCCCCGCTACCAGACAGAACGATCCTGTTCCGTCGTTCCCTGTGAATCTGTGTTTCAGTTGGGATGAAGATCAACGTGAGTGCAGCGGCCTAATGCCATAGCCTGGTGGGGATGAGCATGGGCGGTGGGGGTCGGCCTCGGCGTGAGGCGGGCGCCGGTGTCCATGACTCCGACGGTCGGCGGGGCGGAGCTGCACGCCGCAAGCGCGAGCACAAAGGAGCGGCAGGGCGAGGAGCGTGGCGACTTTCCTTGCCCTACGCATGGTGATTGCCGTTCTCCTCTCGTAGCATGTACTTGCGGATCGCACGCGTATATTGCGAGAGAAAGAAAGATATCCCCGTGTCCATTGCGGGATTGTCTTCAATCGTCCTCTCTACCAAATCGGCTATCTCGTCGTACCCTACGGGGATGTACCTCTGCTTGTTGTCTGGTGACTGCGGATACAATGCCCTTATAGTCAAGAACACAGGGAGGATGATAAACCCTGCGTATTCGGATTCTACTATCTCTAAGTATCGAGACAACTGATCCGAGTGTTCGTCGCTGAAAACCTTGTTCTCTATAAACCAGACAACCTTGTCCACTCCATCACACCCGATGATATCGATGAAACGCCATTCGGTCACAACTTCAACGTCATCCAATAGCCAACCCGCAACCGTCTCCTCCGTAGGCGGCTGAGAAGAGAGAGTGCCATCCTCGAACAGGACACGCGCTTCTGCTGCTACGTATCCTATAAACGCGCGCAGGAAGGCGTTCCCTAACCCGTGCGAGCTCGCTGGGTCCATGAGCCATGCGAGGAATTCGGAATGGACGCGTTCCTGCTGCCAGACCTCAATTACGTTGAATAGGTTGAACTCTGGTAGGTTAGGCATCGTCAGAGCCTCTCCACTCTATTGGCTCCACTCCAATCGTTCCGCTTCAAGCTCGATCTCGCTCCGTTGCATCAATGTAACCCCTACCGGCCAATTATCCGCAGGTACTCGTCGTGGCCGCCAATCCAGAACCAGACGAAGTCGTCACCGTCTTGTACTGCTACTGCCCTGTAGGACGCGCTCACCCGCGCAGACCAATAATGTCCGACGTTTCTAAAACGCAGCGAGGGATGTCTGGGGTTCTCTTTCAAGAGTTCAAAGTTCCGGTGGGCCGTCTGCCGCACCGACGCGGGCAACTCTTGGAACTGCCGCCAGAAACGGGGAGCTGTCTTATGCATTCTAAAGGGCCTTGAGTTCGCCCTTGGTCTTGGCTTCCAAGGCCTCAGTCGCCAGAGTGTCCAGCTTGCCAGCCCGTACATCCTCTTCGAACTCTCGTTCCCATCGCTCCCAGTCTTCATCCATCAGCCAGCGGCGCAATTCGGTGTACTCGGCCTCGGATAGGCCCAGAATGGCCCTTTGCAGCTCCACTACGTTCGTCATGCGTCTCTCCTCGCCCTATATTGGGTTTGCGCTGCTAGTGCGGCTAGCCCTAGCCTATCAGTGCCCCGTTCAACTCCTCAAGGAGTCCGCCCAATTCATCTCCAAACAGTTCGTATGCCTTGCCCAGGCTGCCCTGCTGGTCGATGGGGCGTACTGGAAGTCGCCCATCTCCATGACGACACTGTCCGCGATGTGGACGTGCAGGCGAGGGTTCTCCAAGAGAACGGGAGCGCCCTGACCCAGCGCTCGCAGGACTGCGACCGAGCGCCGCTCATCGTCCAGGTGGCGTGGTCGGCCCAGCGGCAGTGCTGGGGTGTGGTTCGAGTACCTCGACGAGATCGAGGACCTGATCGAGCAGCCGCTCTACGGCACGGTCGAGATCCGGGACCCCGCGGTGGACGGGGTCCTCGCCATGCACGAGGGCGGCACGGCCTATGGCCAGCTCTCCCGTAAGCGCAGGTCGCAGACGGAGGTGGCGATGTCCGTCGAGGAGATGTCGGAGTACCGCGAGCTGCTGCGGCTCGTCACGGAGCCCGTCGACTGGCGGGGTTCGACCGAGGGCTCGTGGCGCTGGCGCGCCATCGCCAAGCGGGCCATACGCGGCTACTTCTACGAGAAGGAGCCAGCCTGATCTCCAACGCACTCCTCGTCCCCGTCGTCCCGGTGGCAGACGACGGGGACGAGGAACGGTACCTGTGTGGTGCGCCCCACGGTCATCCGAGCGTGACGGCGCGCATCGTCACTCAGCGGAGAGCATCACAGGAGGAACAGCCCACATCACCCTGGCGTGCGTGGCGTGGCCGCCACGGCGACACAGGGTCACAAGTGATCCTCATTGCGATGGCCTCCCTGCTAATCCTCAGTGTGGTGTGTGTTTCGTGCTTATGTATGTGAGTGCTCTGCTATGTCTCCACCTGTTACCATGCCTGACACGCACTGGCAGCGCCCCCCCCGCCCGGAGGGAACCGCAGAGTCGGCTCCACAACTCACCCGAGGGCAGGGGCATCGAGAATGCCGTCCGTGAGCAGTTTGACCCAACGGTCCGACTGGTCCTCACGGGATTACCCGATCATGTCATACGCAACGCAGACCAGAGACGACGAGAGGTGGGGGCTCCGCTCCTGCCTCTCCCTGGACCTCGAGGTCGGTCGACGTGACGAGCGGATCAGGGCATTCGCCGGAGTGCGTGGCGATGACGGACGGCTCTTGGTCTACCCCCAACGGGGAGACAGTTTCGCCGCAGCATTGGCCAAGTTAGACGAACTTGCAGACCGCGCCGACTTCCTGCTGGGTCACAACCTGATCGCCTTCGACCTGCCTCACCTACGAGCAGCCAACCCGCAACTGCGGCTCTTGCGACTGCCGGCTGTGGATACGCTCCAGCTGAACCCCCTGGCGTTCCCCCGAAACCCCTACCACCACCTTGTCAAGCACTACCAGGACGGAGGACTCAGGCGTGGGCGTATCAACGACCCCGAGCTGGACTGCAGGCTTGCACTCGAGGTCTTCGACGACCAGTTGAAGGCCCTGCAGGAAACATCTCCCGACCTGCTGACAGCCTGGCACTGGTTGTCGACGTTGGCAGACGGAGCGGGATTCGATCAGGTCATCTCCGCTCTGCGCGGCTCCCCAAGGCCGACCGACGTCGAGGCCCACACCACCATGCAGGCGCAGTTGTACGGGAACGCCTGCCAGACGCACGCCCACGAGATCATCGCGGAAGCAGCCAGACACGGCTGGGCGCTGGCCTATGCGCTGGCGTGGCTGTCTGTGGCGGGGAGCAGCTCGGTCATGCCGCCCTGGGTGCGGCATCAGTTCCCCGAAGTGGGCCGGCTGGTCAAGCGATTGCGCGACACCGCATGCACCGACCCCGCCTGCGGCTGGTGCCGCTCGCGGCACGACGCCCGCAAGGAGCTTGCACGGTGGTTCGGCTTCGCCGACTTCCGCTCTGAGCCGCAGGACGAGCGTGGGCGGCCCCTGCAGCAGTCCATCGTCGAAGCGGCCATGGCCCGGGAGCACGTGCTCGGCATTCTGCCCACAGGCGCGGGCAAGTCGCTCTGCTACCAGCTGCCGGCGCTCTCCCGCTACGACAAGACCGGCGCCCTGACCGTGGTGATCTCGCCGCTGGTTGCGTTGATGGCCGACCAAGTGGCGGGACTCGAGGCCAGGGGTATCGGCTCCTGTGTCACCATCAACGGGCTGCTGCCCATGCCAGAGCGCTCCGATGCCCTGGACCGGGTGCGACTGGGGGACGCGGGCATCGTCATCGTGTCTCCCGAGCAGCTCCGCAACGTCTCCTTTCGACGCGCTCTGGAACAGCGGGAGATTGGCGGCTGGGTGCTGGACGAGGCGCACTGCCTCTCCAAGTGGGGGCACGACTTCCGGCCCGACTACCGGTACGTGGGGCGCTTCATCCGCGAGAAGGCAGGGGATGAGCCAGTCCCGCCCGTCCTCTGCCTCACGGCGACCGCCAAACCCGAAGTAAAGGCCGAGGTCGTCGACTACTTCCGTGAGCAACTGAACATCGAGCTCAGGGTCTTCGACGGCGGTGCTCGGCGCACCAACTTGGAGTTCGTCGTGGTGCAGACGAGCACGGGGGAGAAATCCTCCGATGTCCACCAGATAATGGAAGCCGACCTGTCGGCGGACGAGCCGGGCGGGGCGATCGTCTACTGTGCCACGCGACGCCACTGTGAGGAGCTGGCGGCGTTCCTGCAGGCCATGGGCGTGAACGCAGATCATTTCCATGCAAGGCTCCCCCCGGAGACGAAGAAGAACGTCCAGGAGAGATTCATCCGCGGGGACCTGCGGGCCATCGTCGCCACTAACGCCTTCGGCATGGGCATCGATAAGCCAGACGTACGCCTGGTCATCCACGCCGACATCCCCGGCTCGCTGGAGAACTACCTGCAGGAGGCAGGCCGCGCCGGAAGGGACCAGCAGCGGGCGCGCTGCGTCCTGCTCTACACACAGGACGACGTGGAACGCCAGTTCGGCATGTCTGCCCGCTCCCGGCTCACGCGGCGTGAGATCCACGGCGTGCTGCGGGCTCTGCGCAACATGGACAGGAAGAAGCGCCTGGATGGCCAGATCGAGGCCACCGCCGGAGAGATTCTCGGAGAGGACGACGAGAGGGCCTTCGAGCGGGACTCCGCTACGGATGACACCCGGGTGCGGACAGCGGTCTCGTGGCTGGAGGAGTCCGTGCTGCTCACCCGCGAGGAGAACCGGGTGCAGGTCTTCCCGTCCTCGCTCCGGGTCAGCTCGGTGGAGGAGGCGCGGGCCAGACTCGAAAGGGCGAGCATCACCGATGGATATCGCCGCCAGCTGTTGGCCATTGCGGAGGCGTTGGTCGAAGCGGACCCGGACGAGGGCATCTCCACCGACGAGCTGATGACCGCGACGCGCCTGACCTCCGAGGGCGTACGCAACGCCCTGCACGACCTGGAGCGGCTGGGGATCGCCAGCAACGACACGGTGCTGACGGCCTTCGTCCACAGGGGCGTGGAGCGCGCATCGGCGCGGCGCTTCGAGCAGGCGGCGCTGCTGGAGAGCGGCCTGATCGCCCTCCTCCGGGAGGCGGCGCCAAACATGAGCGTTGGCGATTCGTCCACGCTCCACCTCCGCCTCGCCACCCAGCGGCTCAAGGACGAGGGCAATCCCCACGCTCTGCCGGAACGCCTGCTGCGGATCGTGCGGAGCATCGCCGGCGACAGGCGCGGCGAGAGCGGCAGTGGAGGGAACCTCGGCGTGCGCCGATTGGATCCCGACACCGTTCAGGTGACCCTACAGTGCGAGTGGGGAGCGCTGGAGCGGATCGCCGAACTCCGCCGCGCCGCTGCGCGGCGCGTGATGGACCACCTGCTTGGCGCGCTGCCGCAGGGAACCCAGGGCACCGACCTGCTGGCGGAGACGACCCACGGCAAGCTGCTCGGGGCGGTACGGTCCGATCTCGTCATCAAGAGCGAGGCCCCTGACCCCGCACGGTTAACTGACCGCGCCTTGCTGTGGTTGCACGAACAGGAGGTCATTCGGCTGAACAGGGGTCTGACAGTGTTCCGGCCGGCCATGACCATCCGCCTGAAGCCGGAGACGCGCGGCTTCGCGCGGACCGACTTCGCGTCGCTGCAGCTCCACTACGAGGAGCAGGTGCTGCAAGTCCATGTGATGGCAGAGTACGCGCAGCGGGGGCTGCGCCCGACGGCCGACCACCTGCGCCTGGCAATGGACTACTTCACCCTCCCTGAGGATGACTTCCTGGGCCGCTGGCTGCCGCAACGCGGGACTGAGACCTCCCGACAGACCACCCCTGAATCCTGGCGGATAATCGTCGAGAGCCTGAACAACCCCGTCCAGCGCCAGATCGTGGCCGACAACCGGGAGCAGACCAACGTGCTGGTGCTCGCCGGTCCGGGCTCCGGGAAGACGCGGGTGCTGGTGCACCGGATCGCCTACCTGGTGCGTGTGAGGCGGGAGAACCCGCGCGGCATCCTGGTGCTCACCTACAACCGGCACGCCGCGGTGGACGTCCGCAGACGCCTCGCGGAGCTCATCGGCGACGACGCCCATGGAGTCATGACGCTCACCTGCCACGCCCTCGCCATGCGGTTGGTGGGCGCCAGCTACTCGAGGGGCGCAGGCCAGTTGAACGACAAGTACTTCCGAGACGTATTGTGGCAGGCCACGGACCTGCTGCGCGGGAAAGGGCTGCCGCCCGACGAGGCCGACGAGTATCGCACGCGACTGCTGGCGGGGTTCCGCTGGATACTGGTCGACGAATACCAAGACATCGGACGCGAGGAGTACGAGCTGATCTCTGCGCTGGCGGGCAAAACGCTCACCGACGAAGACGAGAAGCTGAGTCTCTTCGCAGTTGGGGATGACGACCAGAACATCTACGCGTTCAAGGGAGCTTCGGTGGAGTACATCCGCCGATTCGAAGCGGACTATAGCGCAAAGCCGACCTTCCTGACGGACAACTACCGCTCCACCGGGCACGTCATCGCGGCTGCCAACGCCGTCATCCAGCCAGCCCAGCAGCGCATGAAGGCTGGGCACCCCATCGCCATCGACCGCAACCGCGCCCGCGAGTCGCCCGGCGGCGCCTTCGCGACACTCGATCCGGTGGCCCACGGAAGGGTGCAGGTGCTGCCGGCGGGGGACGACTCTATCGCCCAGGCACAGGTTGTCGTGGCAGAGCTCCGGCGGTTGTCCGGCCTCGACCCGGAGTGGAATTGGTCCACCTGCGCAGTCATAGCGCGGCAATGGCGTTACCTAGACCCTGTGCGCGCCCTCTGCGAGCTCGAGGGCATCCCGGTTGAGATGGCGAACGAGGACTTCACGGGCTTCTGGCATCTCCGGGAGACGAAAACTCTGCTCGCCTGGCTGAGGGCGCAGAACCCCGCAGTGGTGAGAGGCACGGACATCGCGAAGTGGCTGGACGGGCAGGCCGCGAACCCATGGATCGAGCTTCTGCGGGAGGCCGCGGGCCAGTACGAGGCGGAGACCAAGGGCGCGGATGCCCCGCTGGACCACTTCACCGAGTGGCTCGCCGAGTGGGGGCGAGAGTTCCGCCGGAGCCAGCGCGGGCTGCTGCTGACGACCGCGCACCGCGCCAAAGGGCTGGAGTTCGACCACGTGGCCGTGTTGGACGGCAGCTGGGACCACATCGGAAACGGGGGTGGCCGCGACTCGCCCCGGCGGCTGTTCTACGTGGCGATGACCCGAGCGCGCCGGACGCTCACACTCGCACGCCTCCAGGGAACGCATCCCTTCCTGGACACCCTGCAGGCCGACCCGTCGGTGCTATGCCGTGAAAGGCCACTCTCCCTCCCACGGCACGCACATGAACTCGCACGGCAGTACAAGAGGCTCAGCCTGCGCGACGTCTACCTCAGCTACGCCGGATGCAAGCCTCGTGACCATGTCGTGCACCGCGCCATCGCTGCGCTCACTACAGGCGACCGGTTGGGGGTGCGCGTCGGCAATCAGCGCTGGGAGCTCACGGACAGCAACGGGACGGTCGTGGGCCAGTTGGCCCGCAGCTTTGATGTTCCCCGTGGCATGCGCTGTGTGTTCGCCACGGTGATGGCGGTCGCCACGTGGGACCGCGAGCGTTCGGAGCCCAAGTACCGTGACGGCTTGGCATGCGACGCCTGGGAAGTGGTCATCCCCGAGCTGGCGTTCGAGCCGGATGCTGTCGACAATGAGGCCCAGCGGCTCACTGTTCCGAGCAAAGACACTGACGAGGCGCGTCACCCATAAAGTAGAACAAGGTGCCACGATGCAGAAGGTGTTTCATCAGAAGGTCACGGTACAGCCCGGGGGCAAGGTCGAAGTCGTCAGCGTGGAACTGGAGGCAGGGCAGACAGTGGACGTAGTCGTGCTGCATGAATCGCACCCGGAACGCCGATCTGCCTTGTCCGGCTCACCAAGGTTCCAGTACAGGAACACTCGATTGTTGAGCGCCCCGGATGTTGTCCGGTGCGAAAGCGATTGCCTGCCCGAAGTCCCCCACCGCCAGGGCGGGGCTCACCTAAGTCGGCCCGGGCGCGCTCCCTCACGTAGTATGCCCTGGTGCTCGGCCAGAGTGAGCTCGCTCAGCCTGTCGCAGCCCCGCGCCGCCTCCAGATACTCCCCCCAGCGAATCCGCGCGCTATGCACCTCGGGGTGTCCGGGCCGATGCCGATGATGGTCGCTGGTGCCGTAGTACATCCCTTCGGAGGTCGCTCTTGGAGATGCGGCCTCTGAAGGGAGAAGGCGGGTTTCGCTCTCCGTGTCCTGTTCGGTATTAGACCTTAAGGGCTTCCTGCCGGTTCGCGAGGCTCCTTGGTTGGTTCGGCATCCGCGCGCGGGTAAGGGTTTTCCTGGGGATAGTCTGAACAAGCCCGCCTCCGTCGTTCCTGCGGAGGCAGGGAACCTCCTCCCCGCCTGTCATGTTGAGCGGAGCCGGAGGCGGAGTCCGTGCTTCAGCGCGCAACATCATCTCGGGGAACGTTCGCTTGTTCAGAGATTCCCTGGTTACGCCTCGCAGGCGGCGAGACTCTCGGAGAAATCATTGACGGCCTGCCGCTCCTCTTCCGTCAGGTTGCCCTGCTGGCCGAACATCTTTGGCCCGACCTCTACCTTGTACAGTTCCACGAACCTCCCGCCGAGCAGGTCTCGCGCGCAATGGATGGATTCGATGAGGGCAACGTTGTCCATGGAGATGGACTCATCCTCGGGCAGTTGACCGGCAAGGAAGTCCACGATCTTCTCGTCAGGGAGGCAGACGTATATCGAGGCGGCGAGAAAAGCGCTCGTGATGGCGATCGTGTCCTGGGGGTTTCCTGACCGCAGGCTATCGGCGACTCCCAGCGAATCGCGGTTGTTCTCACGGATGCACGCCTGCTGCTCTTCCGTTACGCCGCCTATCCCTACGATTAGCTCAGATGTTGAAAGCCCGGCTTTCTGCTCACGCGTCAGGCAGTTGAAGTAGCCGGGAGCACCCAGGAATTGGACTATCGGGTCCGGCGGATCTTCGTAGTCCTCGCCTATCGCCTCCCGTAGGCAACTCTCGATCTCGACTGTCAGGTCAACGTTGCTGACCAGGGCGGTTGTGACGATATCAGCTAACTCTTGACTGTCGACGCAGTCCGGGGCGAAGAGCACTATGCCAAGCAGGTCCAACGGCGAGAGCCGGCGCAACTCCTCAATGAGGTAGTCGCGATCTCCAATCTCTGCACCCCCCGCACTTTCGTAGATGCATGACACTTCGTCATCGCCAAGCGTGTCCACCCACTCGGAAACATGCACGTCTGGTGTGGGATAAACGTCAGCATGGAATAAGCCGTCAGGCAAGCACACAAGCTCTCCCTCATTGCCAAAGGAGTCAGGTGTCGATGCGAAAACCGCGGCGATGTGCTCACGTATACACGGCTCTATGTCTGCCGGAGGACCTGCCGCTTTGAAGACGACGGCAATGGTGAGGTCTATTGCCCGGTTGAGCCCGATACAGGAAGGGAGGAACGAGGGAAGACTCAGGAAGGTCAAGCTCGGCAGGTCGAGGAAGGCGCGGTAGAGCTCCTCATCTCCCGCATCCTCCTTGATACACGCCACCTCGTCATCAGTCAGCATCGCGACCAATGCACGCACGGGCGTATCCGGCTCAATGCCGGCAGTGAAGGCCTGGAAACTTGCCGGCGTTGCCGTTGGGCTGGGCGTGGGTGTGGAAGTGGGCGCTGGGGTTGCGGTTGGCGTCGCAGTCGGTGCCACAGTCGGCGCCGGAGTAGTTGGGATAGGGGTCGGGGAGGGAGCAGGGGTTGGCGTAGGACTCGACTGACACGCGGCGGCAAGCAGGAGCAGCAACGCCGCGCCGCACCATAGCAACCTCAGCTTCCCGGCGGCTCGCTTTTCGGCATGGCATATACTTCCCTGTACAGTACCAGCCCCCGGGCAAGTTCTCCGTGGGTGTCTCATTTGCGTGTAGTAGCTCTCCGCCACGGCTCCCGGCTATGCCCGGACCCACACGCTTCCTCCCGTGGGCCTCACAAGGACTTCTTGCGGGAGAACACACCATAGCAGAACCTGACACCCTGCATTTGCAGCATCCCCCTTTCTTTGTCACCCGTATCTCTTGCATCCCGCCTGCGGCCGCCGCGTTGGAGTCGCGTGCGGCAGTTCGGTTTATTCGCTCCGAGGGATCGACCAGCTTCCCGCTCAGCGCTGTTTCGGTAGTGTGCTCTGCGGCGACCAAGGCGAACCACCGGTGGCGAAACACCCACACGGTGCCCCGCTGCTGTCTGCGTCACCGCCACAGCGCCAAGTGCGGCTGGGCCGGAATATAACAGACGTACAGATGTACACAGATGTAGACCCCGAAAGACCTGCGCCAGGAGGTCATGCGTACAATGCTGAGGCTATAGGTCGACTTCCAACCGGAAGGTTCGCAACACGGTATCCTCAGGCTCACCATGAGCGGGACAAGAGCGCGGAACAGGGCACCCACAAGGGATGCCCCTACACCAGGCACCCCTCACTCACCCCGCCGGTTCACCCCCTTCCTAACCTTCCCCCATCGAAGGGGAAGGGATCGGCTACACGAGCAGGGGGAAGGGACCGGCTAGACGAAGCCGCGCAGTTTGATGGCGCGGGCGACGCGCTCGACGCCGATCTCGTAGGCCGCTTCCCGGTAGGACTGACCCGTCTCGCCAGCTTTCGATGCGACTGCCTCGTAGGCGGCGACGATGCGCTGGCGCAGCTCCTCGTTCACGCGCTCTTCCGGCCAGCTGAACTGCTGGAGGTTCTGCGTCCATTCGAAGTAGGAGACGGTGACGCCGCCGCCGTTGACGAGGATGTCCGGCAGGACGGGGATGCCGCGCTCACAGAGGATGCGGTCGGCTTCGGGAGTCGTGGGGTGGTTGGCGGCTTCCAACACGAGTTTCGTGGGGAGCGTTCGCGCGTTCTCCTCGGTCAGCGCGTTCTCCATCGCGGCGGGGACAAAGACGTCGCAGTCGACGGAGAAGATGTCCTCGGTGCGGCAGTTCTCGCCGCCTGTGAACCCGGCGACGGTGCGGTGCTCCCTTACGTACTCGGTGAGCGCCGGAATGTCCAGTCCGTTGGCGTTGCAGACCGACCCGTGCAGGTCGGCGACCGCCACGACGCGCATCCCATGCTCGTGCGCGATGCGCGCGAACCAGGAGCCGACGTTGCCGAAGCCCTGTACCGCGGCGCGTGCGCCGCGCACTTCCATGCCGAGGTCGCGCATCGCCTCCACGAGCACGAACACGGCGCCGCGTCCGGTGGCGGCCTCGCGTCCCGCCGAACCGCCGAGTTCGATGGGTTTGCCGGTCACGACCGACGGGTTGTAGCCGTGCATCTGGCCGTACTCGTCCATCATCCATGCCATCGTCTGGGCGTTGGTGCCCATGTCGGGGGCCGGGATGTCGCGGTGGGGGCCGAGGAGGTGCTGGATGCTGCGGGTGTAGCGCCGCGTGACGCGGTTCAGTTCGGCCTCGCTCAGCAGGTGGGGGTCGAGTTCGATGCCGCCCTTCGCGCCGCCGAACGGGATGTCGAGCAGCGCGGTCTTCCACGTCATCAACGAGGCGAGCGCGCGGACCTCGTCCTCGTCGGCGTGGGGGTGGTAGCGGACGCCGCCCTTGTACGGGCCGCGCACGGCGTTGTGCTGGATGCGGTAGCCGATGAACACCTCGACGCGGCCATCGTCCATCCGCACGGGGAGGGAGACGCGGAGTTCCCGCCACGGTTCGACGAGCATGCTGCACATGCCCTGCGGCAGGCCCAACCGGTCCGCCGCGCAATCGAACGACAGCCGGACATCTTCCTGTGCGCTTCGCTCCTTGACTGCCATGGCCTCACCTCCCCTCAATTCGAGGATATCACCCACCCTCTGCATGACCCGTTCACGGGAGGAGCACCGCGAGGCGCGGAGGCTGCTATGCTCGCTCCATGGTGACGGGTAACGCATGAGCGCGCCAGGCCGGCGGAAGCACCCCGCCCTCACCCATGCCCCCATCTTCTTCTCCTTCTTCACGTGGGGGTTCGGCACGGGCGCTCAGAACCTGGGACGCCCGCTGTTCGTGCTGGCTGTCACGGGCAACGTCTTCCTCGTCGGCGTGATGCTCGCCGCCAATGCCGTGCCGCGCGCGTTCACCGGTCCCATAACCGGGTTCCTCACCGACAGGCTGGGGCGCAAGCCGATGGTGCTGATGGGCCCCATCGTGCGGGGCGTCACCAACGTCGGGCAGTACTTCGCGGACGACTTCGTCACGTTCTTCGTGCTGGAGGTCATCGGGCAGATCGGCGTCGCCATGTGGGCGACGAGCTCGAACGTTCTGCTCTCCGACGTCACCACGATAGAGAGCAGGGGCCGTGTGCTGGCGTTGCGCAACATGGCGACGCGGCTGGGGTTCGTCGCGGGCCCCGCATTGGGCGGCGTGCTGGCGGCGACATACGGGCTGGAGTCGGTGTTCCTGCTGAACGGCGTGAGCAAGGTCGTCATCGTGGTGGTCGTGCTGACGATGGTGAAGGAGACACGGCCTGAGGAACTCGCCGCGCCGGACGCACCGGGGCGGCAGCGGGCAAGATTGTCGTTCGAGCCATTCCGCAACCGGACGTTCGCGGTGGTGGCGATGGCGACGGCCGTGTTCTCGATGGCCAATGCGGGCATCGTGCAGACGCTTCTGCCGGTGCACGCGGTGGATGCGCTGAACCTGGACGAGGCGGTCGTTGGCTTCCTCATCAGTCTCACTTCTGCGCTGGCGTTCCTCTGGGCCTTCCCGAACGGGATGATCGCGGACCGCTTCGGACGAAAGTGGTCGCTCGGGCCGGGGTTGCTGCTGATGGCGGCGGCGGCGGTAGCGCTGACCGTGGGCGACGTGTACGCGGTGCTCCTCGTCGCGGCGGTCTTCCTCGGCATGGGCGAGGCGGCGGGCATGGGGACGTCGCAGACGTTCGCGATGGACCTGGCGCCGCCGGAGAAGCGCGGGATGTACATGGGCCTCTCCATGCTGGCGAACTCGGTAGGCGCAACGGCGGGACCCCTGCTGCTGGCGGCCCTGTACCACTTCGTCTTACCGGACGTGTCGTTCTTCACGATGACGGCGCTGCTGCTGCTGGCGACGCTCATGCTGGCGCTGCTGGCGCGGGAGACCGGCGGTCGGGCGCGGCTTCGTGGGGAGTGAGGGACGGGGTCCTTCGGAGGGACGACGGATGCGACGAAGCGCGGGGGGCGGTTCGCAGAACCGCCCCTACACCAGGGGAGGTTGCGCGCTAAAGCACGGGCTTCACAGGAACGACGAGGGAGTTGCGCCGAAATCTGATTGACCGGCATCGCGGATACGGCGCATCATCGCAATATCGAATCACACGTGGCATCTCCCTCCAATCCAACCGTCGCTCCGCCGTACTCGTTCCTCGACAGGCAGCAGGCGCTCGACGATGCGGTCGAGGCGCTCGCGTCGTCCTCGATGGTCGGCGTTGACACCGAGGCCGACAGCCGTCACCACTACCCGGAGAAGGTCTGTCTGCTCCAACTGTCCAACGGCGAGCGGACGTACATCGTGGACCCGCTGGCCGGTCTGGACTACAGCGCGATAGGCGATCTGTTCCGCGATGACGCCGTCCAGAAGGTGTTGCACGGCGGCGACTTCGACCTGCGCGGGCTGCACCGGGACTTCGGCTTCACGTTCGCCAACTGCTACGACACGTCCATCGCGGCGCGGTTCGCGGGCATCGAACGTGTCGGGCTGGCGTCGCTGCTCGAAGAGCTGCTGGACATCAGCATCCCGAAGGACCAGCGGCTGCGGCGCGCCGACTGGTCGCGGCGTCCGCTGCAGGAGGACGCGCTTGCCTACGCCGCTTCCGACGTGGTGCATCTGCCTGACCTGCGCAACGTGCTCGAAGAGCGATTGCGCGCGCTCGGCAGGGAGTCGTGGGTTGCGGAGGAGTGCGAGCGGCTCACGGAGATACGCTACGTCCCGCCCGACCCGGAGACGGCGTGGATGTCGGTGAAGGGTGCACACGTGCTGGATGGGAAGGGCCTGGCGGTGCTGAAGCCGCTGTACGAATTCCGGGAGGCAGAGGCGCTGCGGCTGAACCGCCCGCCGGGGTACGTGCTCCCCGCGCACGCGCTCGTGCACCTCGCGGCGCACCCGGACACGGCGATGGAGGACGTTCCGGGGATGAGCCCGACGCTCGTGCGGCGCTACGGACGTGGCGTCCGCGCCGCCATCAAGGCGGGCGTGGCGTCGCCTCCGCTGCGGCGTCCACGCCCTCAACAACCACTGTTCCCGCGCATGACGAAAGCCGAGACTGCGCGGCTGACACAGCTCAAGCGATGGCGCGCCAACCTCGGTGCAGAGCTGGAGGTCGACCCCTCGATCCTCTGGCCGATGCGGAGCCTGGAGCGGCTGGCGCGCGCGCCAGAGTCGCTCGACGCCGAGTGTGCGTCGGCAGACGTGCGGGCGTGGCAGCGGGAGCGGTTCGCGGAGCCGCTGCGCCAGGCATTGGCGACGTGATGCAGCCACCTACGATCCGGGACGTTTTCGAGGCGCGGAAGACCATCGCGCCCTACCTGAACCGCACGCCGCTGCAGTATTCGGCGGGGCTGAGCCGGTTGTTCGACGCCGAGGTGTACCTGAAGCACGAGGAGCACCATCCGCTGGGCGCGTTCAAGATGCGCGGCGGCATCAACCTGCTGGCGCATATGAGCGAGGAAGAGCGGAGCCGTGGGCTCATCACGGCCTCGACCGGCAACCACGGACAGTCGATAGCCAACGCCTGTCGCATATTCGAGGCTCGGGCGCTCATCGTTCTGCCTGAGAAAGACCCCAACCCGCAGAAAGTGGCGGCTATGGAGGCCCTGGGCGCGGAACTCGTCTTCCACGGGGACAACTTCGACGAGGCCAAGGCTCTCTGCGACCGGCTGGCCGCGGAGGAGGGCTACCGCTACGTCCATCCCGTCAATGAACCGCTGCTCATCGCAGGCGTGGCAACGCAGGCGCTGGAGATCATCGAAGACCTGCCCGACGTGGAGGTGTTGTACCTGCCGTTGGGAGGCGGCAGCGGCGTGGCTGGCGCTTGTGTGGTCGCCGGTGCGGTCGACAAGAGCATCAGGGTCAGGGCGGTGCAGTCTGAGGGAGCGCCGGCTGGTTACCTGTCCTGGCAGCAAGGGGAGCTGGTGCAGGCCCCGATGAACACGTTCGCCGAGGGCATCGCCACGATGTCCGGCTACGAACTCTCCCAGCAGATCATCCGCCACGCACTCGATGACTTCGTGCTCGTCAGCGACGACGAGATACGCCAGGCCATGGGTCTGCTCATCGAGAAGGCGCATACGCTGTCGGAAGGCGCGGGAGCCGCGGCGACGGCTGGAGCGTACAAGCAGCGGGAGTCGCTGTCCGGCAAGAAGGTGTCCATCACGGTCAGCGGCGCGAACACGACGACGGCGCAGTTGATGGCTGCGTTGGAGACGTACGTGGGTAGGCCCCAATCACCCCCATCCTAACCTTCCCCCATCGAGGGGGAAGGGACCAGGTGCGTCTCCCCGAGAGATTCCTCGGCTTCGCTCGGAACGCTCCCCCCTTGCCTCCCGTCCCCGCCGTGTGACCTGCCGGTCACGCTGGATTCCCGCCTTCGCGGGAATGACGGGAGAGGGGGGCGCTCCGTGCTATCCTTGCGGCATCCCTGATCTTTGCCGGAGTTTGCGATGGTTGCTCAACCCAGCGGGCGCGCTATCGGCGTGCCCACGCCCCGTATCGATGGCGTCGACAAGACGACAGGCCGCGCCAACTACACCGCCGACGTACAGCTGGACGGAGCGCTCTTCGGGAAGACGCTGCGCTCGCCGTTCCCCCACGCCCGCATCGTTTCGATAGACACGTCTGCCGCAGCACAGGTGCCGGGCGTGCACGCCGTCGTAACCGGCGCTGACATCCACGAAGGCGCGCGGCACGGACGGGCGGTGCTGGACATCCCGGTGCTCGCGCAGGGAGTCGTGCGCTTCATCGGCGAGCAGGTCGCTGCCGTGGCAGCGGACGACGAGGACATCGCGCAACGTGCGCTCGACCTCATCGAGGTCGAGTACGAGGAGTTGCCCGCCGTCCTGACGATGGACGAGGCGAAGGCCGAAGGCGCGCCGCTCGTGCACGAGGACATGATGCAGGTGAAGGGCTACCCGAAAGAGCTCACGGAGCCGACCAACGTCTACACCGTATGGGAGTGGGCGAAGGGCGACGTGGACGCGGGCATGGCGGAGGCGGACGTCATCGTTGAGAACACGTTCACGACGCCGCGCCAGCACCAGGCGTACCTGGAGCCGCACACCTGCCTCGTGCAGGCGCATCCTTCCGGCAAGGTGGACGTCTGGGCCGGGAACAAGTCGCCGCACCCGGGCAAGCGTATGGTCGCGATGGCCATCGGGCTGGACGCCTCCGAGGTGGTGTTCAACCCGGTCACCATCGGCGGTGACTTCGGCGGCAAGGGCTCCGCGATGGCGATCCCCGCCGCATGGATGCTTTCCACGCGCACCGGCAGGCCGGTGAAGATCGTCTTCGACTACTCGGAGGACCTCACGTCGGCGAACCCGCGCCACGCTTCCCGCATCACGGTGCGCACGGGCGCGACACGCGACGGGGTCATCGTCGCGCACGAGGCGCTGGTGGAGTACGACAGCGGCGCGTACGCGGGGTTCAAGCCGGGCGGACACCTCGGCGGCGCGAGCGCGGCGGCAGGGCCGTACCGGGCTGCGAACACGCGCATCATCGAGCACCAGGTGTACACGAACAACGTCCCGTGCGGGTACATGCGCGGCCCTGGCGAGCCGCAGGCGATGTTCGCGGCGGAGTCGCAGATCGACTGCCTCGCGGCGGCGCTGGGGATGGACCCGGCGGAACTTCGTCGCAAGAACCTCGTTGTCGAAGGCGAGGAGGACTCGCTCGGCACCGTGTTCGAGCAGGTGCGCTCCATCGAGACGCTGAACGCTGCGCTGGACGCCGCGGGCTACGCGGAACCCAGGCCATCGGACGAGCGTTTCGCTTACGGCAAGGGCATCGCTATCGGCGAGCGCGTGCAGGCCGGTGGCGAGACGCATGCGGGCGTCACGCTGCACCCGGACGGGTCGGTCACGGTCAATACGTCCGTGTTCGAGCAGGGCACGGGCTCCTACACCGTCATGCAGCAGATCGTCGCGGACGAACTGCGCATGCCGATCGAGCGGGTGCGCGTCGCGGTGTGGGACACGGCGAGCACGTCGTTCGACTCCGGCATCGGCGGCGCGCGAGTGACGCGGATGGCGAGCGCGGCGGTGTGGAATGCGGCGCAGGCAGCGAAGGGCGAGCTGTTCAAGCTGGCGGCGGACATCCTCGGATGGCCCGAGGAGTCGCTGGAAGTGGACGGCCCGGCGCTGCGGCGGACCGACACCGGCGAGAGCACCGAGTGGGCGTCGCTGGCGGAACGCACCGGCGCGCCCATCGTGGGGCTCGGCGACGTGCAGGACACGGCCCGCAATCCGTACACCGCGTTCACGGCGCAGGTCGCCGAGGTGGCGGTCGACCGCGAGACGGGGCAGGTGAAGCTGCTCACGATCACGACGGCGCACGACACCGGCAAGATACTCAACCCGATCGGCCACCAGGGACAGGTCAACGGCGGGGTGGTGCAGGGCATCGGGTTCGGGCTGCAGGAGGAGCTGGCGGTGGAGGACGGTCGCGTCACCACGGCCTCGTTCGCGGACTACAAGATCCCGACGGCGGCCGATCTGCCCGAGTTGCGCACTGTGCTCCTGGACGAGGAGCAGGGCGGCGGATGGGGGCCGTACCAGGTCAAGGGCATCGGCGAGCAGTCCAACTCGCAGGCCGCGCCCGCGATAGCGAACGCCGTCGCTGACGCCGTGGGCGTTCGCGTGCGCGACCTTCCCGTCACGGCGGAGAAGGTCTACCGGGCGCTGCACTCTTAGTGATGCGGCAACCGGAGCGCGGAGACGCGTCTTCCGACGGCGAGCAGGGCGGCTCCGCGCGTTCCCCGCGCACCTTCGCCGCACTGGGGTTCGCGCAGTACCGGCGGCTGTGGGGCGGCACGTTCTTCACGTTCGCAGCGGGCCAGATGACGCAGGTTGCGCGTCCGTGGCTCGCCTACGAGTTGACGGGGTCCGCGTTCTGGGTTGGAGTCGTTGCGCTTGCGCAGGGCATCCCCATGTTCTTCATGTCGCCGCTGGGCGGCGTGGCGGCGGACCGGCTCTCCAAGCGTGCGGTGCTCCTTGCCTCCCAGACCGCGCTGCTGGCGATGGCGCTGATGTTCGTGGTGCTGCTGTACCTGGAGATCGTGGAGGTCTGGCACCTCGTGCTGTTCTCCCTCGTGCACGGGACGGCGATGCCGTTCAACATGCCGGTGCGCCAGTCCTACGTGCCGCTGCTGCTGCCGAGGAGGCTGATCCCGAACGGCGTCGCGCTGCAGGCGGCAGGGCGGAACGTCAACCAGGTCGCCGCGCCGGGCGTCGTGGGCATCCTGCTGGGGATAGACCCGCTCATCGCGTTCGCGACGGTTGCGGTGTTCCACGTGGTCTCGATGGGGATGTCGCTCACGTTCCCGTCGGGGCGGGCCGAGCAACAGCGTAGTCGCGGGATGCGCGGCGAACTGCTGCTGGGTTTCCGCTACGTGATGTCGACGCCGCTCCTTCGGCTGCTGTTCGCGATGCTGCTGCTCATGCTGGTACTCGGCATGCCGTACGTCCACCTGCTGCCGGTGTTCCAGGAAGTGCTGGAGATCGGGCCGGAGCTGCTGGGGTTCATGTACGCGGCGATCGGTTTCGGCGGGTTCTGCGGCTCGCTGACCGTTGCGTCGTTCTCACGGCTCGCGAACGGCATGCCGCAGATGATCGTCGGCATCGCTTTCGGGGTGGCGCTCGCCGGGTTCGCGCTGTCGCCGTACTACCCGCTCAGCATCGCGCTGCTGTTCTGCACGGGCTTCGCGCACCAGGCCTACACCACCATCAACCAGACGCTCATCATCACGCGGACGGACCCGGCGTTGTACGGGCGCGTGATGAGCATCAACCTCATGCTGCGCTCCTTCATCACCATGGCCATCCTGCCGTTCGGCCTGCTGGTGGACGCTTTCGGCGCGCCGGGCACGCTCGCGGTGACCGGCGTGGTGCTCGCCGCGGCGCTGCTGCTCATCGGCGTCGTGCGGGGAACGGCGGTACCGGAGGGCGTACGGAGCGTGTGATGGGGGGCGCCGAGGGGTGGGCGGAACCTGGCTGCCACTACGATGGACTGAACCATCCTGGGCGAGGAGTGAGTTCATAGTGGACACATTCAACGACCAGTCATATAAAATGTCTATGTGTGGGAAGGAGGTGCGGTCATGAAGACGATGGGAGCAGCGAAGTTCAAGGAGCAGTGCCTGGCGCTGCTCGACCAGCTTGACCTCGACGGGCTGGTCATCACGAAGCGCGGCAAGCCTGTCGCGCGCGTCGTCCCTTACCGCCAGGACGCCCAGGACGCCGACCTCATCGGGAGCCTGCGGCACAAGATCGAGGTAACGGGCGACGTCTTCACGACCGGCATCCGCTGGGATGCAGATGCTTAATCTCGATACTCACATCCTCGTCTTTGCTGTCAGCGGCTCGCTCCGGCCCGCAGAGCAGCGCCTGCTGGCTTCGAACAACTGGTCAATCTCGGCCATCGTGCTGTGGGAGTTGGCCAAACTCGTGCAACTGGGCCGCGTGGGTCTGGACCTGGACGACCGGGAAGTGATGCGCGTGCTGAGCCGGGTGCACGTGTGGCCGATCGACCTGGCGGTCGCACAGGCGTCGACGCGCCTCGACTTCAGAGGCGACCCGGCGGACGAGATCATCGCTGCTACCAGCATCGTGCACGGCGTCCCGTTACTTACCCGCGACCGCGTCATGAGGCGCTCGAAGGCTGTTCCCCTGGCGTCGTAGGGCATTCCCGCAGAGGATCCGGGGCAGTGCGCGGCGTTGCCCGCCGCCGTCGTGCTTCGGTAGACTGCGAACGCGTGGAACGCCGCGCGCGAGGCAACACCATGGACGAAGCTATCCGTGACCGGATCGAAGCCGCGTTGAAAGACGCGGGCGGGCAGTATGTGGAGGTGCACGTCGAGGAGGCGTCGTCTTCCACGATCCGCTACCGGGCCCGCGACCTGGAAGAGATTGGACGTGGGAGCGCGATCGGCGGTAACGTCCGTGCGCTCGCGGGCGGCGGCTGGGGGTTCGCGTCGTTCAACGACCTGGACAGCCTCGAGTACAAGGTGCGGCAGGCGGTCGAGCAGGCGCGCCTCATCGGCGGCGAGCGGGTTGAACTCGCGGAGACGCCCCCGGTGGTGGACCACGTTCCGCCCGTGCTTGGGCGCGACCCGAGCGCCATGGCGCTCGCTGAGAAGAAAGAGGTGCTGGACGAGTACGCGGACGTCATGATGGGCACGCCCGGCGTGCAGTCGGCCAGTGTCGGCTACACGGACGCGCGGCGGCGCATGGTGTACGCGAACTCGGAAGGGTCGTACATCGACCAGGAGCGCGTCGACGTGAACCTGCGCCTGAACGCGCAGGCTCGGAACGGGGCGGACGTGCAGCAGTACGGGATCAGCCTCGGCAGCCTGGGCGACTTCGAGTTCGTGATGAACCTGCAGGAGAGCGCGAGCGAGGCGGCGCAGAAGGCGGTTGCGCTGCTGGACGCGCCGGAGGTGAAGGGCGGCGAGTACACCGTGATCCTCGACCCCATCCTCGCGGGAGTCTTCATCCACGAGGCGTTCGGCCACCTGTCGGAGGCCGACCACATCTACGCAGAGCCGCGCCTGCAGGAGCTGATGAAGCCCGGCAAGCGGTTCGGTGGCGAGCACCTGAACGTGAAGGATGGCGCGACCATCCCGCGTCCCACGCTGCGCGGTTCCTACCTCTACGACGACGAGGGCGTGCAGGGGCAGGAGACTGACCTCATCCGCGACGGCGTGCTCGTGGGGCGGCTGCACTCGCGGGAGACGGCGGCGAAGCTCGGCGAGCGGCCCACCGGAAACGCGCGGGCGCTGAACTATCGCTTCGCGCCCATCGTGCGCATGACCAACACGTTCATCGTTCCTGGCGAGTCGAGCGTCGACGATCTGTTCGCGGACGTCGAGGACGGGTTGTACGTGAAGAACTGGTACGGCGGCATGACCTCCATGGAGATGTTCACCTTCTCCGCGGGAGAGGCGTACCGCATCCGCAACGGCAAGATTGCGGAGCTGTGCAGGCCGGTGATGCTCTCCGGCAACGTGTTCACGACGCTGCACAACCTGGACGCCATCGCGGGCGACCTGGAGATGAACGAGGGCGGCGGTTGCGGCAAGGCGGGGCAGAGCCCCCTGCCGGTCTCCAACGGCAGCCCCCACATCCGCATCCGCCAGTGTCTCATCGGAGGAGCGTAGCCATCGTTTCCCCGGAGCAGGCCAGGGTTGCGGCGGAGCAGATACTGGAGCGGGCGCTCCGTTCCGCCGACGAGGCGGAGGTCTTCTACGCCGCGTCGTCCAGCACGCCCGTGCGATTCGAGGCGAACGTCATCAAGGGCGTCGACGCGAACGACGCCATGGGCGCGGCGCTCCGCATCATCAAGGACGGTCGCGTCGGCTTCAGTTCCACGTCGAACCTGGACGAACCGCAGGCACTGGTCGATGCGGCCATCGAGACGGCACCGTTCGGTGCCGAGGCGCACTTCGAGTTCCCCGGGGCGCAGTCGTATCCGGACGTTCGCCCTTATGACGCATCCGTGGAGGAGGCGACCCTCGAAGAGATGGTGGCGCTGGGCGAGCGGGCCATCGATGACCTGCGCGCCTACTCCACCGAAGCGCAGATAGAGGGTGGCGTCGGCAAGTCCACGTCTACGCTTGCTCTGGTGAACAGCCGGGGCGGGAGTGTTGCGTATGAGCGCTCACGCTTCCAGTTGGGGTTCGAGGGCACGGTGATACGCGGCGAGGACATGCTTTTCACGATGGACAGCGAGAGCAGCATCGCCGCGTTGCACGACCCGTCCGGCGTCGTCTCGTCCGTCATCCGGCAGCTCGAATGGGCGAAGGAGACGGCGGCAGCGGAGACGAAAACCATGCCCGTGATCCTGATGCCGACGGCGGTGCGGAGCGTGCTGCTCTCGCCACTGCTCGCCGGATTGAACGGCAAGTCCGTGCTGCAGGGCACGTCGCCGCTCGTAGGACGGCTCGGCGAGCGCATCGTGGACGAGCGCTTCAGCCTGACCGACGACCCAACGCTCACCGGCGTGGCGGGCGCGCGGCCTGCCGACGACGAGTGCGTGGCGAGCCGCCGTATGCCGCTCATCGAATCCGGCGTTGCTTCGGCGTTCTTCTACGACCTGCAGACGGCGGGACAGGCGGGGGTCGCCAGCACCGGCGCGGGGGGGCGCGGGGGCGGCTCCCGGCCGGGGGCCGCCACGGGCGGGCTGCGCGCGGTGGGGGGGGGGGCCCCGCCCGGCGCGGGCGAGCGCGGGCTCGGCTCGCTGCCGGGACCGTCGACGAGCGTGCTGCTCGTGGACGAGGGCGACGCCGCGCTGGACGACATCATCGCGGGTATGGAAGAGGCGCTCATCGTGGAACGGCTGCTCGGCGCGGGGCAGAGCAACGTGCTGGGCGGAGACTTCAATGCGAACATATTGCTGGGGTATAAGGTGGAGCACGGCCGTGTTGTAGGCCGGGTGAAGAACACGATGATATCCGGCAATGCATACCGCGCCCTGAACGACGTGCTGGCGCTGGGGAGCGAGGGACGCTGGATGGGAAGCCTCTACGCTCCCGCCATCGCCGTCGGTGGGATCTCGGTATCCAGCACGGGTTAGCCATGGCGCTCGGCGACGTCATCCCCCAACTGCTCGACGCGGGCTCCGAACTGAAGCCGTCCCTGCTCGGACGCCTCAGCGGGCTGGCGCCCGAGGAACAGCGCGAGTTGTTCCAGGTATGGAGCGACATCCCCACGGCGCGCCGGCTGATGATCATCCGCGCGGTGACGGGCATGGCCGAGGACAACATCGAGATGGAGTTCACCGCTCTGCTGTGTGCCTCGCTGAAGGACGACGACGCTTCCGTGCGCGCGAGCGCCGCTGCCGGACTGTGGGAGACCGTAGACCGCATTGTCATCGCTCCGCTCACGACGATGCTCGAGACCGACGACTCCCACGAGGCGCGAGCGGCTGCCGCCAGCGCGCTGAGCCACTTCGCGGAGATGGCCGAGGCGGGGAAGCTGATCGAGCGCGACGTCGCGATATTGCGGAGCGCGCTCCTCGGCGCGGTGGAGGACGAGGCTGAGGAGGCCGCGGTGCGCCGCCGAGCGCTGGAGGCGATAGCGCCGATGCGCCACCCGGATGTTCCGGGGTGGATCCGGTGGGCCTACCAGAGCGGCGAACCGCTGCTGCGGCAGAGCGCCGTCTACGCGATGGGGCGCACCTGCGATCCGGCATGGCTGCCCGTCATCGTGGCGGAGTTCGGCAGCGACATCGCCGCGATGCGTTTCGAGGCAGCCAACGCGGCGCGCGAACTCGCGGATGCGAAGACGCTGCCCCACCTGCACGAACTGACGAACGACGACGACCCGCAGGTGGCGCTCGCGGCAGTGCACGCCGTCGGCGGCATCGGCGGCACGGCGGCGCGCAGACTGCTCAAGCACTACGTGGAGCAGGGCGATTCGACGCTGAGCGAGGCCGCGCAGGAAGCGCTGCGCGTGCTGGAAGCCGACGAGGGCGACTTCTCCATGCTCACGTTGCAGGAGCCGTAGCCATGGCAGGCGGTTCCCGGGTTACGCAGGCTGTGTCTGCGGGCGGCGTGGTCTGTGAGGAGCACGGCGGCGACGTGATGGTGGCGGTGTGCGGCCGTCTGAAGACCGGCCTGTGGGCGCTGCCCAAAGGCACTCCGGACAGCGGCGAGACGCTGGAGGAGACGGCGCTGCGCGAGGTGCGTGAGGAGACCGGGCTGTCCGTGGAGATAGCGGCTCCGCTTGGGCACATCGAGTACTGGTTCACCGGCGACGGTGAGCGCATCCACAAGCGGGTGTACTTCTACCTCATGCGACCGTGCGGCGGCTCGTTCGACGACCATGACCCGGAGTTCGACGTCGTGCGCTGGGTTTCCGCTGTGGAAGCCCGCGACACGCTGACCTACCCATCGGAGCGCGAGGTGTTGCAGCGGGCGATGGCGGCGCTGGACGCAGGGGAGCCCGTTCGATGAGCGAGAACGGCATCCGCGGGCAGAAGGTCGTGATCCGCGACAAGCGCATCGAGGACGGCGAGGACGACCATCGCTGGCGGTCCGACCAGGAGCTCGCCGAACTCGACGCCGCGCCGCGACTCCGGCAGCCGCTGGAGGACTTCCTGCGCGACTACGCGAACGAGTTGAAGTACCCCACGCCATGGGTGCGCCGCTACGGCATCGACACGCTGGACGGCCTGCACATCGGCAACTGCATGGTGTACGACATCGACAACATCAAGGGCCAGTGCGAGGTCGGCATCCTGGTCGGGAACCGGGACTACTGGGGCAGGGGCTACGGTCGGGAGGCGGTGCAACTGCTGGTGGCGCAGTGCTTCAAGAACGTGGCGATGGGCCGGCTCTACCTGCACACGCTGGAGTGGAACGCCCGCGCCCGGCGCGCCTTCGCGATGTGCGGGTTCCGCGAGGTGAAGCCTGTGCGCCGCGCGGGGTACAACTTCATCCTGATGGAGTTGACCCGCGAGGAGTGGGAGGCCCTGCAGGACGGGGCGTAACTCCCTCCACCCTGCTCACGGGCGAGGTTCCTGCCTTCGCAGGAACGACGTAGACGAAGGACTAGCGCGACGGCAGCGCGACGACGGCTTCGCCCGTGGTCGTGCGAACGCCAGCGCCGTTCTCTATCCAGATGTCGCAGCGCACGGAGCCTGCGTCCTCGTCACGCTCCACCACCGTGCCCTTGCACGTAAGCACATCGCCTGGAACGTCCATCTCGCGGTAGCGGACCGAGAGCGACAGCAGCCGCCCCTCCGCCCTCACCCAGTCCGTGACGAGCTGGCCGAGGTATGCGCTCTTCAGCGCGCCGTGCAGGATCACGCCGGGCAGGCCCTGCTCCGCGGCGAAGTCCTTGTCGTAGTGGATCTCGTAGAAGTCGCCGGACGCGCCTGCGTACATCACCAGCTGGCGGGTCGTCGGCTCCTTGACCAGCGCGGGGAGTTCCGTGCCGACTGCGGCGTCGTCCAGGTACGGCTGCGTGCTCATGCTGCGGGCATCCTTATGAGGGTGTTGCGTTGCGATGCGGCGAGTTCGCCGCGCTGGTTCGTGTAGCGGGTGACGTAGGTGGCGATGAGCATCGACCCCATGCGTCCCTCGCGCTCGATGAGCGTTTCCATCTGCGTGACGATCGTGATGGCGTCGCCCGGACGCACCGGCTCGCCGTACGTCCACTCACTGCCGCCGTCCAGCACGCGCGGCACGGACTCGCTGTCGGGAAGGGTGGGGATGGCGAGGCCGACGGAGCGCAGGAAGGTCGGCGGCGCGACGTCGGGGTAGGCGGGGTTGTCGTCGCCGATGGCGGCGGCGAAGCGCTCAATGGCGCCGCGTTCGATGATGGCGGTGCGCGACTCACCGTCGTGCCCGACGGCGGCCTGCATCGCGGGAGTGAGTATGGACACGTCTGCTGCTCCGGTGCTGGGATCGGCGGGGGGGCGCGTGGCGGGGGGGGGGGGGGGGGGCGGGGGGCGGGGGGGGGGGGGGGCGGGGGGGGGCGGGGAGGCTAGTGGCGGGCGTCGGGAGTGTCAAGCGGTGCTATGGGGCATGGGGCAACAGCAGAGGATGCGCCTGAGGCAGATGTTTCCGTAATGGTTGACAGCTGCACCGCCGGCGGGGTAGCCTGCACTCCTACATAGCGATACTTCATATCAATATGGTCTAAAGGAGGACCCTATATGAACACGTCTCGCAGAGTACCCGTTACCATCCTCACCGGCTTCCTCGGCTCTGGCAAGACTACCCTGCTCAACCGGATCTTGACTGAGGAGCACGGCAAGCGCATCGCCGTGATCGAGAACGAGTATGGGGAGGTCGGCATCGATCAGGCCCTCGTCATCAACGCTGACGAGGAGGTCTTCGAGATGTCGAACGGCTGCATCTGCTGCACGGTGCGCGGAGACCTGATCCGCGTACTCAACAATCTCAATAAGCGCCGTGACAAGTTCGACTATGTGCTGGTGGAGACCACAGGGCTCGCCGATCCCGGGCCGGTCGCTCAGACGTTCTTCATGGATGACGAGCTTCGTGCGGAGTATTCGCTTGACGGGATCGTCACGCTCGTCGATGCGGCCCACATCAACCAGCAGCTCGGCCGAAGCAAAGAAAGCACGGAGCAAATCGCGTTCGCAGACGTTCTCCTCCTCAACAAGACGGACCTCGTCAACGGCGAGGCCCTCGACAGTTTGGAAGCTCGACTCCGAGGCATGAACCGAATGGCGCGAGTCGTGCGCAGCGAGCGAGCGAACGTACCCGTCGACACTGTCCTCGACCTCGGCGCCTTCAACCTGAACGAGGTCCTCGAGCGTCGTCCCACCTTCCTCGAGCCGGAGTATCCCTTCGAATGGACGGGGGTCTATTCGCTCGATGCCGGCCGCTACGAACTCAAGCTTGCCGAAGGACCCGATCCGGCGATGTCGCTGATCGTCGTGTCTGGCCAGGCCACGGATGACGCTGCCCTCCGAGAGGGTGCGGAGTGGTGCGTCCGGGAGTACGCCGAGCCTGCGGAAATCATTCAGCCGGGGGGAGAGATTCCCTTCGACAAGCATGTGAACCTCCGGCTCGATGTCCCGGGAAGCAAGTCTTTCTTCCTTGAAGTCGATACGCCGGGGCTGTTTGGTCTTTACGCCCAGCACCTGGCGGAGGAGTTCCAGCTCCACCTGAGGAACGCGGATGGAGCGGTGGTTCCAGTCAAGGCCGACCGGACCTGGGTCGCTCAGCACGAGCACGACGATGAGGTGGGATCGATCTCTATCGAGAGAGACGGCGACTGCGATCCCCAAAGGCTCGACGATTGGCTTAGCAAACTGCTCAGTGAGCGTGGGGTGGACATCTTCCGCATGAAGGGCTTCATCAGTATTGCGGGAGACTCGCGTCGCTTCGTTTTCCAGGGGGTTCACATGCTCTTTGACGGACAGCCGGAGCGAGAATGGGGGGACGCGCCCCGGCGCAATCAGCTCGTCTTCATCGGCCGCAACCTCGATGGACAGAGTATGCGGGAGGAATTCGAAGCATGTCTGGTCTAAAGGCCGGCAGCCCAACGGGCGTTCTTGACCGAGGCTGGTCTGCAACGGTCGGCGACTACGCTATCGCCGGTGGTTGGGTCCTGGGCGGTGAGGCGCTGGTGGTCGGCGATGCCGGGGGTGGCGTGTACGGCTTCGATGGCAGATCCGGCGCGGCCGTCTGGGAGCGGCACGAGGTTCATGAAGGTGGTGTGCTCGCGATGGCGATCCACCCGAGTGGGACCGCCTTTGCTACGGCCGGCCAGGACGGGCGAGTCTTGATCTGGAGCGCCGCCGAGGGTCAGGTAGCCCGTTCTATCGACGTCGGCAGCGGTTGGGTGGAAAACGTATCGTGGTCGCCGGACGGCCAATTGTTGGCGGCCTCGTGCTCCCGGCAGGTCTGTGCGTATGACGCGGACGGAGCGGAGGTCTGGCGGTCCGACGATCACCCCAGCACCGTCAGCGCCATCGCCTGGTCGAGCATAAAGGAGCTGGCGACGGCCTGTTACGGCCGAGTGTCGTTCTTCAACCCTTCCACCGGCTCGCTTCGCCAGAAGATGGAGTGGCAGGGGTCCCTGGTGTCGATGGTGTTGAGCCCGAACGGGGATATCGTGGTCTGCGGTAGCCAGGACAACACGGTGCACTTCTGGCGTCGATCCACGGAACAGGACTCCATGATGTCAGGATACCCTGGCAAGCCGTCGGCCCTGGCTTTCGATAGCGCCGGCACCCTTCTGGCCACCGGTGGTGGAGAGGCGGTCACGGTTTGGAGCTTCCGGGGAAAGGGGCCAGAAGGCACGCGGCCCGGCGTTCTGGAGTTTCATCAAGAGTCCATAACGACCTTAACATTCGCGCCCGGCGTGAGGCGCCTGGCATCGGGCGCGCGCGATGGCGCCGTGGTTGTGTGGTCGCTGCAGAAAAATGGGAACGGCAGCCCGATCGGGGCCGAAGATGTGGGGGACTCAGTGGCCGAACTGTACTGGCGGCCTGACGGGGACGGGCTTGCCGCCCTCGACGCGCAGGGTGGCGTTACGGTCTGGCGGATCGGACCAGTAAACGGC
>MKWU01002279.1_pt1 | contig 29560 bp, 28 predicted proteins | sample 809101 | NCBI WGS metagenome assembly MKWU01 (sample SAMN05860141, study PRJNA318959) | sponge metagenome | host: Aplysina aerophoba | place: Slovenia: Piran, Adriatic Sea, Gulf of Piran | collected 2013-05-07 | reverse complement strand
GAACCCGATGACATCCGACGTCAGCAGGGCCGTGCCCGCGAAGCTGCCGCAGGCAGCCTGAAAACTACAAGTTGGTCAGGGGTGCGGGACGCCCGGCGTCAAGGACGTCGCCAAATGACCGGATACGTTGAGCCGGGGCGCAAACATTGCGGAAAGGTTGCGAACATGATGCATTTGTATGAGCGAGCAAAGGTTTACGATATAGCGTTTTCTTATCGCGATATTGTCGCTGAATGTGAGTTCATTTTGAGAGTATGCGAACATGCAGGATTAAATGTCTCCAGTATAGTTGACTTAGGTAGTGGGACCGGCGCCCATGCTTTAGAAATGGCTGGGAGGGGCATGGAGGTAACCGCCATTGATAGGATGGAGCAAATGCTTCAACATCTCCTGGAGGAAGCGGGTGGGCGCGATTATGTAGTTCGAACAGTGAACGGGGACATGAGAGAATTCGCAATAGAACGAGAAGTTGATTGTGCAATTTCTATGTTGGGAACCGTTTCACACTTGCTTTCCAATGAAGATATGTATGCGCATTTGTCTTGTGTCGCGAGAAGCCTCCGTCCTGGAGGAGTATATCTGTTGGAAATGGTTCACCCCAGGGATGTGTTTTCGAAGGGGTCTTCTACAGAAAGCCGCTGGAAGGTAACGAAGGGGGATACTACGGTGACCGTTGAATGGGGGCAAGATGGGGATGAATTCGATGCGGTTAGCGAGATAGAGGAAGTTTCCACATGCGTTACGGCGACACGTTCGGGGAAAGGTGAAGTAGAAATTATAGAGGATGTAGTTAAGCAACGCCGATATTCTTTCCAGTGCTTGCGGGCTCTTGTACAACAAGTCGATGAACTTCGGATTATCGGCTGCTACGGAGCGTTTGATTTGGGTGTTCCTTTGTCAGATTCGGCGGAGGCATGGAGGATGATTCCGGTTCTCCAGAAATCACAAACAGGCTCGTGAGCTAAGTCACATGGAGGCGTTGCGGCGTAGCCGTTCATCTTGGGACGGCCTTGAGCAGCAAGCACTCAAAGACGTCCCAAACTGACCGGTTACCTCTTATCTGCACGCCTGTCTGCGATGTGTTGTTCGTGAACCCATGAGCAATAGGTCGGTTCGAGAGCGGTTCGGTGTGGCCGAAGAGAATGCATCAATGATCTCAAGGCTGCTGAATGATGCTTGACTGAAGTCTCAAGTCCCGCCCATCGCAGGGAAGCAAACAGGGCGGAACTCACTCCCGGTTCTGTTCTCTCCTCGCCAACCGCACCCGCCAGGCAGAACAGCAGCGCGAAGGGGACCGAGTCAGACGGGGATGTTCCGATAGCGGGTTGATTTTGTGGAAGGAGGAAACCTCATGGCTGGCAATCGCAAGTCATTGGCTGGGACACCGAGGCGAAGCGCTGAAGACATCCTCGGTCACGTCTTCGAGGAAGAGTTCACCCAGATCGGGGGGATTCCGGTTCGTTCTTCGTGTAGTAGCGGTCCGCGGACGACCAGTATCTGCGGCGGCGCCCATGGGGCTGGTGTACCCTTGCCCACGGTCAGAACGTTGAACTGTCCCGGAACGGTGCCGATCGAATGAGTGATATCACCCGTGCAAGAGCCCTTGCTCATCGAGTCCGGCCCGCCTCCCACGGTGTCGGCCTGGGGATCCAGCGCGGTACGTTTGACTTGTAGCGCCGATAGTCCTCGCCGAGCCGTCGCTCGAGGCTCGGCTCCTCCACTCGCACGAAGTAGAGCGAATTGAGGAGGAAGAAGGCAAGCATCCAGCCCGCGACGGGCCATGAGCCAAAGACGAGCGATTCGCCGCCGAGCATCAAGAGGACGTCCATGATCATCGGGTTTCGGACGTGGCGGTACGGGCCACGGACGACCAGTCTCTCCGGCGGCGCCCATGGGGCTGGTGTACCCTTGCCCACGGTCACGAACAGTCTGACCGTCCAGACAGCCATGACGAGACCGATCGCGGCCACAACGAGGCCAATCCAGAATCTCGTCCCGGCGATCTCCGCCGGCGCCATGTCCGCTGAGGTAAACCAGAGCAGAGCGCCGGGAATGTACACGAGCGCCGTCCCTGGAAGGATGACAATGGCCTTGAGGAGTTCCACGTTCATGCAGGAGATACCGACAACGGACTCCTTCTTCCTCGGTCCAATGTACACGATCGGGACCGGGCGACGAGGACGCCATGAAATCCGCATCCGGTATCGACCCAACGCAGGAGTTAGCGGTCCTTGCCCGGTCCCGGTTCGGACTTGATGCCTCCTCCACCCTGCGTCCTTCAGGGGTGACCTGGTGGCTCACTCCCGTGGAAACAGCCGCGTGACGTGGCCCATCTTGCGACCCGGCAATGACCGTGTCTTGCCGTAAAGGTGAAGCTTGGCATCGCCCTCGCCCAGAATGTCGTGCCAGGAGGACGCGTCATCACCCAGGAGATTGGTCATCACGGCGTCGCTGTGGCGTGACGCATCCCCCAGGGGCAATCCCGCCACGGCGCGGATGAACTGTTCGAACTGGCTGGTGCGGCAGGCATCGATGGTCCAGTGCCCCGAATTGTGGGGCCTCGCGGCAAGTTCGTTCACCAGAAGGCGATTGCCGGGAGCAACGAACATCTCCACCGCCAGGAGACCGACGAGGTCGAGAGCCTCTGCCAGCCGACCGGCCATGGAACGGGCGGCATCGCTCACGTGCCCGGGAAGGGGCGCGGGCGCCCGGGTCTCCGCAAGGATGCCGTCGCGATGGATGTTTGCGACAATGTCGAAAGCCCGGATGGCGCCTCTTCCGTCGCGGGCGACGATGGCCGAGATCTCCATGGTGAAGTCGACGACGCCTTCCAGGATGGCGTCCGGGCTTCCCATGGCCGCCCAGGCATCCTCGAGGTCCCTTTGATCCGTGATGCGAACCTGGCCCTTGCCGTCATAGCCCATGCGCGCCGTCTTGAGGATCGCCGGGCTGCCGGTTGTCGCGAGCCTCTCCCCGGGTCCGGGAAGGGCGCCATAGGGTGCGGTGGCGCAGCCTTGCAGGTTGAGGAAATCCTTCTCGCTCACCCGGTGCTGGGTCATCTCCAGGCAACGCCAGTGGGGGCGCACCGGTGCATGCCGGGCCATGTGCCGGAAGGAAGCCACCGGCAGGTTCTCGAACTCGAAGGTGATGACATCCACCGCCGAGGCAAAGGCCTCGATACTGTCGGCATCATCGTATGCCCCGATGGTCGCCGCGTGGGCCACCTCCACGGCCGGACTCTCCTCTGCGGGGCAGAACACATGGCAACGGTAACCCAGTGCGGCGGCGGCAAGGGCCGCCATGCGACCGAGCTGACCGCCACCGACGATGCCGATGACGCCGCCCGGCGCTATCACGCGACGGTCATCATCCATCGACGTCGGGATGTTCGGCCACGGACCCGGTCTGCCGGCTCCGCCAGTCCTCCAGGGCCCGGGCCACGTGCGGATTGACAAGGCCGACGATGGCAGCAGCCAGCAACGCGGCATTGATGGCACCCGACTTGCCGATGGCAAGCGTGCCCACCGGCACTCCGGCCGGCATCTGCACAATGGAAAGCAGGCTGTCGAGGCCATTGAGCGCCCGGCTTTCGACAGGAACGCCGAGTACCGGAAGACAGGTCTTGGCCGCCGTCATGCCCGGCAGATGCGCCGCGCCGCCGGCGCCGGCGATGATCACCTTCAGACCCCGGCCTTGAGCGGCCTCGGCATAGGCAAACAGCCGGTCGGGCGTGCGGTGGGCCGAAACGATCCTGACCTCGTGCGGGATGCCGATCTCACCCAGTGTTTCGGCGGCATGGCGCATGGTGTCCCAGTCCGACTGGCTTCCCATGATGATGCCCACTTCGACCATGACCCGTCACCTCCCCCAAGAAAGGCAGCTGCACCCCGATCCTACACCCGGGTGATTCCGCGAAACAGCCGAGAGGCAGGCGCTCCGCGATCGACCGCTCTTGAATAGCCACCACGCCGCTTCCTTCCTATACTGTCCGCCAGGTCCTGCCCGGACGGAACGTTCGCCTTGCGGCGATGTCCGGCGTGGAACCGGCAACAAGGATCCTGGCGGAGGAATCGATGACCAACCCCGATGATTTGGCTGTCCTGGAAGCGCGGCACGCAGCACTCGAACAGGAAATCCATGATGAATCCCGTCGCCCGCTACCGGACCAGACCCATCTCACGGATCTCAAACGCAGGAAACTCCAGATCAAGGAGCAGATTGAAAGGATGTCGGGCGTCAACACACCTGCCTGACCCTGTCAGGCACAAGGAGCCTTGAAGTGGGGTGGTAGGGGCGGTCATCTCCCGCCGGCGTCGTGCGCCATCCGGGTCACCGTCGCGGTGGTGCTGTATCCGTCCACCAGATCGGCAAGGTGGACCCTGCCGCCATAGGAGGTCACGATGTCGGCGCCGACGACCTCGTCGAGGCGATAGTCCGACCCCTTCACCAGAACGTCCGGGCGCAGGCGTTCGATCAGGGACAGCGGCGTCGGTTCGCTGAAGACGACCACCAGGTCCACGTCCGCCATCGAGGCGAGGATCTGGGCCCTGGAGATCTCGGACTGCACGGGACGGCCAGGGCCCTTGAGACCCTGAACGGATGTGTCGCTGTTGAGTGCCACCACCAGCCGGTCACACTGGCGGCGGGCCTGGCGCAGGAGCGACACATGGCCGGGATGGAGCAGATCGAAACAGCCGTTGGTGAAGCCGACCTGCTCTGCGGATTCACGCCACGAGGCGACCATGTCCAGGGCCGCCTCAAAGGACACGATCTTCGCCTCGTTGCTCTCGAAGGCCTGACCGTGCAGGACATGCCGCAGATCGTCGGTGCCGACCGCCGCGGTGCCGCTCTTGCCCACGGCCACACCACCGGCAAGATTGGCCAGCCGGGCGGCGACCTCCGGCGCGAGACCCTGTCCGAGGGCAGCAGCGAATACCGCGACCACGGAGTCTCCGGCACCGGAAACGTCGTAGACCTCGCGCACTTCCGCCGGCAGGTGGAGGGCCGTGCCGTTGCGCTCGACGAGGGACATGCCGGCAGAGCTCCGGGTGACAAGGATACATCCGGCATCCGATTCTTCCATCACGGTACGGGCCGCTGCGACAATCTCCCCGTCATCGCTCACGTCCATGCGGGCCGCCAGAGCCAGCTCCTGGCGGTTGGGAGTGAGAACACTGGCGCCGCGGTAACGCGAGAACGTGTGGCTCTTGGGATCGACGATGACAGGGATGCCCGCGTGACGTGCCGCGTCAATGACGGCACCGGTCACCTCCGCCGTCATCACGCCCTTGGCATAGTCCGACAGGACAAGGACATCGACACCCGACATGGCGTGGGTGGCGATGTCGACGATCCTGGAGGCCGTCTCCGGCAGGATGGCGCGATCCGTCTCATGATCGGCGCGCAACAGCTGGTGCCCACCATCGACGAACCGGTCCTTGCGGGTGGACACCCGGTTTCGCTCCACCAGCACGTAGGGTTCCACGTCCTCTTCCCGGGCGATCATGGATATCAAGTCGCGGCCGACCTGGTCGTCTCCCACGACGGCCACGAAACACACCCGCGCGCCAATGGCGACCAGGTTGCGCAGGACATTGCCCGCTCCTCCCGGCATGGAGTCCTCGGTCTCGACGCGCAACACGGGAACGGGCGCCTCGGGAGAGATCCGCTCCACACCCCCATAGATGAAACGGTCGAGCATCACGTCGCCGATCACCATGACACGGGCGCCGGCGAGCCGGTCGATCGCTGCCGCGAGGTCGGGAGACTGGTTCATCGACATGCCTCTTCCTTGCACCGATGCGCCTCGCCCGTCAATCGACCGACCGGAGAGCGCCCGGCGTGTCTTTCAGGTCGCGCCAAACGACCCTACCATGTGTCCGGTTGAACCAGGGGCTTCAAGCGATGTCGCAGGCTTTCGAGAGCATCTACCATCAATCTCTGGCCGACCCGGCCAGTTACTGGGAAGAACTGGCCAGCCGCATATGCTGGACGAAACGCTGGGATCAGGTGCTCGACGACTCCCGGGCACCCTTCTATCGCTGGTTTTCCGGAGGCGAGACCAACACCTGCTGGAATGCCATCGATCGCCACGTCGACAACGGACGCGGCGATCAACTCGCACTGATCTGGGAAAGTCCGATCACCGGCGCCAGGCGAACGCTGACCTACAGCGAACTCAAGCGCGAAGTGGCGACCTTTGCAGGTGTCCTGAGCAACCACATGATCACCCGGGGAGACCGTGTGGTGATCTACATGCCTGCCGTGCCCGAGGCCGTCATCGCGATGCTGGCATGTGCCAGGATCGGTGCCGTCCACTCGGTGGTGTTCGGCGGATTTGCCGCGGCGGAGGTCGCCAAGCGCCTTGATGACGCGACGCCGAAAGTGATTCTCACCGCGACCTGCGGCGTGGAACCCGGCCGCATCATCCCCTACCTCCCCATACTCGAAGAGGCCTTCGCCCTTGCATCGCACGTGCCCGAGACGATGATCGTCCTGGCGCGGGAACAGCAGTCCGCCCGGCTGAAGACAGGACGCGACCATGACTGGTACGAGGAAGCGGCACGGGCGACACCCGTCGACTGGGTTCCTGTGGCCGCCACCGACCCGCTCTACATCCTCTATACCTCCGGGACCACGGGCAAGCCCAAGGGCGTGGTGCGAGACAACGGCGGGCACGCGGTGGCACTCATGTGGACCATGCAGGCGATCTATGACGTGGCACCCGGCGAATGCTGGTGGGCAGCCAGCGATATCGGCTGGGTCGTCGGTCACAGCTACATCGTCTATGCGCCGCTCCTCCACGGGAATCCGACCATTCTCTTCGAGGGCAAGCCGGTCGGCACACCCGACGCCGGGATCTTCTGGCGCGTCATCGAAAGAAATGACGTTGCGGCCCTGTTCACCGCTCCCACCGCGATCCGCGCCATCCGCCGCGACGACCCGGAAGGCGACTTCCTCCGGGCGGCGGACCTTTCCGCGTTCCGCACCCTCTTCCTCGCGGGCGAACGCGCCGATCCGGACACCATCGCATGGGCGGAGGAGAAACTGTCACGGCCGGTGGTCGACCACTGGTGGCAAACTGAGACGGGCTGGGCGATGGCTGCCTATTGCCGTGGTATCGACGATCTCCCGGTACGGCGCGGCTCACCGGGCCGGCCGACACCCGGATACGCCATCGACATCCTCAATGCCCGCGGCCATCGCCTGCCGTCCGGCACCACGGGCGCCGTCTGCGTGCGCATGCCTTTGCCGCCGAGCTCGCTGCCGACCCTGTGGAACAACGACGATGGCTTCGTCTCGAGCTATCTCGAGGAGTACCCCGGATATTATTCGACCGGTGATGCCGGCATGTACGACAGCGACGGCTATCTCTACATCATGGGCCGCACCGACGATGTCATGAACGTCGCCGGTCACCGCCTGTCGACAGGCGCCATGGAAGAAGTCCTGGCCACGTTGCCGGACGTCGCCGAATGCGCCGTGATCGGCGTCGCCGACGAACTGCGCGGTCAGGTTCCGGTAGGACTTCTGGTGCTGAAAGCGACGTCGAGCGTCCCCCATGCCGAAATCGTGGCCGATGCCGTGCGCCGGGTGCGCAGCGATGTCGGCGCAGTGGCGAACTTCCGCAAGGCAGTGATCGTTCCCCGCCTTCCCAAGACCCGTTCGGGAAAGATCCTGCGCCGTTCCATGCGACAGATCGCCGACGGTGAAGCCGTGCCCATGCCGGCCACCATCGAGGACCCCGCCGCACTTGACGAGATCAGGGACTCCCTGGCGACAATCGGCTATCCGGCAGGACGCAACTGCTAGTTTCCCATCATTCCCGTCAATGCACAAAAACCGTATGACAACAATATTCTACCATGACACTTAGATGTTGTGCGTTGGCATTCGTTTCCGTAGATTGCCATATTCACCATGGGAAAATTATAGGGAAACGGACATGAGAGGCAAACTGACAAACGCCCGGATCAAGGCACTTAAAGAGGCAGGGCGATATGGTGACGGCAACACCCTGTACCTGAATGTCGCGCCAAGTGGCTCCAAGCAGTGGGTACAACGGCTCACCATCAAGGGGCGGCAACATGACATGGGCCTGGGCGGCTGGCCCATCGTGACATTGGCCGAGGCTCGGGAGGCCGCGTTCGACAACAGGCGTCTGGCACGCAAGGGCGGCGATCCGCTGGCCGACAAGCGGCGGGCGAAGGTTCCAACCTTCAAGGATGCCGCCTATGCAGTCTATGCGGTAAACCTTCCCCGCTGGCGTGATGGAGCGAAAGGAAAGACAGCGCGAAACTGGCTGCAACAGTTGCAGCGTCATGCATTCCCGCGCCTCGGTCACAAGCCGATTGATCGGATCGGGCGCGAGGATGTGCTGGCCATCTTGACGCCGATATGGACATCAACACCGAGGGTGGCCCGCAACGTCCGCCAGCGCATTCGGCTGATCTTGGAGTGGGGACAGGCACACGGCTTTGTCGAACACAACGCCGCTGGCGAGATGATCAACGGCGCGTTGCCCGCGATCCCATCCGTGAAGGCACATCATCGGTCACTGCCACATGAAGACGTGGCGTCCGCGCTGGAGGCTATCAACGCCATCGAGGCATCGTCCGCGAGTGAGACAGCACGGCTCTGTTTCCGCTTTGTCGTCTTGACCGCTTGCCGATCCGGAGAGGCCCGAGGCGCCCTGTGGAGTGAGATCGACATGGACGCCCGTACGTGGGTCATTCCTGCCGAACGGATGAAGGCCGGGCAGGAACACCGGGTCCCGCTTTCAGACGCCGCCGTGAAGATATTGGAGGCGGCATCTGACTACCGCGACAAGTCTGACCTTGTTTTCCCTTCCCCCCGCAAGCGCATGACGGGGATGTCAGACAACTACCTGAACGGCCTTCTCAAGACTGTGGGGCTTGCCGACAAGTGCGTTGTCCATGGTTTCCGATCCACCTTCCGTGACTGGTGCGCCGACACCGGCAAGCCTCGGGAGATTGCCGAGGCCGCGCTGGCGCACACCGTGAAGGGCGTAGAAGGCGCCTACTTCCGCAGTGACATGTTCCAACGCCGCCGGGAACTGATGGACGCTTGGGCGCGCTATGCGGTGCCGGGTGAGGCGGGTGAGGCGGACGTGATCCAGTTGCATGGCTGACGGCTATGCAGACGCAGTTGCGACGGCCCGCGATATGTGGGCCTCGTGGCTGCACACCGAACGATCCCCCACCTTCGAGGCGTTGGCCCTGCACCACGACAACGCGGATGACCTGTACAGCGATCTCGTGGAGCGATCCCGCACGGATGCAACCGCGTGGTTCATCCTTCAAGGCAAGGCGCTCGATGCCCTCAATGAACGGCCCGACGATCCATACGCCGGGATAGAAGCCTTGCTGAGACCGCCCGGTTACATCCCGCCAGTGTTGCGGGCATGGATTGCTGATTATCAGAAGGGCAATGCACCCCATCCGCGGTATGCCAAGAAACCACCGCCGACAGACCGTGACATCGTGATTGCCGAGATCGTCTACACGGTCAGCGAATGGTTTGGCCTGTTGCCGACGCGAAACGCCGCTGACAAGCACACACAGTCTGCGGCAGATGCCCTCATTCAGGCCATCGGTGAAGTAAACCCGACGATGGTCAAGGAACGCCGGACAACGCTTTCACTCCAAAGCATCGGGCGCATTTGGACTGCGCGGCACCCGGAGGTCATGGAACGCCTTGGCAGCAAACTGCCGCAAGAGATCTTCGCTGATTACATCCTGCACAACTGGTGTCGCGGATGACATAGCCCGTCCTTACACAGTGGCAAAACTGTGAGGATGAAGCGACAGGCATGAGCGGCAACTCTGGGCCATCAACCCGGAGTGAGAACATGGACAGCGACAACCGTTTGCTCCGTCGGCCCGAGGTCGAGGACCGATGCCAGCTTGGCACGACAAGCATCTATCGCCTCATGCGTCAGGGCTTATTCCCCGAACCAATCAAGGTCGGCCCTCGTGCCGTGCGCTGGCAGGAAAGTGAGATCACGGCCTACCTGCAAGGACGCCCCAGGGCATCCGGCATGAAGGCCGAAGGCGATCGCGCCGCCTGACCCCTGAATTGGAAACGCCAGCGATGCGGGCCGCTGGCGCTTCCGGTGTTCTCTGGCGAGAGAGAGGATTGAGCGATTCTACAGTCCCACGATGCAGACGCAAGGTCGTCTGCCTACACACTCCGAACATTCGGCCTATCAGCCTATCATCGACGCCCCCGCGCTGGCGACAAGACGCCGCGAGGTTTCTGGTCCGGGCGTTGCGCCCCGGATGTGGCATGGCGTCTGCCCTATGTGCAGTTCAACGACGCGGGCGCAACCTGGCCGTGCTTGACATTCGACTGTGACAACCGGGAGGCCATGGCGGATGGCCTGTGCGATCTGCCGCCCTATGGCTGGCTTGTCCCCACGGAACGCGGCGCACACGTCACATGGGTGCTGGCCGCGCCGGTGGCGAAACACGCCGCCGCCAGAGAGGCACCACGGCGCTATCTGACTGCCGTTTCCGAATACTTCCACCATCGTCTCGGGGCTGACCCGTCATTCGCCGGTCTGTCGCGTAATCCGCTTCACAGTGACGCGGGCACGGTATGGGGAAGCCCCGCGCCGTACAGCCTCGGTCAACTGGCAAGCGTCATCCCGTTCAACTGGCAGCGTCCGCGTGTGCCGCAGACAGGCATCGGGCGCAACAGGGCGATGTTCGAGGCTGGCATGAAGTGGGCGGGAGATGAGCGCAATCGTTATCTGCCGGTCCTGCGAATGTTGCAGTCCATCCGGGACCGTGTGTGCGGCGCATTCGAGGCCGATCATCCGTACACGGTTTCGGAGATGCGGGCCACAGCCCGATACATCGAGCGACGCAGGGCGCGGTGGGAGCGTGACGGCTGGCACAAGCCCGCATGGCTGGCAAAGCAACGCAACATCGCCCTGATTGGCGGAGAGAAGCGCCGGGCCGGGAAAGCGGACAGGGACCTGGCAATCATCAAGGCCGTGGCCGATGGCATGTCCATGCGGGCCGTGGCGCGACTGCACGGATTGACCGTCTCTACCGTCCACTACATCGCCCACCGTGAGGGTGTTCGATGAGCCAACACAGATATTGCACCCCTTGGGGGCCAATCCCGTCCCCCTGAAGGGGACAGGGGGGAAAGGCCCCATCCATGCCCATCACAGGCACCTGATATCGGCCAAGTTGGCCGATTCGACAGCGAGAAAGGATATGACCACATGACCACATCAACCTCATTCATCGCCCTCACAGGCGAACTGACAGCCCACCCGGAAGAGACCACCACGGCGAAGGGCATTCCCATGGGGACGGGCAAGTTGCTCGTGGCGTTCCCCGCACCATGGGGACAGGAGACCGAACCGCTGGAAGCGTTCGACGTACTGGCATTCGGGAAACAGGCCGCAAGCCTTGTGGCGCATAGCCAGGGCGACACGGTGGCGGTGGCGGGCAAGCTGGAACTGACTCGCACGACAACGGCGGACGGCACGGGCCACACAACGTGGAAGATCATCGCCGCTTCGGTCATCGGTGCCATGTCGGGAGAGGCGGCCAAGGCGCTCGACCCCCCTGCCGGTAAGCGCTGGGCGGACAACGGTTCCAGACCTCGACCGAGCCTTGTCAGCGACACTGAGGAGACTGCTGAGTCGCCCTTCGATGACGGCATCCCGTTCTGACATGCCGCGACCACCACACCATCCCCGCTGAAAGGACATCCCATGACCGATCACGATCACATCTCGGTTCCCCCCATGCCCGACGCATTTCCCGCGCCGGCCGTCATGAAGCTGATGAGCACACCGGCAATCTCCATTCGAGTGCTGGACCACTCGATTCCCGGCATGAATGTCCGTAGACGGCTTATCGACCTGCTGGAGCTAAACCTGGGAGCCTACGCACCCGGCGGGCCAGACCACTGCCCGGAAGATTGGCCCGTGCTGGATGCCTACATCGCGTTTCTTGAGCGCATGGACGCAAGCCCAATGGTGCGGTTCTGCACCGACGGGCCAGAGGCCCGGGCCGCACTGCACTGACGGGAAACCACGATGACCAGACGCACGAAAGCGGAGATGGCGACTATTCGGGACGGGTTGATCGCATTGGCGAAACAGCACCAGCCGGTAACCGTCCGGCAAACTTTCTATCTGGCCGTGTCTGCCGGGCTGATCGGGAAGACGGAGGCAGAGTACCGGAATACCGTGTGCCGACTGCTGAGCGATGCGCGGCTGTCAGGCGATCTGTCGTGGCAGACCATCATCGACCACACGCGGAGTGGGGTGCATTTGCGCACACACGACAGTCTGCAAGATGCGCTTGCCAACACGAAGCGCTATTACCGGCGCGCCATGTGGCACAATCAGCCGAAGCGTGTCGAGATTTGGTGCGAGAAGGCAACCCTACAAGGCGTCATCGACTCGGTGACCCTGGAGTGGGATGTGCCCCTCTATCCGACGCGGGGCTATCCGTCTCTTTCCTTCCTGCACTCATGCGCCGAAGAAATGGACGCGGAGGGCAAGCCGACATGCATCTACTACATCGGCGACCACGACCCGAGCGGCCACGACATCAGGCGCAACGTCGAAGCAAGACTGCGGGAGTTTGCACCGGACGTGCCGCTGGTCTTCGTGCCGCTGGCCGTGACGCAACGGCAGATTGAGGAGTATGACCTCCCCCTGCGTCCGACCAAGCAGACCGACGTGCGGGCGAAGAACTGGGAGGGCGGAAGCGTCGAGGTAGAGGCCATCCCGCCCGACGTCCTGCGAAGCCTGGTGAACAGCGCCATTGAGGGGCATGTCGATCCGCGCGAATGGGAAGTCATCAAGGTGGCGGAAGCATCAGAACGCGAGCTGCTGGATGTCGTCAGCAACGCCCATTGGAACTTGGCCGAACGGACCAGATACAGCATCACAGTGCCGATATGATGGTTTTATCAGACTTGTCCGATAAAACGTGTCAGGGCGCTGTCTGAGAGAGCGTGTGGGCATCTTGCAAGGCGTACCGGCCAGCATGGCGACATCCTGCCCGCATTCGGCCTTGGCCTCCGTCAGGAATTGGTCAACGTCCGGGGCTTGTTCCGGGAAGACAGGCGCACAGTGCGTCACTGCCCACTCAAGCCATGCGGCAAGGGCTTTCAAGGGGGAAGCCGATCATGGGACAAAACGCCTTTTGAAACAGCATTTTCCTTCCTCAGGCGCGGATGTTTCCCACGCTCTCTCCCAAGCTGGGCGGTGAGAACGGCACAGAATGGAGGCCCAAGGGCAACACCGCGCTGTGCCGGCTGGCACAGATTGAGAGGTCGCCCGGTGGTGACCGCGCACCGAACGGAACCTTCGTCACAAAGAGTGACGATGGTGAACCACTGTCCGGCGCAGAGCGTAAACGCCTGTCCCTGGCCCGCGTCCGCCTCGCCCTTCTGGTGGCGCACTGGCGATGTCCGCCACGACACGCCCCGCCGGCCATCGCCGAATAGCCTGTCAGCATTCGGACGGGTGGATGCGAAAGGCCCCTCTACGGCGCTCCGTGGCGCTCCGGTGCCGTGACAGGGACGGGTGACGCTTTCCGATCCCTCGCACACGGAAGGCCAGACATCCGCAATACTACCCTGCCAGTCAGGCCGCGATGGCATACCACGCCACACTGGAGGCCACTGGATCGCCTCACTGGATGCAGACAGGAATTGAGCCTCGACAGGGGCACGGCGCTCTACGGGCCTCTGTGGGCCGCGCCGGGGAGGACGGTGGGTGCGGCGCTCGACCTCCGAACGCGGGCAAGGGCCGGGTGACGGCAGAGACCTGCCGGACGGCGCACGGCAGGCTTGCCAGGGTCGTGGTCTGCAATCACCTCTGTCAGGGGAAGCGAATCCGTCGTGTGGAGGCGAAAGTGTAAATGCGGAGCCGGGGGAGTGGAACGGTAGTGACGGTTGAACCGCTCCTGATGTGCCATCCTCCAATGATTCTGCACAGGCAAAAAAGGGGGCCCCTCGGTCCGGAACCGTTCCGCGATCCCCACAGAATCCCATCCCGAAAAAGGGGGTCCCACAGACCGTTTCGGGATCGCCCTCATAGTTCTCAGGGGCAAAAAGAGATCTGGCAGCCCAGTACCGGTGCAGGAGGTCCCGGATGGCTTCGATAGTGGGGCCGGGATTGTGGGTCTTGTTGGTCGCCCTGGTGGCGCACTTGACGACCTCGCCACGGCGGTCTCCGTGCGTCTGGAGTCCTCGACGCGGGGGGCGGAACTGTCGTTCTATGCGACGGACATCATCTACGAGGAGGCGCGGGGCATCGGCGGGTGATGTCAGCCGCACTCCGGGTTTGCCCGGAGGTATTCTGCCAGGAACTGATCGAGATGCCCGGCGGCTACGTCGCGATACAACTGGTCGTCGCCATGGGCCATCAGATGCAGTGTGGTCCAGACGATGACTTCGCCAGACTTCCCATGGCCGCTGTCTATCGCAAAGCGACGAAGGTCCATCTCAATGACGGTTGCTGCCCCGTGGCTTCCGACCAAGACATTTAGTACTTGATACTGATTCTCGTCGTCGAAGATCCTGGCGGACCGCAAGCGCGATTCGGCGGCGTTCCACAACTTAATCCACAGTTCCGTGTTGTCTTCGGCATTGCCCCATAGCGCGATGTGCAACGCTACCGGCGCGCATTGCGTGGCAAGATTTTCAGCCGCCCGCTCGCCCTCCAGCAACAACGCCTCGGTGGGTGATGCTACGCACGCCGCCAGCGCGGCGGCGATGAGTGTCCGTTTCATGTTTCCAGCCCTCTAGTCGATTGCACCAGGCCCCAGTCTATCGCTGGGCTTGTGCTTGATCCAAGGGCCGGGCGGATCGCCCTCGCCCGACCATGTCGAGAGCGCCATGACGGCATCGCCGAAGAATTCATAGCAGTAGCGGTGCGCCCAGCCGGTGGCGTCGAGGCCGCAGACCAGCCCGAAGGTGTAGGCGTATCGGTAGACGCCGCACCAGCCGTGGCCGGGGATTTCGCGCACCGGGCAATACTCAGGGGGTATCCAGGCGGGAACGGCGGGATGGTCCGTCATCAATTCACGGCCATTGACGGAATGAGGTCCTGGCCGTGCCGGATCAGCGCATTCCGCAGCGTCAGCGACAAATGGTACAGGCGCCCGCACCGAGAGCAGTTTGCCGAGGACTACGCAAGTCGGATGCCTGGCGTCTTGGTCTCGCAGTGACCTTAGGTCACCAATCGACCTCATCCAGGACGGAATTACCGGTAGGTCCCGGATTCAAGTCCCGGCCGGATCGAAGGACGAGAAACCCCCGGCGGACTGACGATGTCCGCCGGGTGGGTTCTTTCTCAGTCCATACGCTCGGGAGGCAGGCCCTTGAGTTCCCTCTCGATACGGTAGAGCCTCACGAGAATGGCATTCAAGGCGCTGTCAATTCGATACAAGAGCAATAGTGCCACCGCGCCCCCTATGCCTATGGCGTAGGGTTCCCAGCCTGAAAGATCGAAGGTGGGCATTGGCCTATCCATCCAGCGGCTTCGAAGGTGCGTCGAACTCCATGATCCGTGCCCGGCACTCGTTCATGGAAACGTAACCGCCACCCTCGGCAGGTGGCCATAGTCGCACGCTGACGAAGATGATACGCGCCAGCTTCTCTGCCAACTGCTCATCACGAGAGAGACTCGCAAAGCCGCTATGGGAAAACCAATGGTCGATCTTGGCGTGCAGGGAGGCCTGGATGCCCTCCTTATCGGTCATGTCGTAAGTTCCTGACAGCGTGGCGAGGAACATGTTACGAGCGTTGTTGCAGGAGCGATGGGCTTCGTCACGCGACACATCGGGACCAAACACGTTTACCAGAACATCAATCTCGTTGTTGTCCCACGAGTACGAGGCAGAGCCGGTCCAGTCGAATGCCTTATTCTCGTCTACCGTCCATCGCCATGCCTCCTCCGCAGCACGGTCTGCCTCGACTTTCATCCGCATCATCCCCCAGTCCCACAACGTGACAGGCTCGCTCATCAGCCATTGCCCGATAGGCCCAGGCTCCGCCCGCACCGGCATCGCCAAGATGCTCAGGGATATCGCCACCAGCAGTAGCCGTTTCATGCTTTCACCCTCCTGGTCTGATTACAGGGACACCGATGGTGCCGCATGGCGCTCTCACCATTGGCCGTCGTCACCTTGTGGCCTCGTAGCACGACTGAAAATCGCTGGAGATGATGGCCTGTAGGTCATTGCGGGACTGGATGATGTCTTCGAAGACGCCTGCGATAGCCTTCAATGTCGCCTCCAGGACTTGCATCACAGCCGCGTCAGTCGGTGGATTGTTCACGAAATCGTCACGGTCGCGCTGGTATCTTTCAGCTATGGCCTCCATCCGCCCGACGATCTGCGCATAGGCCCTGTCGTTCGCCTCAAACCGTTGTTTGGCGCGGTCACAAGGGTCCGCCCACACCGGCATCGCCAGCACGATCAGGGACACCGCCAACAGTAGACGCAGTTTCATCCCACGCCCGCGTGTACCAGTCCGCGAGGAATGCGTCCCGTCATCGCCACATGGTGCGCCGCTTCCCGCTCCGCTCCAGACCGCGCCATCTCCTTCTCCCGAAGATCACGGACGTGACGCAAGGTTTCGGTCAGCATCCTGAACAGGTCGCTGTTGTGCCGATCCAGTTCGGCAACCCCCGCCTCCAGTTCAGCAACCCTCGTCTCCAGTTGCGAGACAAGGCGCATGGCGCCTTCCGAAGGATCGTCCGCCAGCCCCTTCGGTGACACCGGCCACGGTCTCCTCTGTGAACGGGCAAAGTGCCGCGCCGCGTTCGCAATGCCACGCCGCGCATCCTCCCGGCCCTCCCGATAGCCCATGGCATTGGCAATGGCCTGCCAGTCTCCGCCACTGCATCGCAGCGTGTAGGCCCGTTCGCCAATGCCCTGAGTGCCTTGCGCGTCCTGTGTCATGGCGGTCTCCCGTTGATGTCGCACCTTACCACGCACTGCGCTTGTGCAGTGGAATGATGAAGGGCGAGGGGGATTGCGCCGCGGGGAAACATGGGGCTGGAGCATGGGGCAGGTCGCCAACTGCCCCCCATAAAAGGGTAACACAGCATGGTGCAAATCATGGGATACGAGGACGGGGTATCGTCAAATTATCGCTCTTATTCCAATAGTTAGCGTCCTATATTGACTTCCCGGCAGACAACTGATTACGGGAGAGGAACCAGTCTTAGCGTTCCCTTCTCCAAAGACAGCGCCACCGTTCCATCACGCAGACGTTCGATGTCCCGTCCAAGCAGGTCGTAGCGCCATCCGCATGCCAGCGGGCTGTCGCCCGGGGGCGTGGCGGCAAACCGGCGGATCTCGTCTGAGCTGGCGATCAGCGCCTGGGCCACGCCGATTTCCTCGCAACGGGCGTTGATCAGGGTGCGGATGAGATCGGCAAGGGCCAGCGGCACTCGTGCCGCTTGGCTGTCATCCGGCCGTGGCAAGGCGTCCGTGCCGATCTCCATGGCACGATTGACCGCCTGGACGATCTGGCGTCCCCGGGAGCCTTCCGCCATGCCTCGCGGAACCAGCCGGACTCCCTGGAGCGCCTCCTGCGACTGCGGTCGGGAGGTGGCGATGGCGACAAGGGCGTCATCGGTGATGATGCGCCGACGGGGAAGATTCCTTTCCTGCGCCTGCCGCTCCCGCCATGCCGCGACCTCGCGCAACACCGCGAGGTCGCGCGGCCGCCGGGGCTTCTTCCTGATTCGCGTCCAGGCGTGAGAAACGTCATTTCGGTAGGTCTGCGGGTCGTTGAGCCATGCCATTCTCTCGCCGACCCACGTCTCGCGCCCCTTGCTGGCCAACATCGAGGAGAGATGTTCGTAGACACGGCGAAGATGGGTTACATCCTCGAGGGCATAGGCGATCTGGTTCCTGGAAAGCGGCCGTTTCGACCAGTCCGTGATCCGCGCTCCCTTGCCAATGGCCTTGCCGGTGACGGCCTCGACGATCCGGGCGTAGCTGACCTGTTCGCCATGACCGCAGGCCATGGCCGCAATCTGGGTATCGAAGACCGGATGCGGCAGGGAGCCTGAAAGATGGAGAAAGATCTCCAGGTCCTGGCGACCCGAATGGAACACCTTGAGAATGTTCCTGTCGGTCATGAGATCGAATACAGGACCAAGATCGACACCGTCCGCCAGGGCATCGATGACCGCCGCATCACCGGCGCCGGCGATCTGGACAAGGCACAACTGCGGCCAGAACGTACGCTCCGGAATGAACTCCGTATCGACGGTGATCCAGGTGTCGTCCCGCAGGCGGCGACAGAATCCGGCGATACTTTCCGTGTCGGTAAGAACCTGCATGATGGCCTCTCTACCGGCGCGCTCCCCGGAAGTCCACTCCGGGGGTGTTGCGTCCTCGGACGCGGTCTACGCGCGACTGTCACGCCCGTAACCCTGTCGACGCCGGCCGGCCCTTCTCCACGCGGCGCTCCGGACGAGGCGCGTCGGCAGCCATGGCCTCGCATCATTGCAGTGCCGTGAATGACGGAACACGGCGGCATGCCATCCGCCCCTTGACAAACAGGCGGGCTTGCGTTGTCTAGCTTCACACCTGCTTCCCGGAATGTCGTTCATGCACCGTTATCGCACACACACCTGCGGTGAACTTCGCCGCGACCATGTCGGAGCGGCCGTACGCCTTTCCGGCTGGGTTCACCGCAAACGGGATCACGGCAACCTCCTCTTCGTTGACCTGCGCGACCAGTACGGCACGACCCAGTGCGTCATCGAGACCGATGATCCCGGGTTTGCGGCTGTGGAGCAGATCCGTCCGGAAAGTGTTGTCACCGTCGAAGGCGAACTGGTGTCGCGTGACGCCGACACCGTGAACCCGGAGATCGACACCGGCGAGGTCGAGGTACGCATCCGGGAGTTCCGCGTGCTGTCGGAGGCCGAACCCTTGCCGATGCCGGTGTTCGGCGAGGTCGACTATCCCGAGGACGTGCGCTTGCGGTACAGGTTTCTTGACCTGCGCAGACCATCGATGCACGCGAACATCGTGCTGCGCTCGAGGATCATCGACTCCATACGCCGGCGCATGACCCAGGGCGGTTTCCTGGAGTTCCAGACTCCCATACTGACCGCATCGAGTCCCGAAGGGGCACGGGACTTCCTGGTCCCCAGCCGCCTTCACCACGGCTCCTTCTACGCCCTCCCCCAGGCACCGCAACAGTTCAAGCAGCTTGTCATGGCCTCCGGCTTCGACCGCTACTTCCAGATCGCGCCCTGTTTCCGTGACGAGGATGCGCGCGCCGACCGTTCGCCCGGGGAATTCTACCAGCTCGATGTGGAAATGGCCTTCGTGACGCAAGACGACGTGTTCGAGGCCATCGAACCCGTCATCAGCGGACTGTTCCGGGAGTTCACGTCGTTCCCGGTCACACAGTCACCCTTCCCCCGCATCGCTCATGGCGAAGCCATGCTCAAGTACGGCACCGACAAGCCGGATTTGCGCAATCCCCTGGTCAACGTCGACGCCACAGCGCCCTTTGCCGATTCCGACTTCAGGATCTTTCGCCGGCAGATCAGCGAAGGCGCGGTGGTCCGCGCCATTCCCGTGCCGGGAGGTGCGGCTTCGCCGCGCAGTTTCTTCGATCGCATGATCGCCTTTGCCCAGGAGAACGGGGCGGGAGGCCTGGCCTGGATTGTCTTTCAGGACGGTGCCGGCAAGGGGCCCGTCGCACGGCTCCTGAAAGACAGTGAACTCGACGCAATCCGTTCACTCGCCGGACTTGGTGACGGCGATGCGGTGTTCTTCTCGTGCGATTCGAAGGATGCGGCCGAACGCATCGCCGGTCTCGTGCGCACCCGTGTGTGCGATGAACTTTCTCTCGCGGAGCGGGACAGTTTCCGGTTTTGCTGGATCGTCGACTACCCGATGTACGAATACGATCCGGAGAGGAAGAGGATCGACTTCAGCCACAATCCCTTTTCCATGCCCCAAGGCGGCCTCGAGGCCCTGGAGACCAGGGATCCCCTCGACGTCCTGGCCTACCAGTACGACATCGTGTGCAACGGCGTCGAACTGTCGAGCGGAGCCATCCGCAATCACGAGCCGGCCACCATGATCAAGGCCTTCGAGATCGCCGGCTACCCGGCGAGCGAGGTCGAGGCGCGGTTCGGCGCCCTCCACGACGCCTTCCGCTACGGGTGTCCTCCGCACGGAGGCATCGCCCCGGGGATCGACCGCATCGTCATGCTGCTCGCAGGCGAATCGAACATCCGTGAAGTCACGCTCTTCCCGATGAACCAGCAGGCCCAGGACCTGATGATGGGAGCGCCGGGAGAGGTTTCCGGGCGTCAGCTGAAAGAACTCGGCATCCGCCTCGCCAGGCCGTCATGAACGACCGTCAGCCTGGCGACCACGCCGTCTGCGGCCGCCCGACGGGCTTGCCGTCGACGAGAATCCGGTCGACCCGCTCGTTGTAGAAGGCGATGTGACTGGCGATGCGTGGACATTCCGGAATCGGATCGGGATAGACCCAGGCGATGTCCTCGTGGGCAACGCCGTCGATGATGAGTGAAAGGTGCGTGGCCATCCCCTTGTAGGGACAGCGCGTGGTGGTTGGCGATTCGACAAGGAGATCCCGACGCACGTCGTCCGGAGGAATGTAGTAGCGGATCGGAAGATCGGTTTCGAAGAGGAACTGCGCCCGGTTGCTGCGCGCCAGCACCTCGCCGGCATGGATCACCTCGACAGACCGGTGGCTCAGCAGCGTGTCGACCCGGACGCGCGGGTCCCGGGCATGAACGAAGACCTCCTCGTCCTCCTCGTACCAGTGATCGAGGCTCTGCCAGTAGAAGGCGATGCGATCCTGCAGCGCCGATGCCTGCGGCAGCGGATCGCGATAGGCCCAGGCCGCATTCTCCGCCGCGTGACCCTCGGTCGTGATGGTCCAGTAGCAGGCATCCCCCTTCCACGGACAATGCGTCCTCTTTTCGGTGGAGCTGAGCCGTTCCATGGCAACATCGTCACGGGGGAAATAGTAGACCGGGGTATGGCCCGTCTCGCGCACCAGAAGGACGTCCGTGCTGTCCACGATCGTCTCGCCCCGCAACACCGCCCTCACCCGCCTGGGAGAAGGTTCATACTCCACGCGATGTGTCATGGTCCCCGCCCGCTTCATCCGCCATCGATCCTATGCACCCGCCCTGCCCCGATCAACGCTGGAACAAGATTCCTCACCCGGCGGCCTTCTTCCCGCGTTTCGCGAAAGTGTGCTCGGGGCCCGGGAAGCGCCGGTTGCGGACATCGCTGGCATAGGCCATGACCGCCTCTTCCACGATCTTTCCGACCTCGGCATAGCGCTTCACAAATCTTGGCGTGAAGGCGTCGAACATGCCGGTCATGTCCTCGGTGACGAGGATCTGCCCGTCACAGGCGACCGATGCGCCAATGCCGATGATGGGTACGGTCGAGGCCTGCGTGATGTCGCGCGCGACGCTCTCGACGACTCCCTCGACAACGATGGCGAAGGCTCCGGCCCGGGCAATCGCCCGGGCGTCTTTCAGGATACGCCGCCGGGTGGTGTCGGAGTGGCCCCTGGAGCGCATCTGCGCGACGCTTCGCGCCCGCTGCGGCATCAGGCCGACATGGCCCATCACGGGAATGCCATCCGCGACCGCAGCCTCGACCGTCCCGGCAAGACTGTCCCCGCCCTCCATCTTCACGGCATCACATCCCGTCTCCGAAAGCATGCGCCGGGCATTGGAGAGGGCCACATCCCGGTTGTGCTCATAGGTGCCGAAGGGCATGTCGATGACGACCAGGGTGTTGGCGGCTGCCTGGGCGACAGCCCGACCGTGGCGGATCATCGTGTCGATATCGATGGTCCGTGTCGTTTCCATTCCGTAGAGCACCATGGCGACCGAATCGCCGACCAGGATGAAATCGACATGCCGGTCGATCCTGGCGGCCATGGGTGCGGTATAGGCCGTCAGGCCGACGATCGGCGCACCACCCCGGGGGCCGAGCAGTCCGCATGGATCCGGTTGGCCGATCACCATGTCCTACTCTCCTCCCGGCAGCGTCACCGCCACATTGTCGATCAACCGTGTTCCTCCAAGTCGCACCGCGCACAGCAGCCTCGCCGCGCCGGCCCGCCTCTCCGCCGCACTGAGGGTGACGGGGTCGCGCAACGAGAGATAGTCAACGGCGTCGAAGGCTTCTTCCAGTCGCCTCACGGCGTTGCGGACCGCCGTGTCCGGAGGCTCTCCTGCGTCAAGCGCACCACGCGTCTCCATCAGGATGCGGAAGAGTCCGGCCGCGCGCTGGCGATCGTCCCCACCGAGGTAGGCATTGCGCGAGGACATGGCAAGACCGTCCGCTTCTCGCACGGTGGCCACCGGAACGATGTCAATCCGAAGGTCGAGGTCGCGGACCATCTGCGTCACGACGACAAGCTGCTGGTAGTCCTTTTCGCCGAACACCGCCACGTCGGCACCGGTCTGCATAAACAGCTTCAGCACCACGGTGGCGACGCCCGAAAAGAACCCATCCCGGTGATCGGCCTCGAGTCCTTCACCGGCACCGCCCGGCGTGACGGTCGTGGCAAAGCCATGCGGGTACATGTCTCTTGTCCCGGGGGCATAGACAAGATCGACGCCGGCATCAAGAAAACTTGCGATGTCCCCGGCCTCATCCCTTGGATAGCAGGTGAAGTCCTCGTCCGGTGCAAACTGCATGGGGTTGACGAAGAGACTCGCCACCACGCGGCATGTGCGCTCCCTCGCCGCCCGGATCAACGCACGATGTCCGTCGTGCAGGGCGCCCATCGTGGGAACGAGGGCAATGGTGTCACCGGCCACCCGCCATTCATCCAGCTGACGGCGCAGTGTCGCCACGGTGCGTACAGGCGTCATACCCACCCCGAACTCGTCATTGTGCAGTGCAGCATAGATTGACCGCCAAGACAACTCGCCCGACCGATGCTCCAGGGCGCCGAAGTTGCCGTTCAGTGTCTGCCCGGACCGCAGGCGATCATGCAGGTGAGCAACCGAAGGAGGCTCGTGCCGTCTTCACAGGTGGAGGAGGCGGGCTGCAGAATCAAAAAATGGGGGTGGGCCGAAACCCACCCCCAAGTTGGGGAGGACACACCATGAAATCAGGCAGTCAGCCGGCCAAATGCCAGGCTCGACCGCCCATGCCTGCAACGGGAGTCACGAACATCCACTTGTCGCACCACAGGTGACGCACTTGAGACAGGTCCCGTTGCGGACCAGTGTGAGGTTGCCGCATTCTTCGCACGGATCTCCCTCATAGCCTTGCATGCGCGCCGCATCGACGGCGGTAACGCCTGCATTCGTTTCGTGTTGGGACGCGGCCACCCTGACCGGCTCGCTCTTGCGGCCGCCATCGAGAACCTGGAGGTGGCGGCCCCGCATGTAGCCCTTGCTGGCGACCTGTTCGAGCAGGCTCTGGACCTCGTCCATGCCGTCATCATTGTCGGCGAACTCCTCGCCGGCATTGCCGCGACCCACCGTGTCCGGCATCAGGTCACCGGGCTCGACATGGGCGAGATCGTTGCGGGCGAGATAGCTGATCGCCAGTTCACGGAAGATGTAGTCGAGGATGGATGTCGACATCTTGATGGTGTCGTTGCCCTCGACCATGCCGCTGGGTTCGAAGCGGGTGAAGGTGTAGGCGTCCACGAACTCCTCGAGCGGCACGCCGTACTGCAGGCCGATCGACACCGCGATGGCGAAGTTGTTCATCAGGCTGCGGAAGGCCGCACCTTCCTTGTGCATGTCGATGAAGATCTCGCCCAGACTGCCGTCAACGTATTCGCCGGTCTTCAGGTAGACCTTGTGGCCACCGACGATGGCTTTCTGGGTGTAGCCGCGACGGCGATTGTCGAGGCGCCGGCGCTCGTTGCGCACGATGGTGGTGACAACCTTGCGGATCGCCTCGGGGCGGTCTTGCGCCTCCTCGAGCTCCTCTGTCAGGTCGCCCAGATGCAGGGCAGACAGGGGCTGCGAAAGCTTAGAGCCGTCGCGATAGAGCGCGTTGGCCTTGAGACCAAGGCGCCAGGAGAGCTTGTAGGTGTCGCGGCACTCCTCGACCGAGGCGGTGGCGGGCATGTTGATCGTCTTGGAAATGGCGCCCGAGATGAAGGGTTGGGCAGCCGCCATCATCCTGATGTGAGACTCGGTCGACAGGAACCGCCTGCCCAATCGGCCGCAGGGATTGGCACAATCGAACACCGCGAGATGCTCGTCACGGATGTGCGGTGCTCCCTCGAGGGTCATGGTGCCGCAGCAGAAACTGTTGGCGGCCTCGATGTCGGCCCGGCTGAAGCCGATGGCGGCCAGGAGATCGAAGGCAGGGTCGTCGAGATCCTGAGCATCGAGCGCCAGCGTCCCGATGCAGAAGTCCTCGCCAAGTGTCCATCTGTTGAAGACGAAACGGATGTCGAACGCCGCCTTCAGCGAGCCTTCGACCTTTTCCAGGACTTCATCCGTGAATCCCCTGGCGCGAAGGGTCTCATGATTCACCGACGGCGCGCCGGCGAGCGTGCCGTGGCCCACGGCATGGGTGATCATCGCCGTGATCTCGTGCTCGCTGTAGCCGAGAACGGCCAAGGCCACCGGAACCGTGCGGTTGATGATCTTGAAGTAGCCGCCGCCGGCCAGCTTCTTGAACTTCACCAGCGCGAAATCGGGTTCGATTCCCGTGGTGTCGCAATCCATGACGAGGCCAATGGTTCCCGTCGGCGCGATCACAGTCGCCTGGGCATTTCGGTAACCGTGCTGTTCACCGAGCCGGAGAGCCTCGTCCCACGCCCTGATCGCCGCCTCGCCCAGTTCGGGCAGTGACAGTGCTGCGTGATCGATGGCCACCGGCAGCACCGACAATCCCTCGTAGTTGTCCTGTCGTCCGCTGATGGCGGCCCGGCGGTGGTTGCGCATGACCCGCAACATGGCGTCCCGGTTTCTGGCGAAGCCGGGGAAGGGTCCGAGCTCGCCGGCCATCTCGGCACTCGTGGCGTAACCGACCCCGGTCATGATGGCGCTGACGGCGCCGCAGAAGGCCCGGCCTTGCGTGGAATCGTAGGAGTGCCCCGATGCCATCAGCAGGCCACCGAGGTTGGCGTAGCCCAGTCCCAGCGACCGGAAGTCATAGGACCGCCTGGCGATCTCCCGGGACGGGAACTGCGCCATCATGACCGATATCTCCAGCACGATGGTCCACAGCCGGACCGCATGCTCGAAGGCGGCGATGTCGAAGCGGCCGTCGTCCTTTCGGAACTTGAGGAGATTGAGCGAGGCGAGATTGCACGCCGTGTCATCGAGGAACATGTATTCCGAACAGGGATTGGAGGCATTGATCCGTCCCGACCCGGGGCATGTGTGCCACTCGTTGATCGTCGTGTCGTACTGAATCCCGGGGTCCGCCGACGCCCAGGCGGCGAAGCCGATCCTGTCCCACAGATCCCGCGCTTTCAGGGACTTCGAAACCGTGCCGTCGGTACGCTGTATCAGGTCCCAGTTGCGGTCGGCCTCGACGGCTTCGAGGAAGGCGTTGGTCACCCTGACGGAATTGTTGGCGTTCTGTCCCGAAACGGTCCTGTAGGCCTCGGAATCCCAGTCCGTGTCCAGCACCGGAAACTCGACCGTGCGGTAACCCTGCCGGGCGAGCTGGAGCACACGCTGGATTCCGGCCTCCGGGACCAGCGCCCGGCGACACGCAACGATGGCCTTGCGCAGCGAGGAATTCTCCTTGGGATCAAACCTCGTATCGTCGTGACGGTCTCCCTCGTGGCATGCCTTCATCACGGCGTTGAGGTGCTTGTGGCACTGCCTCGATCCGGCAACGAGCGCCGCCACCTTCTGTTCCTCGGTCATCTTCCAGGAGATGAAGTTCTCGACATCGGGGTGGTCGATGTCGACGACCACCATCTTGGCGGCGCGCCGTGTGGTGCCGCCGGACTTGATGGCGCCCGCCGCCCTGTCGCCCACCTTGAGGAAGCTCATGAGACCCGATGAACGGCCCCCGCCCGACAGCGGCTCGCCCTCGCCTCTCAGGGCCGAGAAGTTCGACCCCGTGCCGGACCCGAACTTGAAGAGGCGCGCCTCGCGCACCCACAGGTCCATGATGCCGTTCTCGTTGACCAGGTCGTCGGCCACGCTCTGGATGAAACAGGCGTGCGGCTGGGGCCGCTCGTAGGCATTGGTCGAACGGTTGAGGCGGCCGGTCTCGTGGTTGACGTAGTAGTGACCCTGGGCCGGACCCGAGATGCCGTAGGCCCAGTGAAGGCCGGTGTTGAACCACTGCGGCGAGTTGGGCGCCGCGATCTGCGAGGCCAGCATGAACCGCACCTCGTCAAAGAAGGTGCGCGCATCCTCTTCCCGGTCGAAGTAGCCGCCCTTCCAGCCCCAGTAGGTCCAGGTTCCGGCCATGCGGTCAAAGACCTGCCGGCTGTCCGTTTCACCGGTCGTGCCGGCACCCGGCGCGGCTTCGCGACGGCTGAGCCAGGCCGGAACCGACCCTTCCTCGACCGCTTGCAGGCTGTCGGGCACACCCGCCTTGCGGAAGTACTTCTGGGCAATGATGTCACAGGCGACCTGGGTCCAGGTGTCGGGAACCTCGATTCCCTCCTGCCGGAAAACGACCGAACCATCCGGATTGCGGATTTCGCTCATCGCCTGGCGGAAACCGATGCCGTGATAGGCATCCTTGCCAGCGGTGGTGAAGTGGCGACTGATCCGCATCAACCCAACTCCCGGTGACTTGCCTCAACACAGCTCTTTGCGGCTGCTGACGAACGGATATTGTGACGGCGCTTACACCATATGTCCAACGTGTTTTTTCATTTCTACCATATATTGAGAGACCTCCCTCATATTGGGGGGGTTGCCCAAGAACCGGTGCCATGTGGTGACACGCCGTGTGACCGGCGACACCCGGAGGTTGCCCGCGCCGGTGATCTCGCCCACTCTCTGGGTTCGGTGATGCATTGCCGGAGAGAATTGATGACCGATCGTCCCAACGAGCGAATCGCCTACTTCAATGGCCGCTACGTTCCGGAAAGCCATGTCGTCGTGCCGTTCCGCGACCGCGGATTCCGCTGGGGAGACGGCGCCTTCGACACGGAACGCACGGTCAACGGCAAGCTGTTTCGCCTCGCGGAACACATCGACCGCCTCTACCGGTCCTTGCGTTACCTCGAAATCGACGTGAACGAATCGCCTCAAGACATGGCTGCCATCACCGAGGAGGTGGTCTCCCGCAACTTGCCGCTCCTCCCCGAGGGAGAGGACTACTGGGTATTCCAGAACGTGTCGCGTGGCGCCGACTGGGTCGGTGACGAACCCAACCTGCGCGCCGGTCCCACGGTCATCGTTCATGTCCAGCCGATTCCCTTCCGGCCACGGGCGCGACTGTTCCGCGACGGCATCGACATCGGCATCTCGTCGATCCGCCGGACGCCGCCAGAATCCCAGAGTCCCCGCGCCAAGCTCACGAACTACATCAACGTCTTCCTCGCGGACCGGCAGGTGAAGGCGGCGAATCCCGACGCCTGGGCCGGATTGCTGGACATCAACGGGAACCTCAACGAGGGGGCGGGACAGAACCTGTGGATCGTGCGCCAGGGCGAACTCTTCACGCCGCGGGGCGACATGGTGCTCGAGGGCGTCAGCCGGTCGACCGTCATGGACCTTGCCGCCGATCTCGGAGTCGTGGTGCACGAGACCAGCCTCGATCTCTTCGATGCCTACACGGCCGACGAGATCTTCCTGTCGTCGACCAGTCTGTGCGTCTGTCCCGTCCGCTCGGTCGACCGCCGTGAAACGGTCTGCACGACCATTCCCGGCCCCGTGACGCGGCGCATCATGGATGCCTACAAGAAGCTTCTCGCCTTCGATTTCGAGGAACAGTACCTGCGATTCCTCGACGACCGGTAGGACCTATCCGAGAAGGTAGAGCTGTCCCAGGGCCACGCGATCTGCCGGTTCGCACCACGCCACCTGGCCATCGACCACCACCTCGAAGGTCTGTGGATCGACGCGGATCTTCGGCAGGGCATCGTTGTGGAGCATGTCCGCCTTGGTGAGCAGGCGCGTCGGCCCGATCGCCGTGAGGGGCTTCGCGAGATCCAGCCTGCCGGCCAGGTCTTGCCCGATGGACGAGGAGTGGACGAATGTTGTCGCGATGGACGACGGCGCGCGACCGGACATGCCCCAGGCAGGTCTCTCGAGGACCGGATCGGCGTGGCCGATGCTTGCCGCGGCGTCGCCGATGGCTGCGAATGTGGTGAAGCCGCCCTTGATCACGGTCTGTGGCTTGAGCCCGAAGAACGCCGGCTTCCACAGCACGATGTCGGCCATCTTCCCGCTTTCCAGGCTGCCCACCTCGTGATCGATGCCGAAGACCCGGGCCGCGTTGATCGTGTACTTGGCGAGATATCTCAGGATACGCGCGTTGTCGGCGCCCTCCACCGGCTCACCATCGAGAGGTCCGCGCTGATCCCGCATCTTGCTGGCCAATTGCCAGCAGCGCGCCACGACCTCGTTCACCCGGCCCATGCCCATGCTGTCGGAGCCGAACATGGAGATCGCCCCGAGATCATGAAGAATGTCTTCGGCCGCCGTGGTGGTTCGGCGGATCCGGCTCTCGGCGAAGGCCACATCCTCGGGTGAATCCGCAGACAGGTGATGCACCGCCATCACCATGTCGAGGTGTTCATCGAACGTGTTGACGGTGAAGGGGTTGGTCGGATTGGTCGAGGACGGCAGGCAATGGGCTTCGCCGTTGCAGCGGATGATGTCGGGGGCATGACCTCCGCCCGCACCCTCGGTGTGATACATGTGGATGGTGCGCCCGGCGATCGCAGCCATGGTGGATTCGTAGAAACCCGATTCGTTCAGCGTGTCCGTGTGGAGCTGCACCTGGAAGTCGACGTCGTCGGCGACGCCGAGTGCCGTGTCGATCGCTGCCGGACTCGCCCCGTAGTCCTCGTGCACCTTGATGCCGATGATGCCGGAGGCGACATGTTCAAGTATGCCCGTGGCCCGGCTCGTGCTGCCGCGCCCGAGAAAGCCGAAGTTCATCGGCAGGGCGTCGGTGGCCTGCAGCATGCGCCCGGTTGTCCAGGCGCCACCGGAATCGATGCTGAAGAGCGGACCGTGGCCACCGCCCACCAGGGTGGTCAGACCGGTGGCAAGGGCATGGCGCACCAGATCGGGCGACTTGAAGTGGACATGGACATCGATGCCGCCCGGCGTGGCGATCAGGCGTTCGCCATGGGCGACGACAGTCGAGGGTCCACAGACCAGTCCGGGATGGACGCCATCCATGATTCGCGGATTGCCCGCCTTGCCGATCCCGGCAACGCGGCCCTCACGCACGCCGATGTCGGCCTTCACGATTCCGATCACGGGATCGATCACGAGGGCGTTGTGAATGACGAGATCGAGAGCTCCTTCGTCGTGGCGGGCGCCGGAGTCCATCCCCATACCGTCGCGATAGCTCTTTCCCGCCCCCGTGGTCAGTTCTTC
>MKWU01002275.1_pt1 | contig 29588 bp, 31 predicted proteins | sample 809101 | NCBI WGS metagenome assembly MKWU01 (sample SAMN05860141, study PRJNA318959) | sponge metagenome | host: Aplysina aerophoba | place: Slovenia: Piran, Adriatic Sea, Gulf of Piran | collected 2013-05-07 | reverse complement strand
TCTCGACGACGTGCGGGCGGGCAACGCGCGGCTCGTGCCGCTGAGCCGCTTCGGCGCCGACGAAGCGGGGGGCACGCACGGACTGTGGGTCGTGCGTGCCGCCGAGGGCCCGGTCGCCGCCCTGCTGACCGTCGATCCGCACTCGGGATGCCGCGTGGAGTGGCGCGCCGACGGGGAGTTCGCCGGCATCTCGCCGATCCTGCGCGACCCGTGCACGGGATCGATCTACGACGCCGCCGGCATCCGTCTCTTCGGCCCCGCGCCGCGCGGACTCGACCGCTTCCCCGCCACCGTTGATCGCGAGAGGGACGCGATCACGATCGAGCTCTCCAGGCGGCAGGCCGGCCCGCCCTCATCCGGGGCCGGGAACCGGCCGGCGCCGGCCGGCGACTGAGGTCGCCCGTCGCGCCCGGGCTCGCGGGCGCCCCCGCGGCGGAAGGGCCGCGCTCACCAGACGCCGAGCATCATCCTGACCTCCTCCGAGGCCATGGTGCGCGGATCCCACGGCGGGTCCCAGACGATGTTCACCTCGACGTCCTCGACGCCGGGCAGCTGGCTGACCAGGTGATAGATCTGCCCCTGCAGCATCGGCCCCACCGGACATCCCGGGGAGGTGAGGGTCATCGTAACGGTTGTGATCCCGTCATCATCGATCTCGATGCCGTAGACGAGGCCCAGCTCCACGATGCTCATGCGAAGCTCGGGATCCTCGACGGTCCGCACCACCTCCATCAGATCCTCGGCGGTGGGACGGGCACCCAGACCCTCGCCCACGCCGTACGCCGACCCCGCGCCCTGCTCAGTCATCGCCGGAGCTCCTCTCATCCGTTGTGACCCGGTCCGCCGAACGTGCGTCTCCGCGGCCGGCCGCCAGAAGGGCCTGCTCGAGCGTCTTCCACCCGAGCGAGGCGCACTTGATGCGCACGGGGAACTTCGCGACGCCGGCGAGCGCTTCGAGGTCGCCGAAGTCCTCCGGTGCCGCCCCCGAGGTCATCATTTCCTGGAAGGCGTCGACGCCGGCCCTCGCTCGGCCGGCGGAGCGGCCCGCCACGTACTCCATCATCAGCGAGGCCGACGCCTGCGAGATCGAGCACCCCGCTCCCTCGAAAGCCACCTCGACCAGGTGGTCCCGGTCGTCCAGCCGCACGTCGACGGTGAGCTGGTCACCACAGAGCGGGTTGGCGCCGTCGGCGGAGACGACCCCCTCCCCCGTCAACCGGCCGCGCCGGCGCGGGTTGCGGTAGTGGTCGAGCAATATCGCGCGGTAGAGATCGTCGACGTCAAGAGCCGGCATCGCCGAAGAACCTCGCCGTCCGCCGGAGCGCCTCCGAGAGCGCGTCCAGTTCCGAGCGCGTGTTGTAGAGGTAGACCGAGGCGCGGGTGGTGGCCGCGACGCCGAGGCTCTCCATCACCGGCTGCGCGCAGTGGTGGCCGGCACGCACGGCCACCCCCTGGCTGTTCAGCAGCTGCCCCACGTCGTGCGGGTGCACTCCCTCCAGCGAGAAAGAGAAGACGCCCCCCCGGCGGTGCGCATCGCGCGGGCCGTGGAGCGTCAACCCCGGGACGTCGCCGAGCACCGCGAGCCCGTGGTCTATCAGGTCGAGCTCGTGCCGCCTCACCGCATCGAGCCCGAGCGCCCGCAGGTAGTCGATAGCCGTCCCGAACGCCACGACATCGGCGAAGTTCGGGGTTCCGGCCTCGAAGCGGTGCGGTATCTCATTCCAGGTCGACCGCTCCAGCGAGACGGTGAGGATCATGTCGCCGCCGCCCATGAGGGGGCGCATCGACTCCAGTACCTCCATGCGACCCCAGAGCACGCCGACTCCCGTCGGACCGAGCATCTTGTGCGCCGAGAAGGCGAGGAGATCGGCGCCGAGCTCGTTCACGTCGACGGGCATGTGCGGGACGCTCTGCGCACCGTCGACGAGCACGAGCGCACCCGCGTCGTGCGCGAGGTCCGCGAGCTCCCGCACCGGCACGACCGTCCCGAGCGCGTTCGAGACCTGGGTGATGGCGAGCAGCCGCGTACGAGGTCCGATCACGGCGCGCGCGGCGTCGAGGTCGAGCGTGCCGTCGGGGCTCATCGGGATCACCCGCAGCACGACGCCTCGATCGTCCCGCAACATCTGCCAGGGCACGATGTTCGAGTGGTGCTCGATCTCCGAGATCACGACCTCATCGCCCGGCCCGAGCCGGGCACGCGCCCACCCGTGCGCGACGAGATTGATCGACGCCGTCGTGCCGCTGGTGAAGATGATCTCGCGCTCCGAGGCGCCTCCGATGAGCGCGCGGACCTTCTCGCGCACACCCTCGTAGAGCTCGGTTGCCTCCACGGAGAGCGTATGGACGCCGCGGTGCACGTTGGCGTTGTGGTCGCGGTAGAAGCGCGTCAGCTCCGCGAGTACCTGCACGGGGCGCTGCGAGCTCGCCGCCGAGTCGAGATAGACGAGGGGCTCGCCCTCGATCCGGCGCCTCAGGATCGGGAAGTCACGGCGGATGGCGGCGATGTCGAAGGGGCGGCGCGCCCCGATATCCGGGGTGAGCGGATCGCTCGAGACCGTCACGCCGCGCGCGCTCTCACGCGTCGCAATCGACGTAGACATCCGCGCCGTCGACCGTCACGGCATACGCACGCACGCCGCGCACCGCCGGGAGCGTGAGTGCGCGACCGCTCCTGGCGTCGAAGGCGGCACCGTGCCGCGGGCAGATCACGCGCGAGCCGACCAGGCGGCCGTCGCCGAGCGGCCCGCCGTCGTGGGTGCAGAGATTGTCGATGGCGTGGATCTCGCCGTCGACGTTCGCGAGCGCGATCGAGCGCTCGCCGCAGGCGACCGTGCGCACGTGACCCTCCGGCACGTCGGCAACCGCGCAGACGCGCACGCCGCTCACGAGAGATCCGCCGACGCGAGCTTCGCGTGGACCGCCGCGGCGAGTTCGTCGCCGAGCCCCTCGAGCGGGATGCGCCGCGCGACCGGGTCGAAGAAGCCGGCGACCAGGAACTGCAGCGCCGTTCGCTCATCGAGGCCACGGCTCTGCAGGTAGAAGAGCGCCTCTTGGTCGACGGGACCGACGGTCGCTCCGTGCCCGCAGCGGATCACCTCGGAGGTCAGGATCTCCAGCACCGGGTCCGAGTCGGCCTTGGCGTGCCGGGAGAGGAGAAGGTTGCGATTCTCCTGCTCGGCGGCGGCGCCGGCCGCGGTCTCCTCGACACGGGTGATGCCGTAGTAGACGGAGCGCGAGGAACCGGCGAGGGCCGCCTTGATCTCCACGTTGGAGGTCGTCCGCGGCCCCAGGTGGTCCTGCAGCGTCACGAAGTCGAAGTGCTGGTCGCCATCGCCGAGCGCCACCCCCCGGAACTCGGAATGCGCGCCCTCCCCCTCGAGCAGGGACTCCAGGGTCTGCTTGACCAGGCGCCCGCCGATCGCCAGCGTCGCCACCTCGAGCGTGGCGCTGCGGCCGAGACGCGCGCGAAGCGTCGTGAACTCCCGGGTCTGGGCACCCCACCCGCCGTCCAGAAGCAGGCGCACGAGCGCGTGATCGGCGCACGAGATCTCGGCGACCGCCGGAACCAGAAGCGGCCCGTCGCCGGAGCGCAGACGCACGACGATCGTCGCCTCGGACCGCTCCTCGGCGACGACGAGAATCCGCGGCAGCAGCGCGGACGGCGCGCCGGCGGGCACGTCCGCAGCGGTGACCTCGACCACGATCGGGCGCTCCACGGCCGAACCGCGCGGCAGGTGAACGAGCACGCCGGCGTTCCACCTCGCAGCGTTGGCCGCAACGAAGCGCCCCTCGGTGCTCGCCACGAGGCTGCCGAGGTGCGATCGAACGACCTCGGCTCGCGAGTCCAGCGCCTCCGCGATCGTGCCCGCGTAGGCTCCCGGAGGGAGATCGGCCTCAACGCGCAGGGCCGGCGGGTGCAGGGCGTGATCTTCGATCGCCAGCGATGAGACGTCGGTATAGCGCCACGGGCGCAGCGCCGGCGTCGGCATGGCGGTCGCCGCGAAGGCGCGGGCACCCTCGGCTCGACGGTCGATGAGCCACGGGGGCTCCGAGTCGCCCCTCGCAGCATGCACGACGTCCCGCTCCCCGTACGGGTCCGCCGCGAGCGTCGCCTGGCCGCTGATCCCCTGAAGTTCGCCCTTCGCCATCAGCCGACCGAGCCCTCCATCTGGAGCTCGATCAAGCGGTTGAGCTCGATGGCGTACTCCATCGGGAGTTCCTTCACGATCGGCTCGACGAAGCCGTTGACGACCATCTTGGCCGCCTCCTCCTCGGTGATGCCCCGCGACATCAGGTAGAAGAGCTGGTCCTCGCCGACCTTGGAAACGGAGGCCTCGTGCCCGATGTTCACGCGCTCCTCGTCGACCTCCATGGTGGGATAGGTGTCGGAGCGCGAGCGCTCGTCGAGCAGCAGCGCGTCGCAGCGCACCGTCGAGCTCGAGTCCTCGGCGCCCTCGTGCACCTTGAGCAGGCCGCGATAGGAGGTGCGGCCCGATCCGCGCGACACCGACTTCGAGACGACCGCCGACGTCGTCCGCGGCGCGACGTGGACGACCTTGCCGCCGGCGTCCTGGTGCTGACCGTCGCCGGCGAACGCGAGCGAGAGGATCTCCCCGTGGGCGCCGGGCTCCATCAGGAAGACGGAGGGGTACTTCATCGTGAGCTTGGATCCGATGTTGCCGTCCACCCACTCCATGACCGCGTTCTCGTAGGCGGCGGCGCGCTTGGTCACGAGGTTGTAGACGTTGTTGGACCAGTTCTGGATGGTCGTGTAGCGGACGCGCGCATCCTTCTTGACGATGATCTCCACCACCGCCGAGTGCAACGAGTCCGTGCTGTAGATCGGCGCCGTGCAACCCTCGACGTAGTGCACGTACGAGCCCTCGTCGGCGATGATCAGCGTCCGCTCGAACTGCCCCATGCTCTCGGTGTTGATCCGGAAGTACGCCTGCAGCGGGATCTCGACGTGCACCCCCGGCGGGACGTAGATGAAGGACCCGCCCGACCACACCGCGGAGTTGAGCGCAGCGTAGCGGTTGTCGGCGGAGGGGACGAGGGTGCCGAAGTGCTCGCGCACGAGCTCCTCGTGCTCGGCGAGTCCCTGATCCATGCCGAGGAAGAGCACGCCCTTCTCCGCCAGATCCTCACGGATGTTGTGGTAGACGACCTCGGAGTCGTACTGCGCCCCCGCCCCGGCGAGGAACTGCTTCTCCGCCTCCGGGATGCCGAGCTTGTCGAATGTGTCCTTGATGTACTCGGGGACGTCGTCCCAGTTCGTGGAGTCGCGATCGGTCGCGCGCACGTAGTAGTGGATCTTGTCGAAGTCGATCGCAGCAAGGAGTGCGGGGCTCCCGGCCCAGGTCGGGTCGTCCTTCTCGCAGAAGGTGCGGTAGGCATCGACACGGTACTCGGTCATCCACTCCGGCTCGCTCTTGAGCGCGGAGATCTCGCGCACGATCTCCTCCGAGAGGCCGGGCTCGGCGATGAAGAGCGGCTTCTCGTCGTCGTGGAAGCCCCACTTGTACTCGCCGACGACATCCCGGACGCGCGGATTCACGGTGGTCACTTGTCGCCTCCCGCCGCTACGGCCACCGTCGCGGCCTCCTGGTTGACTTCCCGGAGAATCGGATCGTAGCCCTGGGCCTCGATGCGCTTGGCAAGCGCGGCGTCGCCGGAGCGGACGATGCGGCCGTCCACCAGCACGTGCACGAAGTCCGGCGTGACGTAGTTCAGGATCCGCTCGTAGTGGGTGATGATGAGGATGCCGACGTCCGGCGTGCGCAGGGCGTTCACTCCCTCCGCCACCGTCCGCAGGGCGTCGACGTCGAGGCCCGAGTCTGTTTCGTCGAGGACGGCGACCGTGGGCTTGAGCATTCCCAGCTGCAAGATCTCGGCGCGCTTCTTTTCGCCGCCGGAGAAGCCCTCGTTCACGTAGCGCCGCGCGAAGGACTCATCCATCTTCAGCGCGGCCAGCGTCTCTCGCAGCTCCGTGAGGAACTCGCGCGCCGGCGGCTCCGTGCCGCGGCGCGCCTTCAGCGAGGCGCGCAGCAGATTGACCATCGTCACGCCGGGGATCGCCGTCGGGTACTGGAAGGAGAGGAAGAGCCCCCGGCGGGCGCGCTCGTCGGGCGAGAGCTGCGTGATGTCCTCTCCCTGGAAGTAGACGCACCCCTCGTCGACGACATAGGCCGGACTTCCGGCGATGGCGTTTGCGAGCGTGCTCTTGCCCGATCCGTTCGGCCCCATCAGCGCATGGACCTCGCCCGGCCGCACGGTGAGGTCGACTCCCCGCACGATCTGCAGCCCCGGCGGGCCGGCGATGCTGACCTTCAGTCCCCGAACGTCCAGGATCGGCGCCGGCGGCGCTCCCTCGCTCATCGTGATTCTTGACCTCCTCCGCGCCGGCCGGGGCCGGTTCTGGTCTCGCTCGCCCTCACGCGATCACGCGCCGGGCCTCGCCCGCCGCCTTCTCCGGAACGCCCTTCGCCACGACGTACTCACAGACCGGGGCGCCCTTCGCGACGGTGCCCACCTGCTCCACCGGTGCGTCCAGCAACAGCTCGATGGTCCGGCGGTCGGCCTCGCAGGCCGCGTGCGTCTCGGCCGCTGCGGAACGATAGGGGCAATCCAGGTTCCGCAGGCGGAACAGCCCGTCCTCCTCGGCGGCGTCGTGCAGGATCCCCTCCTCGCACAGCGTCGCGGTGACCTGACGGACGCGCTCTCCCAGCTCCCCCGCGGTGACGCTCGGGCGGTGCGCCTGCGCCACCTCCTCCGCCACGCGGTCGAAGATGCGATCGAGCACGGCGGAGCCGTCGGATCCGGCGATCTCGGCCGCGTCCAAACCGGCAAGCGCCGGGTAGATCCGCTCGAGCAGCCGCAGGTAGCTCGGTGCGCGGGTGCGCTCTTCCCCTTCGCTCGAGAGCGAGTAGAGCGTGACCGGCCGCCCCCGCGGCTGACGCTCGAACTCCGCGCCGAGCAGGCCGTCGGCGAGCAGAATGTCGACGTGGCGACGCACGGAGCCGACGGAGAGGCCGAGCGCCTCAGCGAGGTCGCCGGCCGAGCGTCGGGGTTGCTCCGCGAGGAGGCGCACGATGGCGTCGCGCGTGGTCTCCATCTGTCGCGTCACCTCCGGATGCGGGAGCGAATGCGGGCCGCGCTCCGGCGATGCCCGTCCGATCCCATTATCGGCCGTCGGACGGCAATGTCAACGAAACTTGTGTTTTTTACGTACATAATTGATGAAAATAGCCGGCGGCACCGATCCGGCCCGGCGCCGACGGCGCCGGATCCGGGCACCGGCACGCGCCCGGGTGCACGCCCCGGCGCCGTTCGTTAGGATCGCGCCGCGTGAACGCCGCCTCCCTGCCCTACACCCTCGAGCTACTGCTCGCGGAGCTTGCCGTCGGTACGCTCGCGGCGGTCACGCTCTTCGACGCGCGCCGATCGGTGACCGCCGGCTACGTGAAGACCGGGGCTCTGACGGTGAGCTCCCTCGCCGTGCTCGCCCTCTGGGTGGGATTCGCCGGCATCGCGCCCGACGGCGAGATCGAAGGCTACACGCTGAGCCCCGCGTGGCTCACGCCGTTCCGCGCGGCGCTCGGCACCTTCGTGGCTCTCTCGGCCCTCCATACCTACGCGAGCTTCACCGAGCGCCGACGGGCATCGCTGTGGACGGGGACCGCCGGCTCGGTCGCCGGCGCCGGCGCGCTCGCCGCCTTCGCCGGGGTCGTTGCCCCGCCGGCGTGGTCGTACGCCGGCGTGGTCGCGAGCACGCTCGCCTCCGCCGCCGCGCTCGGCGGAGCGCTGGCAGCGATGACGTGGGGCCACTGGTACCTGACGAACTCCGGCCTCCCCAAGCGCCCTCTCGAGGAGATGTCGCTGCTCCTGCTCGCCGCGCTCGGTGCGCAGCTCGGGCTCGTCGTCGTGGCGCTCGTTGCTCCCGTGCGCGACGCGCCGTTCACCGATTCGGCCTTCGGCCTCGAGCTCGAGGCGAACCCCGCACTCTGGCTGCGGGTGGCGGTCGGGCTGCTCTTCCCGGGGCTGCTGGCCTGGCTCGCCTGGCGGGCCGCCTCCATCCGGGGAATGATGTCGGCGACCGGGCTGCTCTACATCGCGCTGGGTGCGGTACTGGCCGGCGCCTTGTTGGCACGCGGCCTTCTCTTCTCGACCGGGGCGGCGGTCTAGCAGGCCGCTGAAGAAGCGACCGTTGGGACCGGCAGCGGTTCCGAAGCCGACGCGATCGTCAGCGTCGACCCCGTCCGTGCCACCTGCCTGGTCGTTCTCCGCCCCGCGGGGCGGTCGGTGGGCGCACTGCTCCTACGCTGCGGCGGTTTCGAGCCTCGCCATGCGCACGAGATCGAAGGCGGCGGCCGCGAGCTCCAGCCAGGAGCGGTTGCGGTCCGGCCCCACGTAGCGCAGCTTGCGTCCCCCGCCGACGGTCTTCAGCCAGCCGAAGACCTCCTCGGTGAGCTTGCGCCGACGCTGGCTCAGCGCGTAGCCCCGGTGCCGGGTCGTGCGCCCGTCCACCGCTCCACGCCCCCAGCGGCGGTCGTTGTTCGCCACGTGCGGAGTCACTCCGAGTGCCCGCAGCTCCCCGACGAAACCGCGCGCGGCGTAGCCGCGGTCCGCCCCGAGCGTGGCGCGGCCTCGCGTGCTACGCCCCACCATGCGGAGCGCCGCCTCGCGCTCGGCGTAGCCGGTCGCCTCCGTCAGCTCCACGTCCACCACCAACTCGTGACGGTTCTCCGTGAGCAGGTGCCCCGTGTAGCCCAGCACCGCCGCCTGACCCCGCCCCTTGCGGTAGAGCCGCGCCCGGGGGTCGGTGACGCTGGCGTGGGTCTCCGAGCGCCGCTGCTGCCCCCGAAAGTCCACCTCCGGGTTGCGTCCGCCTCCCGCAGGCGGCTCGCCCGAGCCGCCGCGCGGGCGGTAGCTCTTGAGCGATGCCCACGCCTCGAGCAGCGTCCCGTCCACGCTGAAGTGGTCGGGCGAGAGCAGGTGCCGCCCACGCGCCTCGGCGACCACCTCGGCGAGGAAGGCGCGCGACACGTCCGCCTCGAGAAGGCGCTCGCGGTTCTTGGAGAAGGTCGAGGCGTCGAACGGCTCGTCTGAGACGTTGAGGTCGAGGAACCACTTGAAGAGCAGGTTGTAGCGCAGCTGCTCGCAGAACTGGCGCTCGCTGCGCACCGAGTAGAGGGCGATCAGCAGGCTAGCCTTGAGCAGGTGCTCGGGCGGTATCGAGGGGCGCCCGCGCTTGCTGTACATCGTGTCGAAGAGCGGCGAGAGGCGCCTCAGCGCGGCGTCGACGATCGGCTTGATGCGGCGGATGGGGTGGTCGGCCGGGACGAAATCGTCCGGTGTGACTGCGAGCATGATGTGGGCCTGATGCTCGGTGTCGCCTCGCACGGGGCAGCCTCCCAGGCTACGCCCCCGCCGCCACGACCATCCTCGCAGATGACGTCGGCTTTTTCAGCAGCCTGCTAGAGGGTGCCGCCCCGCTCCCGGACCGCCCCCACGGGGCGGGAGCAGCGCCCCCCGGGGAAGCCGCGGCGTGCCTTCTCGCCGGGCGCGGCGCTACGCGCAGCCGCAGCGGGGGGCCTGCTGCTCGCCGGGGCCTGCGGGCCGGGTCCCGCGGTCGACGTCACGCTACTCCCGCCAACGGCCACGCCCACGCCCACGCCCACGGTCGCCGCCCCGACACCCGCCCCGACACCCGCCCCGACGGCGCCCCCGCAACGATCGGTGACTCTCGGACTGGTCGGGGACCTCATGCTCGCGCGCGACGTCGTCGCGCTCATGTACCGGCACGGAAGCGACTACCCGTTCGAGCGGGTGATGCCTCTCCTCGCGGGCGTCGACCTGCTCATCGGCAACCTCGAGGGCACCTTCACCAACCGCGGCCGGCGGCTGGACAAGTACTACACGTTCCGCACGCCGCCCGAGTTCGCAGCCGGGCTGCGCAACGCCGGCTTCGACGCCGTCTCCCTCGCCAACAACCACGCGATCGACTTCGGACCCGTCAGCCTCTCCGATACCCGGCGGGCCCTCGATGCGGTCGGCGTGGGCTACTTCGGCGCTGGCGAGAATACGACCGCCGCGGCCAGTCCCCTCGTCCTCGAGGCGGGCGGACTGGAGATCTCGGTGCTCGGCTTCAGCGCCGTCTCGTCGTCTGTCTTCGCCGGGACCTCAACACCCGGCGTTGCGCGAGCGACGATTCAGGCCGTGGAGGAGGCGGTGTCGGTCGCCGCCCGCGAGACCGATCTCGTCGTCGTCCTCTTCCACTTCGGGCGCGAATACGACCCCGGTCCGACCTCCGAGCAGCGCGCGCTCGCCCGTGCCGCCGCAGACTCGGGGGCCGACCTCGTGGCCGGACACCACGCGCACACGCTGCAGCCGTGGGAGCGGCGCGGAGACGCCCTCATCCTCTACGGGCTCGGCAACTTCGTCTTCGACCTCGATCGCGACGACCTCCGCACGCTCGGCGAGGGCCCGTTCGCGACCGCCGTCGCCGTCGTCGAACTCGCGGACGGGAGGCCGCCCCGCGTCGACTTCCGGCCCGCCTACATCGACCCCGATGAAAACCGCCCCCGGCCCGCGTCGGAAAGCGAGGCCGCGCGCATCCGGAGCGCACTGCACGAGACGGGCGTGGAGTAAGGCGGCGGCCGCCTCACGCCTCAGTCCCCGCGCGCGCCTGCGCCCCACCAGGGCCCCCGGCCGCCCAGCAGCCCGACGCCGGCGAGGGTGAGCCAGAGCAGGAAGGCGATCCCGCTCACGCGGTGCACGGCAGTCGCCGCCTCGATCCAGATGAGCTGCATCGAGACGCCGATGCCGGCGGTTGCCACGGCGAGGAGCAGCGGGACCGCCGGCCACCGCTTCTGAACCGCCGCAATCGCAATCAGCGCCAGTCCCGCCGCCGCGAAACCACCCGAGCCCGTGAACCACCGCACGCCCTCGACCGGCGCCGCCCAGGGGGCGAGCGCGTCGCCACCGGCCGGATCGAGCCCGGCGAACGCGAGGCCCAGCACGACCGCGAAGGCTCCCGACAGAAGGGTGAGCAGGCCCGACAGCACGAGCAGGGGCACGACCCACCCGGGCGCCGCACCCGTACGGCCGAGACACAGCGCACCGAGGAGAAGCGTCGTACCCGCGGCGAGGCGAGTGGCCCCGGCCGCCAGGTAGGGGCCCCTGTTCTCCGCGATCGCGGCGAGCGAGGCGGCGAGCGTCGGCTCGTCGGCGGAGGCGACTCCGCGCCAGAAGACGGAGAGCAGCGTGAGGAGGGCGGTGGCCACGAGCAGCATCGCTGCGGCGGCAAGGTACGGCCACGCCATCAGTCGCTGCGCCGAGGGCTCCCCGGACCGGTCGCCCTGGTGCACCCTCGCCTCCGCTCACGGATGCGCGCCCGTGCCCCGCGGAGGGGCGGCACGTTGACGCGGTAGCCTATCATCGACGGCCATTTCGATCGGAGGGCTCCCGGTGACCGGACGGCCCGCTCGGCGACCCCCGCCCCTCGACGCGCCGCGGCTGGCGGCGGTGAGTCCGGACGCCCCGGGAGCGCCGGCCGCAGGGGGCGGGGAACACGCGCCGCCGCGCGGGTCGGGCCCGAGCGACGAGGCCCTGATGTTCGGCCTCGTCAACCGGGACGTCGCGGCGCTCGAGACGCTCTACGACCGCTACTCCACCCTCGTGTACTCCGTTGCCCTGCGCGTTGTCTCCGACCGCGGGCTGGCCGAGGACATCGTGCAGGAGGTCTTCCTGCAGCTCTGGCGGCGGCCGAACTCCTACGACTCCGCCCATGGCCGCTTCATCGCGTGGATCGCATCCGTGGCCCGGAATCGTTCGATCGACGAAGTGCGGCGCCGATCGCGGAGGACGAGGCTCGAGCATGCGGGCGAGGATGGACCGGAGCGGATCGCGAGCGAGGACCGGACGACGGACCCCCAGCGGGAGGCCGAACTCGGCGAACAGCGGGCGGCGGTGCGGGCGGCGATGGACGCCCTGCCGCCCGAGCAGCGCCGCGTGCTGCAGCTCGCCTATTTCGGCGGGCTGACGCAGGCGGAAATCGCTCGCCACACGGGATCTCCGCTGGGCACCGTGAAGACCCGCGTTCGCCTGGGGATGCAGAAGCTCCGTCTCCTGCTCTCCGACACGTGGAGGGATCGGGAAGGCGGATACGATCGCGGCCGCCCGGGGAGGGGACGGTCGTGACGCCGGAGGAGCGCCATGAACTGCTGGCAGGCTACGCGCTCGGCTCGCTGAGCGAGCCCGACGCGCGCGCGGCGGAGCGGCTGGTCCGCTCCGACCCCGACGCCGCGACCGAGCTCGCCTCCTACCACGAGATCGTCGACCTGATCGCGCTGTCCGCCCCGCTGCGCCGCGCCGACCCGACCCTGAGAGCGCGGGTGCTGCGCGCCGCGCGCGGGGACGCCAGCGGCGTGCGGTTCTGGCCACGGGCGAGGCGGCGTCTGGCCGCCTCCGCGGGTTGGGCGGCCGCCGCCGCCGCCGTCGTGGCCGCGGCCGTGTGGATCAGCGATCTCCAGCGCGACGTCGACCAGCTGCGCGAGGAGTCGGCCTCGCTGACCGCCGTCCTCCAGGCGACGGCGAAGCAGGTCGCCGCGCTCTCGGCGGTGGACGCGGGCTCGGCGACATCGACCGCCGCCGTCCAGCTGCGGCAGGATCTCGTCGAGACCATCGCCGCCATCAGCAACGATCCCGGCGCGACCACCACCCCGCTGGCGTCGGAGGCGGCCGGCGTGGCGGCGAGCGGCCACTATCTCTACAGCGAGAGCGCCGGCGCGGGCCTGCTCGTGGTGGTCGGGCTGCCGCCGCTCCCGCTCGGCGCGGTCTACCAGGTCTGGCTGGAGGACTCGCTGCGAGCGGTGTCGGGGGGCGTCTTCAACGCCGATGCCAACGGCGATCAGACCGTCCTCGTCGAGACCGGGGCGCTGCTGCTCCCCCGGCACATATCGATCCGCGTCGCCCAGGGGGGCGCCGAGGCGACGCCGGACGGCCTGCTCATCCTGAGCGGCGAGATCGCCCGCTAGCTAGCCCGGCGGCCGTCCCGGCCGCGGTCGGGGAGACGCGACGGGCCTGCTCCCACGGCGGGTCAGGGACCTGCTTCTCCCCCGGGCGCCCCGCCGTCCTCGGGCGAGGGGGGCTCCTCATCTCGCGCCGGTTCGGCCGCGGCAGGCGGCTCGGTCGCGGCCGCGTGCAGGAGCCGGCGCCCGATTCCGGTCCGCCGCAGCGCCTGCTCCGGCGTCGCGCCGGTAAACCGGTGGTCCGCGTACCAGAAGAGCTCGCGCAGGATGGCGCTGAGCGGGACGATCACGATCAGCCCGATGAAGCCGAACACCGAGCCGGCGACCACCAGGAGCAGGATGATCATCGCCGGGTGCAGGTCGAGCGCATGCCCGTGCACGCGCGGTACGAGCAGGTTGTTCTCCAGCTGTTGCACGACGACGTAGAGCAGCACCACCCACGGCAGCAGCTCCGGCTCCGTGGCGGCGACGATGACGACGGCCGGAACCCCCCCGAGCCACGGTCCGATGATGGGAATCAGCGCCGTCACGCCGGCGAAGAGACCCAGGGCGAGCGAGAGCTCGACGCCCATCACCGTCAGGCCGAGTCCGACCGCGGCGCCGACCACGATGCCGAGCATGATCTGCGCGCGGATGTAGCGTCCGATCATCCGGTCCACCATCAGCAGCACGTTCGAGACATCCGCCTGCGCGGGAGCGGGGACGGCCTGCAGGAAGTTCTTCGCCGCGAAGTGTCGATCACGCAGCACGTAGAACATCCAGAACGGGAGCGCCAGCAGTCCGATCAGCAGTCCCAGGGTCCCGGTCAGCCAGGCCAGCGAGCCGCGGGCCGTCGCGGCGATGCCGCTCGCGACCCCGTCGGTCCACTCATCCGCGTAGCCGCCGATGCGCTCCTGCGCGGCAACGGGCACCCGGTCCTGGTACTCGCTCAGCAGCTCGTTCAACTCTTCGCGCGCGCCGGCGATCAGATCGGGAAGCTCGTCGACGAAGCGGGCGATCTGATCGGCCGCCACCGGCACGAGCGCGAGACCGAGACCGAAGAGCGCCAGGCCGACGATCAGGTAGAGCACCAGCACCGCGACGCCCCGGCGCAGGACGTCCCCGCGGTGGCTCTCGGCCGGAACCAGCGAGGCCAGCCGATCGACCACCGGTGTGAGCATGTAGACCGCGATGCCGCCCAGAACGAACGGGAGCAGCGCGAACCGCGCCTGCCATGCGATGTACACGCCGACGAGCAGCGCCACCGCCCGGAGCACCACGCGTGCCTGAGAGACCGTCACAGCGACATTGTGACGCGTGCCCGCGACGATTGACAGCGAGCTGACCCAGCATCAGCATCGATCGCGGGGCCGGTCGGCACCGGCCCCGAATCGGGGGGTCGCCGCTATGGGGCACACGGGAGCGGAGCGATGGCTCGCCCAGAGCGTGCTCGGTGCCGGGCACCGTCTGACAAGGCCCCGCAGGCTGTTGCTCTCCGCCCTGGCCGGGCTCGGAGACCAGTTCACGGCGGAGGAGCTCGCCGCGGCGGCACCGGGTGTCGGGCGGGCGACCGTCTTCCGCACGCTGCGGCTGATGCTCGACCTCGGCATCGTCTGCCAGGTGGTGCTCGACGATGGCGCCCTCCACTACCGGCTCACCAGCGGCGGCCACCACCACCACATCTCCTGCTCCGAGTGCGGAGCCGTGATCGACTTCGCCACCTGCGACATAGACGACCTGCTCGGGGAGCTCTCCCGCCGCACCGGTTACGCGATCGAAGCGCACCGACTCGAGGTGTACGGACGCTGCGCTGACTGCGGCGACCGCTCGCAGGATGCGCGACGCGCCGTACCCGCCCTGGCATAGGGACCGGGACTTCCCCGTACGCCCCGGCTGCGCGACGCTCATGGCGTGATGTCGCCGCCTCGCGGCCGCCCGCTCGAGGAGGTCGCAGGCCGGCGTGACGCGGCCGCCGCCCCGGGACGGAGCGAGCGCATGCCCGACGATGCGAGGACCGCGCCGGCCGCCGAGCGCGTCTCCGCCCCCGCCACAACGAGCGACCGCTCCCAGGTCGACCGCAAGGCCCGCCTCCGGATCCCGGCGCTCCTCCCCGAGAAGCAACCCGCGGGCGAGCGCGTGGGGAACTGGGATGAGGTCTACGCGCTCTTCGATCCCGACTTCGCCGCCAAGGAGGCGGAGCGCTGCATCCAGTGCCCCGCCGCTCCCTGCCAGAAGGCATGCCCGGTCGGGAACGACATCCCGGGGGCGCTCTGGCTGCTGGAGCAGGGTGACATCGACGGCGCCGCCGACATCTTCCGCGAGACGAGCGAGCTTCCCGAGATGTGCGGGCGCCTCTGCCCGCAGGAGCGACTGTGCGAGGGGCACTGCGTCGTCGGCAAGAAGGCGGCGCCGGTCGCCATCGGGAAACTCGAGACCTTCGTCACGGAACGCCAGCGCACGCACGGGACGCTGCCGCCTCCGCAACGGGTGCCGGCGAACGGCCTCAGCGTCGCGGTCGTCGGGACGGGGCCCGCCGGGATCGCATGCGCCGAGCGCCTGGCGCGGGAGGGCTACCGCATCGTCATGTTCGACGCCTGGCCCGAGCCGGGCGGAATCCTGCTGTACGGAATCCCCAACTTCAAGCAGAACAAGCCCGCGGTCGAGCGCAAGTTCCGCGAGCTCGCAGAGCTCGGCATCGAGGTGGTGACCGGCACGCACATCGGCCTCGACATTCCCTTCGAGCGGCTGGCACGTGATTTTGACGCCGTCTTCCTGGCGACCGGAGCGCCGGTCGGGGCACGGCTGCGCGTGCCGAACGAGGATGCCCCGGGCGTCTTCGAAGCGACCGAGTTCCTCGTGCGGGCGAACCTGCCCGCGGAGCAGCTGCCGCCGGGGAGGCGCGAGCCGCTGCCCCCGATCCGGCGCGCGATCGTGGTCGGCGGCGGCGACACGTCGATGGACTGTGTACGGTCCGCCGCGCGCCTCGGGGCGGAAAGCGTGACGCTCGTCTACCGCCGCACCGAGGCGGAGATGCAGGGCCGCGCCGAGGAGCGACAGCACGCGACCGAGGAGGGCGTCGTCACGCGCTACCTCACTACCCCGCTCGCCGTCCTGATCGACGAGAACGGGCGCGCGAGGGGCCTGCGCTGTCAGCGGATGACGCTCGGCGAGCCCGACGACACCGGCCGCGCGCGGCCGGAGCCTGTCGCGGGATCCGAGTTCGATCTCGAGGCCGACGCGATCGTGATCGCGATCGGCTATAACGTCGATCCGGTCTGGGGTGAGGAGGCCCTCGGTGTCGACCGCGACCGCTGGGATCGCTTCGTCGTCGACCCGGAGACGATGCGCACGAGCCGCCCGGGCATCTTCGCCGGCGGCGACAATGTGAACGGCGCCGATCTCGTGGTCACGGCGCTCGAGCACGGCCACCTCGCGGCCGACGGCATCCGCGACTACCTGGCCGGCGACGGTCCGGGATCGCTCGCGCCGACCGACTGAGCCGCGGGAAGCCGCCCCCTGGGAAGGGCGATGTCGTGTCCGAGAAGCGCGACTTCTTCGACCTCGAGCGCGGGCAGGTGCTCGGCCCGTACCCGGCGCGGCTCGATTCTGACCACGCCCGGGCCTACCTCGACGCGACGGCCGCCACCGCGACCGACGGCTCGCCGGATCGGTGGCTCCCCCCTCTGCAGCTGGGAGCGCTGCTGGTGGGCGTGCTGATCGACGCCATCGAGATTCCGCCGGGGCTGCTCCACACGGGGCAGAGCTTCGAGTTCTTGCGTCCGGTCGCGCCCGGCACGGAGCTCACGGCCGAGCTCACCGTGGCACAGGTCGCCGAGCGGCGCGGCCTCCGACTCGGGACGGTCGACCTCGAGCTGCGGGACGCCGAGGGCGCCTGCGCGGTGGGGCGGGCGAGCGTGCTCGCCCCGCTCCCCTCCGCCGGCGGCGGCCCGGCATGAGCGACGCGGCACCCGGCCACATGCCGCCGGTCGCACCGGTGACGCGGCAGATCGACCAGGCCCTGGTCGACCGCTACGCCGCCGCCGCGCGCGACCCCAACCCGATCCACCGCGACACGGTCGAGGCCCGCGAGGGTCCGTACGGGCGCCCGATCGCGCACGGCATGCTGGTGCTCGCGCTCGTGTCGCAGATGATGACGGAAGCCTTCGGCGAGAGCTGGGCCGCGACGGGGCAGCTGGCGGTGCGCTGGCGCGCGCCCGCGATCCCGCCCGTCGCGGTCACGGCGGCGGCGACGCCCGCCCAACACGCCGACGGGCGCCTCCGCTACTCCGTGCGCTGCACCGCCGCAGACGGCGAACTGCTGCTCGCCCGCAGCGCCTCGCTCCGGCTCGCGCGAGCGAGGCCGCCCGCGACGGCAGCCCCTCGCCCCGGCGCGGGTGGGCGAGGCCGCGCGGGACGGCGTGGCGGCGGGCCCCGCAGCGGAGGAGCCCGCCCCCGTCGATCCGCGCCTGCGCGAGAACTCCTGCTTCGGCTGCGGCGATCACAACCCGATCGGGATGCACCTCCGCTTCGAGCGGAGCGGGGAGGGCGTGGAGGCTCGCTACCGGCCCCGACCGGAGGACCAGGGCTTCCCCGGATTCGTCCACGGCGGCCTCCTCGGGCTCCTCCTCGACGAGGCGATGGCCTGGGCGATGTATGCCGACGACGTCTACGCGGTGACCGCGCGCATGGAGACCCGGTTTCGCCGCCCCGCCTCGCTGGAGGGGGATCTCATCGTGAGCGCCCGCATCCTCAGGAGCCGGGGGAGGCGCATCGAGGTCGAGGGGGAACTGCGGCAGGAACGCGGCGACGACGCCGGGCCGCGCGCTCGCGGAACCGCGATCGCGCAGTCGCTCGGGCTGTTCGTGCGCATGTCCGAGGCGGAGGAGCCTCCCGCCCTCGCCAGTCTCCGGGCAAGGCTGCGGGAGGGATCCTGAGGCGCCGCGCCGGGCACCTCGGCCGGGCGCCCGCCCCTCAGCCCGCTCCGCCGGCGTCCGCGGCACGGATCGGACGCATCGTCTCGCGGGCAACCAGCAGGAAGAGGATGGTCGCGATCGCCACCAGCACGGCGTTCGCATTGAGTGCCCACCCGAAGGAGCTCGCGTCGGCGATCACGCCGAGCAGCGGGGGGCCGATCACGAAGCCCACGTCGCCGGCCGAGCGGTAGAAGCTCATCGCCAGCCCGCGCGCCTGAGCCGGCGCGATGTCGGCGACGTAGGCGGCCGGCGCCGGTCCCGCCACCGCCGAGGCGACGGCGAGCACGAGCGCTCCCAGCAGGAAGAGCGCCACGTTGGTGGCGCCCGCGAAGAGGAGTAGCCCCGCCACCGTCGCGATCCCGCTCGGAACGATGACCGCCCGGCGGCCGAGGCGATCGGCCGCGACGGCGGCCGGGGCGATCAGCACCAGATTGACGAGAGACATCGCGGTGAAGACCACGCCCAAGAACCCCGTCGACAGACCGAGGCGCGAGTCCCCCAGAAGCGGCACGATCGTCTGGCGGCCGCCGGCGCGGGTGAAGAAGATCATCGCCGTCACGAAGGCGACGGTCAGGAAGTTGCCCGACATCAGCATCGCGAGCCACGGGCGGCGCCCGGCGGCGGTACCGCGGAGCGGGACTGGTGCGGCCTGGCGCCCGGTCTCGCGGTCCGCGCCCGGCCACTCGGACTCGGGGGCCGGCCCGGAGTGGATCGGTCCCCGCGATGCGGAGGCGCCGGTCTCGGGAAGCCGCCAGTAGGCGTAGCCGGCGGCGACGAGCGCGGCCAGCCCGACCACATGGAACGGGAGGCGGAATCCGTAGACCTCGGCGAGGAGCCCCCCGACGGCGGGGCCGATGGAGACGCCGAGCAGGAGCGCCCCCTGGTTGGTGGCAATGAACCGGGCCCGGTTCTGCTCGGTCGAGATGTCGGCGAGGTAGGTGAGCGAGGCGACCATGTACATCGCGGAGCCGGCGCCGGCGACGGCGCGTGCCGCGAGCAGCTGTCCGATCTCCTGCGCCAGGCCGGTGCCCACCATCCCGGCCGCCGTGACGAGCGGCCCTCCCACGAGCAGCAGCCGGCGTCCGCGACGGTCGCAGAGCACGCCCAGGGGAACGTTCAACACGAGCCGGGCGAGCGCGAAGAGGGAGAGCGTGAGCCCCACGACTCCGGCCGAGACGTCGAACTCGCGCTGGAAGAGCGGCAGCACGGGAGCGATCACGCCCTGTCCCGCCGTGACGAGCACGGTGGAGAAGCTGATCATCAGGAGCCGCTCGTGTCCGGCGAGGGTGCCCCGCCAGTCGCCCGGCCTCACGGCGGGAATCCCGGACGGGGCCCGCCGCCCGATCTCACGCCGGCGGGCCGAGCAGCTGCTCGATGGGGATCCAGTCGCGCCCCAGTGAGTCGGCCACGTCGGGATGGGTGAGATGCCCCCGGTAGACGTTGACGGCCCGCCTCAGCGCCGCATCGCTGGCCACCGCCGTCTCGAGCCCCCCGTTGGCGACGCGCAGGATGTACGGGAGCGTGAGGGCGGTGAGCGCCCGCGACGAGGTGCGCGGGACGGCCCCCGGCATGTTGGGCACGGCGTAGTGCACCACGCCCTCCTCCACGTAGGTCGGCTCCAGGTGGTTGGTGGGCCGCGTGGTCTCGACGCATCCGCCCTGGTCGACCGCCACGTCCACGACGACCGCGCCGCTCCCCATCGAGCGCACCATCGCGCGGGTGACGACCACGGGAGCCCGCCGGCCGGGAACGAGGACGGCCCCGACCAGCAGATCGGCGCCGCCGACGGCGTTGGCGAGGGATTGCGGCGTCGAGATCAGCGTCTCGACGCGTCCGGCGTAGAGCTCCTCGAGCGCGCGCAGCTGATCCTCCCGCACCGACGCGACGGTGACGCGGGCACCGGCGCCGACGGCCGCGCGCACCGCGTTCTTGCCGACGTTGCCCGAGCCCACGATGAAGACGTGGGCGGGCGGCACGCCGGGGAGGCCCCCGAGCAGCATTCCGCGGCCCGGCCCGGGCCGCTTGAGCAGCGAGGCGCCGATCTCCACGGCCATGCGACCGGCTATCTCCGACATCGGCGCGAGCAGGGGAAGGAATCCATCCTCGAGCTCGACCGTCTCGTAGCCAATGGCGATGCACCCCGACGCGAGGAGCGCGTCGAGCACGATCGGCTCCGCCGCGAGGTGGAGATAGGTGAAGAGCATCTGGCCGTCGCGGAGCAGGTCGTACTCCGAGGGCTGCGGCTCCTTCACCTCGCACATGAGCTCGGCGCGGGCGTAGACCTCCTCCGGCGTGGCAGCGAGCAGGGCGCCGGCCGCCCGGTACTCCTGATCCGAGTAGTGGGAGCCCTCGCCGGCGCCCTGCTCGATCACCACCGTGTGGCCCGATCGGACGATGTCGGCCACGCCCTCGGGCGTGAGCGCGACGCGGTACTCCTCGGTCTTCGTCTCGCGCACCGTGCCGACGATCACGTGACGACCTCCGGAGGAACACGAACTCGAAGCGGCCGGCCGGCGACGCGAGTATACGGGCGGGCCGGGCTCCCGCGGTCCGGCCAAATGGCCCCCGGGCCTGCCCCGGTCTCCGGGCCGTCCCCCTAGCGCGGGGGAGCGGTCCCCGCCGCTTGCCACATGTACCAGCTGCCGACGGAGCGATAGGGCGCCCACGGCGACCCGATCTCGCGGGCCCGAGCGGGCGTGGGCAGCGCCGCCAGGTCGTACGCAACCCGCATCCCCGCGCGCACGCCCAGATCGCCGACGGGGAGGATGTCCGGTCGTCCGAGGTGGGACATCAGGAACATGTGGGCGGTCCACTCGCCGACGCCACGGACGGTCGTGAGGTGGGCGACGACCTCCTCGTCGGCGAGCGCATCGAGGCGGCGCCAGTCGAGGCGCCCCGACCGAACGCTCGCCGCCAGGTCGCGCAGGTACGATGCCTTCTGGCGCGAGACGCCGGCAGCTCGGAACTCCTCGTCCCGCGTCGCCAGGATGTGCTCGGGACTCGGCGTGGCGTCGGGGTCGGGGTAGAGGGCGCGCCAGCGGCGCTCGATCGCCGCCGCCGCCGCACCCGCGAGCTGCTGGTAGAGGATCATGCGGACGAGCGCGGCATAGGGGTCGTTGCCGGGGCGCGGCCGGTACGGGCCGTGGCGCGCGATGAGCCCCCCGACCACCGGATCGGCGTCGCGGAGATGCGCGTAGGCACGCCTGATCGAGAACCGCAGGCCCGCCACGCCCGCGGCCCTAGAAGCTCGGCGCGTCGCGGCCGAGCAGCCGCCTGACGACGGCGATTTCCCCGAGGTGCTGGCTTCCGTGCACGATGATCGTCTGCCCGATCGCCTCCAGGCGGGGCACTTCGCCCCACGGCACGACGCGGGCCACACCTACCAGGTACTCGTCGCTCATCGCCTCGATGCGGGGCAGGATCTCGTCGCGTACCGCGCGGCCATAGTCGGCCAGCGCGGTGGCGCCGGGGAAGCGCACGGCGGCAGCCGCCGCCTGCTCCATGCCGGTCCCCTGCTCGATCCGGGGCAGTCCCCACGCCTCGTGCAGGCCCTGCCGCATCCACACCGTCCGCTCCCGCGCGAAGGCGAAGAGCACGACGTTGTCGGCGCTCCTCAAGACGTGCCAGGCGATGAAGCCGATCGTGTTGGGGGCCCCCGCCGGCAGCGCGTGGAGCTCCTCGTCCGAGAGGTCGGCGACGGAGGCGATGAGCTCGTCCATGACGCGTCCGGCGAAATGGACGGCGAAGCGCTGCATCGTGTACGGACCGGTGTCGGGCATGGTTCCCCCCGTGGCTTCCGCTACGCGCCGCCGCCCGGCGTGCCGAGCTCGAGCAGCGTACGCGTCAGGTTGAGCTCTCCCTGGTGCCGCACTGTATGCAGCACCACGAAGATGTGCAGCGCGTCGGCGGCGGAGAAGTCGCGGCCGCTGAAGGCGCTCACGCGGCGGTCGAGCCCTCGCCCGTCCAGGGCGCCCACGGTCTCGCTGAGCTCATCGCGCAGCTCGCGCCCGTAGAGCGCGAGCGCCTCCGCCGAGGGAAGGCGCAGCGCCTGCGCGTCGGCCGTCGGCTGTCCGCTCCCGTTCCCCTCCCGGGGCAGGCCCCAGGCCGCCGCGTACCCGCGCATGGCCCACAGCTCGGGCGCATCGCCGACGCGAGATCCGATCACGTCCGCGGTGCGGAAGACGTGCCAGGCGATCCAGCCGGGCGTGTTCGCGCGAGGATGCGCGACCGCGTGGAGCTCGTCGCCACCCATCCCATCGACAGTGGCGATCGTCTCGCCGAGCGCACTCCGCACCGCCCGGGCGAGCAGTGCCACCGCCGCCGGTCGCGTTCCCGTCGTCATCGCCCACCGCGTCCCCGGGTCCCGGTCCGCTCGCCGTCCGGGCGCCGGCGCAGTCTCGGCGATCCGCCCGCGCGGCGCCAGTCGGGCAGCCGCTGCCGCGCCGTCTGCCTCTCCCGGCGGAGAGGCCCGCTCACCCGCGCGCGACCGCCGCCGCGCGCACGAGCTCGGCCGCGATCTCGTAGCGGCCGAAGGAGGGCATCACGTAGATCCCCGACATCCACGGCACCGCCCGCAGCTCCTCGACGTGCTCCCGGGCGAGCGCCAGTCCCGCGTCGGCCCCGGCCTCACCGGCATCGCGCATCCGCTGGCGCACCGCGGCGGGAACGTCGACGCCTGCCAGTTCGTTGTGGATGAACTCCGCATGCCGGGACGACATCAGCGGGAGCACGCCGGCGAGCACCGGCACGTCGTCGACACCCAGCCGCTCGAAGAAGCGCAGCAGCGTCCCCACCTCGTAGACGGGCTGGGTCATCAGCAGCTGCGCGCCGGCCTCGACCTTGGCGCGCACCCTGCTCAACTCCCGATCGACGTCCTCGGCGGTCGGATTCGCGGCCGCCGCCACCAGGAAGTCCGTCGGCCGCCCGATCGAGTTGCCCGCAAAGTCGATCCCCTCGTTCAGGCGCCGCAGCACGCGGATGAACTCGATCGAGTCGACGTCCCACACGCGCGAGGAGCGCGACGCCTCCGGCGGCGGATCGCCGGTCAGCGCCAGCACCGTGCGGATGCCCAGCGCGTGGGCGCCCAGCATGTCCGACTGCAGGGCCATCAGGTTCCGATCGCGCGTGGTCTGGTGGACGATCGTCTCGATCCCGACCTCGCGCTCGATCTGGACGGCGAGCGAGAGGGCGCTCATGCGCACGCGGGCCATCGGCGAGTCGCCGATGTTGATGGCGTCGGCGCCCGCCGCCGCGAGCGCCGCAGCCCCCTCGATGGCCTTACGCGGGTTGATGCCGCGGGGCGGATCGATCTCCACGGCCACGACGAAGCGCCCGCCCGCGAGCGCGTCCCGGAGCGATCCGCGCCCGACCCCCCCGCTGCGGGGATCCGGCTCGTCGAGCGCGGGAGGATCGATCTGCGGATCCCCGGCGAAGCGCACGCGCGCGCGCCTCTCGAGACCGGCCGTCGCCCGGCCGAGCGCGTCCCGCATCGCGCGGACGTGCTCATCCGTGGTGCCGCAGCATCCGCCGACGACCGCCGCCCCGAGGTCGCGCGCACGGAGCGCGAAGTCCGCGAAATACTCCGGGCGCGCGGGGTAGATCGTCTGCCCGTCGGCGACGCGGGGTAGCCCGGCGTTGGGCTGCACGGCGAGGCGCGCGCGCGGCTGCGTGCCGGCCATGGCCTGAAGCATGTCGAGCGCGGCCTGCGGGCCAACGCCGCAGTTCACGCCGATCACGTCGGGCCCGGCCGCGTCGAGGCGTCGAGCGATCTCGCGAGCGCCCTCGCCGGCCGGGGAGGATGTGTCGACGTTGAAGTCGAGCGTGACGATCGTGGGATGATCGGCGGTGACGCGCTGCACCGCGCGGAGCGCGGCCTCCGCCTCTGCCAGGCTCGGCATCGACTCGAGCACGAGCACGTCGACGCCCCCCTCGACGAGCGCGCTCACCTGCTCCTCGAAGGCGCGTTCCGCATCGTCCAGTGTCCACGTCCCGACCAGCAGGTCGCGCCCGATCGGCCCGACCGAGCCGCCGATGAAGACGTCGGCGCCCGCGATCTCTCTCGCGTCGCGCGCGAGCCGCGCCGCGGCGACGTTGGCGTCGCGGACGCGCGAGCCGAGGCCGTCCAGGCTCAGCCGCGCGCGATTCGCGGCGAAGGTGTTGGTGAGGATGAGCCGGGCTCCGGCTGCGATGTACGCCTCGTGCAGCGTCCGGGAGAGCTCCGGTCGCTCCAGCACGGCCGTGTCGTTGCGCCCGCGCCATCCGAGCGCCCGCAGGGCGGTGCCCGTTGCCCCGTCGGCCAGGACGACACCCTGCTCAAGCGCAGCGAGGAACGGGTGTGCGCGCGCGTCCATGGCGACAGTGTCGCAGCCGCCACGCGTTCGATCATGGGGGCCGCGGGGCCGCCTCCGGACGACGCGATCCGGCCCGCGCCGGCAGGGCCGCTCGGCCCCGGGCGGCGAGAACGGCGATCAGGCGCCCGGTGCCGCGGGCACCCGCCGGCCCAGCAACTCCTCGATCTGGCGGTAGTCGGCCTCGCTGATGCGGTGGAGGTTGCCGCGGAAGGCCATCCCGAGCTTCTTCGGACCGAGCCGGCGGGTCTTCTCCAGCAGGTCGGTGATCTCGCGAACCTCGACGTAGTGCCCGGGCGGGGGGACGACGACGGGCTTCGTGGGAACGCGGAAGGGAAAGCTCTCGCCCGGCTTCCCCTCCGACGCCAGGCCGATCTCGGACTCATCCTCGTAGGCCTCGCCCGTCACCTCGGCGATTCCCCCGAACTGCACCACCTTCGTCAGGTAGAAGACGAGCCGGTCCCCGCGGCCCATCGACTGCGCCTCGCGCCCCCGCGAGGACTTGAAGGCGCAGAGATCGAAGTCCCGACCGCGCAGCACCTCGAAGTTCTCGGCCGATCCGACCACGATCCACGCCTGCACCGGATCCCCCCGTCGTCCCCGGGACGCAGTGCCGCGCCCCGCACCGATCAGGATAGCGGACGACCTGCCGCCGGGGAGCGGTAGGATCTCGCGGCCCGCGACGCCGGGCACATTGGGGGAATCGTGCGCGAGCCCGGGCGCTGGGAGAGGGGAACGTCCGTCGTGGTCCGCTATGTCGGGCACGCCGACGGCGTTCTCCACGCGCGGCCGCACGTCGTCGTCCGCGACGACCCGGAGCTCCTCGCCCTCTACCTCCCGGCGGGGACGGCGCTGGGCCTCTCCTACGACCGGCGGCTCGACCGCGTCTCGCGCTCCGCGGAGGAGCGCGCGGCGCGCGCCCAGGCCGCCGCCCGGCCCCACCTCTGGCGGGATTTCGACGTGCTGCGGCTGATGCCGCCCGGGGCGGCCCACTCGACGTGGCTCTTCTGGCGGGACGGCCGGCACCTGGGCTGGTACGTGAACATGGAGGCCGCCTACCGGCGGCACGACCTCGGCGTCGACACGACCGACAACATCGTCGACCTCTGGGTGACTCCGGATCTCGAGTGGCGCTGGAAGGACCTCGATGAGCTCGAACAGCGCGTGGAACGCGGGCTGGTCCGTCCCGACGAGGCGAGGTCATTCCGACGCGAGGGCGAGCGGGTGATCGCGGCCGTGGAGGCGCGCGCGTCGCCGTTCCGGGACGGATGGGAGCGATGGGCCCCCGACCCGGCATGGCCGATCCCGACACTCCCGGCGGGCTGGGCCGAACTTCCCGGGAGGGAGAGCGATCTCAACCGGGGCTCCCCGACGGACCGTGCGTCGGGGAGCGCTCCGCTCCCCTCAGAGCCCCGCGGCGGCCCCTAGTGGCAGGCGCGCGGCGCCCCGCCGCCGTCGGGGGCCTGGAACGAGGAGCCACAGGCGCACGAGGAGACGGCATTCGGGTTGTAGATCGTGAAGCCCGACTTCATGAGGTCCTCGACGTAGTCGATCTCGGCACCTCCGAGCAGCGGCCGCGAGTCGGGGTCGACCACGATGCGAACACCCTCGACCTCGATCACCGTGTCGTCGCTCTCGACCTCCTTGGCCAGCGCCATCCCGTACTGGTAGCCGGAGCAGCCGCCCCCGACGACGAAGACGCGCAGTGCGCCCTCCGGGACGCCCTTCTGCACCATCAGCTCGCCCGCCTTCTCCGCCGCCCGCGGCGTGATCGTGACCAGAACGGGAGGCGCCATCGGCGCCGGCGCGAGGCCGCCGCCGGTGAGATCCCGTCCGCCCGTCAGTTCGCGGGAGGCGACGCCGGCGGCACCGCCGGTGAGGTCGCGCCCGGCCGGCGCTGTGAGATCACGCTGTAGGGTCATCGCTCATCCTCCACATCGAGCGCCCGGCGGGCGACGGGCATCGCCCGGGCCCACGCCTGAACGCCACGCGTCGATGATAGTCGGGCCCTCCCGCGCCGTCCATGAGCACGTCGGCTCTGCGGGGCGGCCCCTAGGCCGGAGACCGCGATCGCTCGCCGGCCGCCTCGCCCGGCGTCTCGATCAGCGCGTAGGCGGAAAGGAACTCGTGCGGGACGGCATCGGCCGGCAGCGGCTCGACGCGTGCTCCGAGCAGCATCTGGAGCAGGCGGCGATCGTGCGAGCAATCGTTCGCCGGGGATGCCATCCGCTCCGGAGCCCGGGTGGCCGGCGCGCCGGCGCCCACCGGTGGTGCGACACGGCGGCAGGGGCAGCCTCGACCCAGTACGCACAGCTCCGGCGGCGCGCCGGCGGAACGCCGGCGCAGGTCCACCTCGAAGTCGATCCCCTCCTCCGAGAGCAGCGCCACGCACGATCGCGCCCGCTCCTCGAGCGTGGCGCCGACCACGCGCGGGGCGCACTCCGCGGCGATCCGATCGGCGAGCTTGGAGAAGACCAGCTCGGCGAGTCCGCGGCCGTCGCAGCCGGCGGTCTCCTCGGGGGAGAGCGCGACGATTTCCTCGATCAGACGCTGGGTCAGGCGAATGTAGTGGTGGGGGAAGGCCTCCGCGCCCGCCTCGGTGATGGAGAAGGCGTAGCGCGGGCGCCCGGGCCCGCTCCGGACCTGGGCGACGGAGATGAGGCCGTCGCGGAGGAGGACATCGAGGTGGCGCCGGACGGTGGCGCCGGCGAGGCCGAGCTCGCGCGCCAGCGCGTCGACGGAGACGCCGTCCTGGCGCCGGAGGATGCCGAGTATCGCCTGCCGTGTGCCCTCCACGCGCGGAGCCGGGGTGCGGACGGACATCGTTTGACCGGGCACGTGTGCCATGGCCGACGATCGTAGCCTCGCCCGGCCGGGGCCGTCAAAGTTTTTCTCGTTTAGGAGTGAAAAACGTTCGAAAGCGCGCGCCCCCGGCGCCGCGCTGCGGTAGGCTCGACGGAAGCGCACGCCGGCCGGAGGGGCCGATGACCGCCGAGGGCCGTGTCTATCTGGATCATGCCGCCACCACACCGGTCGATCCGGGCGTGGTCGAAGCGATGCTGCCCTATCTCCGGGAGCTCTGGCACAACCCCTCCTCGATCTACGTGGAGGCGCAGGCCGCGCGGCGCGCTCTCGATGAGGCGCGCGACGCCGTTGCCCGCGCGCTCGGCGCCGACGGCAGCGAGGTGATCTTCACCTCGGGCGGATCCGAGGCGAACGCGCTCGCGCTGCGCGGCGTGCTGGAGGCGAGTCGCAGGCGCGGCCGCCACATCGTGACGAGCGTGGCCGAGCACCACTCGGTGCTCGACGCCGCCGAGCAGCTGGAGCGCGCCGGCGACGCGGAGGTGACCCGCGTCGGCGTCGACCGCGAGGGGCGCGTCGATCCGGGCGCCGTCGCCGACGCCGTGCGGGACGACACGGTCCTGGTCTCCGTCATGCACGCCAACAACGAGGTGGGCGCGCTCAACGACATCGCCGCCATAGCGAGCGCCGCCCGGGAGCGGGCGCCGGCGGTGGTGGTGCACACCGACGCGGTCCAGTCGGCGGCGCACCTCGGCTTCGTCCCCGGCGGCGTCGACGTCGGGAGGCTGGGCGTCGATTTGCTGACGATGACCGCCCACAAGCTCTACGGGCCGCGCGGCGCGGCGGCGCTCTACGTCCGCGCGGGAACTCCGATCGCGCCCCAGATCCTGGGCGGTGCGCAGGAGCGCCGCCTGCGCGCCGGTACCGAGGACACGCCCGCCATCGTCGGGCTCGCCGCGGCGGTGCGGCTTGCCGTGGAGCGCCGCGAAGCCGATCTCTCGCACGCGCGCGCGTTGCAGGAACGGCTGCTCGCCGAGCTTCCGCGCCGGGTCCCCCTGCTCGCGGTCACGGGTCCGCGCGATCTCGAGCGGCGGCTTCCCGGATCCGTCTCGTGCGTGGTCGGCTTCGTCGAGGGCGAGTCGATCCTGCTCGCACTCGACCTCGCCGGAATCGCCGCCTCCTCCGGCTCCGCCTGCACGACCGGCTCCGTCGAGCCCTCCCACGTGCTGCTGGCGATGGGGCTGCCCGCGGAGCTGGCACGGGGCTCGCTGCGCTTCACCATCGGCCGCGGCAACGACGACTCGGACGTCGAGCGCTTGCTGGAGGCGCTCCCCCCCATCGTCGAGCGCCTGCGTGCCCTCTCGCCGGTGCCGACGCGAGAACCGCCCGAGGAATGGCGGCGCTGGCTCGACTGAGCGCGCGCGCCGCCACGTTCGCGGAGCGCGGCGAGACGGCGGGTTTGCCGCGCCCCCGCCGCACGACTACGATCGGGTGCATGGTGGAACCCGCTGCCCTCACGCTCGCCGACGGCGAGCAGATCGCGTCCCTCCACCTCGAGGAGGAGGTTCGCAAGAACGTCCTCCTGAGCTCCGTCGACATCGTCCTGAACTGGGCGCGCTCCTCCTCGCTCTGGCCGGTCACCTTCGGGCTCGCCTGCTGCGCGATGGAGATGATCGCCACCGCCACCTCGCGCTACGACATCGCGCGTTTCGGTTCGGAGGTCTTCCGCGCCTCGCCGCGCCAGGCCGACCTGATGATCGTGGCGGGGACGGTGACCTGGAAGATGGCGCCGGCCGTTCGCCGCATCTACCTGCAGATGGCGGAGCCCCGGTGGGTGATCTCGATGGGAGGCTGCGCCATCATGGGCGGCCCCTTCGCCTACGCCTACTCGGTGCTCCCCGGCGTCAACCTGATCTGCCCCGTCGATGTCTACGTCCCCGGCTGCCCGCCCCGGCCGGAGTCGCTGCTCGAGGGACTGATGCTGCTGCAGGATCGCATCCGCCACCGCGAGCAGACCGGCGAGCGGCCCCGACCCGAGCCGGACGGCGATTTCTCGCGCTACCTCCCGGACGGCGATCCGCTGCGCCGCGAACTGGAGTCGCTGTTCCCGCCCTTCGAGGGGCTGGACGACCCGGGGCGACTGACGGGAGGCGTGGCGCTTCGCTGAAGGCGCGCCGGCGGGCCGGCGGGCCTCGCCGCCCGGGGCCTATTCGCGGGGCGTCTCACCGATGTCGTAGTCGACGCCGGACAGCCCCTCCACGATCGGCGTGAGCACCCTGTCCACCATCTCCCGGTGGGCCGTGCTCTCCTCGTAGTCCCGATACGCCTTGTACGTCCGAAAGTCGATCGTGACGACCCAGTTGTAGCGGCGGGATCGACGCGACTCGGAGATGTTGGGCCCCATCGAGAGGCTCGCCCAGCCATCCGGGTCCGCCGCTCGCATGGCCTCGTAA
>MKWU01002274.1_pt1 | contig 29588 bp, 25 predicted proteins | sample 809101 | NCBI WGS metagenome assembly MKWU01 (sample SAMN05860141, study PRJNA318959) | sponge metagenome | host: Aplysina aerophoba | place: Slovenia: Piran, Adriatic Sea, Gulf of Piran | collected 2013-05-07 | reverse complement strand
ATCGCACGGGGAGCCCGCTGGCTCGGCTGCCAGAAGTTGACCTCGTCCGGCTGGAGACGTCGCAGGGTCTCGAACCAGTCGTGATCAGTGATTCCGACCCAGTAGTGCATGCGGAATCGTCGTGGCGGAGGAATGAGCAGAGTACGTCATGTTGGATCCGCCGTGAATTGACCGTCCAGGACCCAGCGCCGAATCTTCGCGGCGATATCGGCGACTTACAGCACGTCTCGCGGTGGATTCACGCTCAGCGCGCTGGAAGTCGATTGCCGGTTCGATGCCCCCCGCAATCTCAGTGAGTCGCATCGAGACGGCTCAGCGTTCCGGGCCACTGGAGAATTCGACGGTCCGACGTGACAAGGCGGTGGTCCGACGCTTCAGCCCGTCGTCAAGCTTGGGGAGGTCGAATCTGGCCACGGAAAGTGTCCTTCTGCGGCCCGGACGATCTCCCGCGGCGTATCGGAGCCGCGGATTACACAGCGTCGATCTTCTCGGACAACCAGACCTTGATCAGCGACTGGTAGGGAACATCCCGCTTGTTGGCCGCCATCTTGATGCGTTCGAGCAGATCGACCGGCAACCTGAGAGAGATTGCCTTGGTTGACGGCTTGAGATTGGGGAAGCGGGCCCGCTTGGCCTTGCTCCAGTCGACATAGTCGCTCGAGTCGTGACTCTCCCAGAAGGCTCGCTCCTCGGCTTCCGTCCTGAAGACGGGAACCGGCCTACGTTTTCCTGTCATGGAAGGCTCTCTCCTTGCGATGCATGTCTCTGGCGGAGATGACGCGAATCAGCGTGCCCTCGGCACGAAGCGTGAACGTGACGTGCAGCCGGCGTCAATTCCGGGTGCGGACTCGGGGTGACGCGATGGGCGGGGCGCGTCCGGCGTATACTCCTCCCGCTGACGGTCGAACCCCTTGGGCAGCCCGCGGTCGAAGGTCTCCCGGCCGCAGTTCCCCGTAGAGCAATAGACCATGATTCGATTCGCCGGCGCATTCAAGGCCCTCGGCATCCTCATGCTGCTGGCGGTGCTCGCCTCAGGCCTCGGGGCCGTCGGTGCCTACTTGTACCTGGAGCCCAAGCTCCCCTCCGCGGAGACGCTGCGCGACGTCCGCCTGCAGGTCCCGTTGCGTGTCTACACCCGCGACGACCGGCTCATGGCGGAGTTCGGCGAGAAGCGCCGCACGCCGCTTCATCTCTACGAGGTCCCGGAGCGCCTCATCCAGGCCTTCCTCGCCGGCGAGGACGACCGGTTCTTCGAGCATCCGGGCGTCGACTGGCAGGGCCTGACCCGCGCCGTGCTCTACCTCGTCCGCACCGGGGAGAAGGGCCCCGGTGGCAGCACCATCACCATGCAGGTGGCCCGGAACTTCTTCCTCACCCGGGAGAAGACGTACATCCGCAAGCTCAACGAGATCCTGCTCGCGCTGAAAATCGAGCGCGAGTTCACCAAGGAGGAGATCCTCGAGCTCTACGTCAACAAGATCTTCCTCGGCCAGCGTGCCTACGGGGTCGGTGCCGCGGCGCAGGTCTACTACGGACGCACGGTCACCGAGCTCACGCTTCCCCAGATCGCCATGATCGCGGGACTGCCCAAGGCGCCTTCCAGGTTCAACCCCGTCGCCGATCCGGAGCAGGCGGTCGGGCGCCGCAACTACGTGCTCCGGCGCATGCTGGAGCTCGGCTACATCGACCAGACCGAGCACGACGCTGCCCGCGACGCACCGGTCACCGCCAAGGTCCACGGACTCGCCATCGAGGTCGAGGCGCCCTACCTCGCGGAGATGGTGCGCGCGCACATGGAGGAGACGTACGGGGAAGACGCCTACACCGCCGGGTACAAGGTCTGGACGACCATCGACGGCAGGCTCCAGCGCGCCGCCATCGCCGCGCTCCGGCAGACGTTGCTGGAGTACGACGCCCGCCACGGATTCCGCAAGCCGGAGCGGCACCTCGCCACCGAGAGCCTGGCGCCGTCTCCGGGGAGCGTGCTCGCCGACATCCCGGAGGTGGGCGGACTCGTGCCGGCCGTGGTCACGTCCGTGGAGGCGCGCACCGTCGCCGCCTGGGCGCGGAACGAGGGCCCGGTGGAGATCGAGCTGGAGAACATGAAGTGGGCGCGTCCCTACATCAACGAGAACAGCTTCGGTGAGGAGCCGAAGGGCGCCGACGCGGTCCTCAAGGCCGGCGACGTCATCCGCCTGCAGCGCGTCGGCGGCGGCTGGAGCCTCGTCCAGATCCCCGCTGTCGAGGGGGCGCTGGTCTCGCTCGACCCGGACGACGGCTCGATCGTCGCCCTGACCGGCGGCTTCGACTTCTACCGCAGCAAGTTCAACCGCGCGATCCAGGCGAAGCGCCAGCCCGGGTCGAGCTTCAAGCCGTTCATCTACTCGGCCGCGCTGGAGCACGGCTATACCGCCGCCAGCATCATCAACGACGCCCCGGTGGTGTACGAGGACGAGAGCCTCACGGGTGCGTGGCGGCCCGAGAACTACAGCGGCAAGTTCTTCGGTCCCACCCCTCTGCGCACCGCGCTGTTCAAGTCGCGCAACCTCGTCTCCATCCGGCTGCTGCGCGAAGTCGGCATCGACTTCGCCCTCGACCACATCGCGAAATTCGGAATCGACGTCAACAGCCTGCCCCGGGGCCTGTCGCTCGCGCTCGGCAGCGGGGAGCTGACGCCGCTGGAGCTTGCCGCCGGGTACGGCGTGCTCGCCAACGGCGGGTATCGCGTCGAGCCGTACTTCATCGAGCGCGTGCTCGACGGGGACGACCAGCTCATCTTCGCCGCCGACCCGCTCGTCGTGTGCCGGGACTGCGAAGACGACGAGGCGACGGCCGTGTCCGCATCCGCATCCGCATCCGCATCCATATCCGCCTCCGCCTCCGAACCCGTGGCTCCGGCCGGTGACGGGGACGCAGGCTCCGCCCCGCCGGCCGACACCGCCGCCGCCGCCGGCACCGAGCGGTTCGGGACCGTACGCCGCGCGCCGCGCGCCATCGATGCCCGCAACGCATGGCTGATGTGCTCGCTGCTGCGCGACGTCGTCCGCCGCGGCACCGGACGCAAGGCGCTGGTGCTGGAGCGCGACGACCTCGCCGGCAAGACGGGCACCACGAACGAGCAGTTCGACGCGTGGTTCTCCGGGTTCACCCCGGGTCTCGTCGCCACCGCCTGGATCGGATTCGACGAGTTCCGCCCCCTCGGCCGGCGCGAGACGGGCGCCACCGCCGCGCTTCCGATGTGGATCGCCTACATGAAGGAGGCGCTCGAAGGCGTGCCGCAGCGGGAAAACCCGCCGCCGGAGGGAATCGTGACCGTGCGCATCGACCCCGAGACCGGAGAGCTCGCGGGCGCTTCGCAGGAGGGGACGGTATTCGAGAGCTTCCGCGCGGAGCGGGTCCCGAAGAAGCGGGTCGCGGAACGCACAACCGGCGGCGAAGAGCCGGGCGCGGACGCCGAGACGGTCCAGGAGAAGCTGTTCTGAGCGCCGCCCGCCGCGGTGACATCGGTCGATGAGGCATCCGGGTCGTGAACATGAAGCAGTTCCACGCGCGGCAGCAGGTCGCCCACGAGGCGGCGAAGCTGATGGTCGAGAGCGGCATCCGCGACTGTCGGCTCGCAAGGCTCAAGACGGCGGCGTCGCGCGGTGAGGCAAACCGGTCGTGAACGTGAAGCAGATACATGCGCGGCAGCAGGTCGCCCACGAGGCGGCGAAGCTGATGGTCGAGAGCGGCATCCGCGACTATCAGCTCGCAAAGCGCAAGGCGGCCGTGCGCCTCGGCCTGGGCGATTCGCGCGACCTCCCGCGCAACGACGAGATCGAGCGCGAACGCGAGGCGTACCAGCAGCTGTTCGGTGACGAAGAGCGCTCGCGCCACGTCGTCGCCTTGCGCAGGCACGCGCTCGAGGCGATGCGGCTGCTCGATGACTTCCGTCCCCGGCTCGTCGGCCCGGTGCTGAGCGGGACCGCCGACCGGCACAGCGAGATCTGCCTGCATCTGTTCTCCGATCCGCCGGAGGACGTCGCGATGTTCCTGCTCGATCGCGGCATCGTCCATGACCAGGGCGAGGCGCGCGTGCGGTTCCAGGCCGACGCGCACGAGCGCCTCCCCGCCTTCCGCTTCCTCGCCGGCGAAGCGCAGGTCGAGCTCGTGGTGTTCTCGGCGCGCGCGCGCCGGCGCACGCCGCTCAGCCCCGTGGACGGGCGGCCGATGCGGCGCGCGAAGTTGGCTGAGGTGGCGGCTTTGGTCGAAGCGGCCGCGTGAGCAGGGCGGCTATTGTGTCGGGAACTCATGCGAAGGAATGTCCGAAAACCAGTGGATTCCCGCGCAGGCGGGAATCCATCGGCGTACGCCGTGCGCGCATGGCGCAGCGCCGGACACGCCAATCGCCAGCGCCCCAACCGTCATTCCCGCCAAGTCTGTACTCACGAAGGCGGGGAGCCGGAATCCCTACAGCCTTGATCGGCCGCGAATGCGCGTAAGCGCGGGCGCCGCAGCTCAATGACGGCGTACGAACCGATCCTCCAGGTCGCAGTGCCGGTACCGGTCCGACATCTGTTCGACTACCTGCCTCCTCAGCAGGAATCGACACCGCCGGTGCGCCCGGGCACGCGCGTCCGGGTGCCATTCGGACGCACCTCCACCGTCGGGGTCGTGGTCGGCACTGCGCCGGCCAGCACCGTCGACGCGAAGCGTCTCAAGCGCGTACGCGAGGTCATCGATCCGGAGCCGCTCATCGACGCGGCAATGCTGAAGCTGCTCCTCTGGTCCAGCGGATACTTCCAGCATCCCATCGGCGAGGTCGTCGTCGGCACGCTGCCGAGGCTGCTGCGGCTCGGACGCGCGCCCAGGGCCGAGCGTACCTTGCAGTACGCGGCGACCACCGCCGGAGCGCAGGCGTTCGCCGAGGGGATCGGCGGTGCGCCGGTGCAGAGCCGTCTGCTCGGCCTCTTGGCCGACACGAAAAGCCTCTCGGAAGCGGAGCTCGCGGCCGCGCACCGCGACTGGCGCCGGCCGCTACGGGCGCTGATCGCGAAGGGCTGGGCGGAGCCTGTCCCCGACGTGCCGCGCCGTGCCGACCAACCCCACGGCGACGGCCGTCAAGATCGTCGGATCCGGAACGATGAGCAGCCGGGCCGTGCCGACCGTCCCGACTGGCCCGACAGGTCCGGCGGTTCCAGTCACCCGGTCCTGAACGACGAACAACGGCACGGAGCCGACGAGCCCGATGAGCTCAGCGGTTCCGATCGCGCGATCCCGAGCGGTGAACAAAGGCATGGAGCCGACCAGCCCAATGAGCCCGGCGGTTCCGATTACCCGGTCCTGAACGACGAACAACGGCGCGGGGCCAACCAGCCCGATCGCCCCGATCGCCCAGTCCTCAACGCCGAGCAGAGTCGCGCGGTGGAGGCGGTGGAGGCCTGCCTCGAGAAGTTCAGCCCCTTCGTGCTCGACGGCGTCACCGGCAGCGGCAAGACGGAGGTCTACCTGCGTCTGATCGAGACCGCGGTCGCCCGCGGGCGCCAGGCACTCGTGCTCATTCCCGAGATCGGCCTCACCCCACAGCTCCTCGCCCGCTTTCGCGCGCGGCTGTCGTGCCGGGTGGCCGCGCTGCACTCCGGACTGTCCGATGGCGAGCGACTCTCGTCGTGGACGCACGCGCGCAATGGCACCGCGGACGTGTTAGTGGGTACTCGCTCCGCGGTGTTCGTGCCGCTCGCGCGCCCGGGGCTCTTCATCGTCGACGAGGAGCACGACCTCTCGTTCAAGCAGCAGGACGGGTTCCGGTACTCCGCACGGGACCTCGCGGTGGTCCGCGCCCGCGACGCCGGCGCCCCGGTCGTGCTCGGCAGCGCCACCCCTTCGCTGGAGGCGATCGAGAACGTGCGGCGCGGGCGCTACCACCGGCTCGATCTGCCGCACCGCGCCGGCGGAGCCACCCCGCCGCGCATCGATGTCGTCGACCTGCGCGCACGGTCCTTCGACAACGGCCTGTGCGACGTGCTCGTCGAGGCGCTGGAGCAGACGAAGGCGCGCTCCGAGCAGGCGCTGCTGTTCATCAACCGGCGCGGCTACGCGCCCCGGCTCATGTGCCACGCGTGCGGCTGGATCGCGGGCTGCGACCGGTGCGACGCGCACCTCGTGTTCCACCGCGAGGACGGGCGGATGCGCTGCCACCACTGCGCCGCGGAGCGTCCGCCCGTCGACGAGTGCCCCGAGTGCGGCTCGAAGAACGTGCGCCGCCTCGGGCTCGGCACCGAGCGGGTGGCGAACGCGCTGGAAAGGAGAATCGAGGGCTTGCGCGTGGCCAGGATGGACCGCGACGCGACGCGCCGCCGCGGCTCGCTGGAGGAGCTGCTCGACCGCGTGCACTCCGGCGACGTCGACGCCGTCGTCGGTACCCAGATGCTCGCGAAGGGGCATCACTTCCCGAACGTCACCCTCGTGGCGATCCTCGACGCCGACGCCGGTCTGTTCGGCATCGACTTCCGCGCCACCGAGCGGATGGCGCAGTTGCTGCTCCAGGTCGCGGGCCGGGCCGGCCGCGGCGACCGCACCGGCCGGGTCCTGCTCCAGACCCACCACCCGGAGCACCCCCTGCTGCGGGTGCTGGTGCTTGAGGGCTACCGGAAGTTCTGCGCCGAGGCGCTCGCGGAGCGTCGCGGCGCGCGTCTGCCGCCGTTCGCGAGCCTGGCCCTGGTGCGGGCCGAAGCGCCGGAGCGCGACCCGCCGCAGTCATTCCTGCGTGATGCCGAGGCCCGCGCGAGCGCTCGCCTCCACCCGGGGATCTCGGTGCTGGGACCGGTGCCCTCGCCCATGGAACGCAGGGCCGGCCGCTACCGCGCGCAGCTACTGGTCGACGCCACGTCGCGGCGCGCGCTCCAGCGGTTCCTGCCCGAGTGGATCGCGGAGCTGGAGGCCCTGCCGTCGGCGCGCAAGGTGCGGTGGTCCGTCGATGTCGATCCGCAGGAGATGGTCTGACTCGGCTCGGCGGATTTCAATGCACGGCAAGGGTTCGTCCGTCCTGGGAGCGCGGGCGTCCCGCCCGCAAGTGGGCCGCAGGCCCACATTTGTTCAAGCGGGCGAGACGCCCGCGCTCCCAGGGGCCCGCTTCGAAATTTGGACGATGCCCCTCGATGCCCCTGCCGCGTCGCGCCGGTGACGCGCGTCACGCGGACTGACGCGTCGCGGCCTCGATGCTCTGCGCAAGGCGCGCGATGCCCTCGTGGATGTCCTCGACCCGCGCGAATCCGAACGCGAGCCGGATGTACGGCCCTCCCCTTCCGTCCACATGAAACTCCGATCCTTGCGAGAAGCTCACCTCGCGCTCCGCCGCGATGGCCTCGAGCCGTGCGCAGTCGGTCGCGTCGGGCAGGCGGACCCAGATGAAGAGCCCGCCCGGCGGGCGCGACCACGAGCAGGTGTTGCCGAGCTCGGATTCGAGCGCCGCGAGCATCGCGTCGCGCTTCGCCTTGAGCCCCCGGTTGGCCATCTCGCAGTGCTCCCACAGGCGGCCGTCGAGGTACTCGGCGGTGATCGCGGCGGCCAGCGTGTTCGGGCCCGCGTCGTGCCGGCGCTCCATGATGCGCTCGAACAACTCGGGAGAGGACGCGGTGAGGTATCCGAGCCGCACCCCCGGCGCGAAGATCTTCGACAGCGAGCACAGGTACACCTGCCGCGGGCCGCCGTCGAGGGCGTAGAGCGCGGGGACCTTCTCGCCGTCGTAGTGGACATCGCCGTAGCAGTTGTCCTCCACGACGATGCAGCGGTGCTCGCGGGCGATGCGCAGCAGCTCGACCCGGCGCCCGCGCGGCATGACGTGGCCGGTGGGGTTCTGGTAGCTGGCGAGCACGTAGATGAAACGCGGAACGCGGCCCTCGCCGCGCAGGCGTTCCAGCGTGCGCGCGAGCGCATCGGTGCGCATTCCATGGCCGTCGACCGGTACGCCGACCATCTCGATGCCGAGACTGCGATAGGCGCGGATGGTGCCGGAGTAGCAGTACTCCTCCATGACCACGAGGTCGTCGTGTCCCTCGCACAGCGCTTCGGCAGCCAGGGTGACCGCCTGCATCGAGCCGTTGGTGAGGGCGATGCGCTCGGGGTCGAGCCGCACGCCCTCGCGGTCGAACTCGCGCTGCGCCATCAGCCGCCGCAGGCCCTCGTGACCGAGGCGGCCGGGATAGGTGTTGAGCTCGACCCCGTGGCTGCGCACGGCGCGCGCCGCGGCCTCCGCCAGGTCGTCGGTGGGGAAGGTCTCGGGGTTGGTGGTGCCGGTGCTGAAGTCGAAGGGGTCCATGAGCATCCATTCCTGTCGAGGCGAGACGGCCCCCGCGTATGCTGCCGTGAACGGCGGATGGAGGAAACGGCCGAGCGTCCCGCGCCGGCCTCAGTCGAGGGAATCGATCTTCACGCGGACATCGGGAAATCCGCCTTCCAGCAGCCGGCGCCGGCAGGCGTCGGTGAACCCGGCCGGTCCGGCCACGTAGGCATCCATCGCGTCCGTCGCGCCTGAAGCCGATACGAGTCCAGGCACGGCCTTGAGAGCGCGCGCCGCGAGTTCGTCCCACGACTCGCCGCCGGACGGCGATTCGACGACGCGATAGCTAAAGTCGTCGAGCGCGTCAGCCCACGCGCGGCAGTAGTTGTGGCGATACGGCAGTCCCGGCCCCGGAACCACCCGCACGAGCCGGATGGGTACCTCCAGCTCCAGGTTGATCGCATGCTCGATCAGGCTTTCGACCGGCGCAAACCCGGTGTCGAAGGCAACGAACAGGACGCCGCGCGGGGACTCGTCGTCGAGCACGAAGCGCCCGGTCGGGCCCTCGACGGTGGCCCGTGCGCCGCGCCGGAGACCGTCGAACACGAAGCCCGCGAACGGGTCGACGGGGTCGCGGCGCACGTGGACCCTGAGGTTCACGGCGTCGCAGGGGCAGCTCGCAAGCCAGGTCTCGCGAGGCGGAACGCCGTCGAACCGCACCGTGGCGCGCTGGCCCGAGAGGTAGCGCAGTACCCGTGCCCGCTGGACCTTCAGATGTACCACCGCATGGTCGTCGTCCGCCGGCTCGACGCGCGTGACCCGCGCGCGTACCTGCTGCGGCGCGATGTCGTCGACACCCGATGCCTCGGTGGACTCCACCACCAGGTCGCTGCGGGGCGCGACCGAGCACAGCAGCGCGTATCCGGCGCGCTTCTCCGCCTCGGTGATGTAGTAGTCGTGGAACCGGACCGGCTCGACCTCTCCTTCGATGATCCGCGCCCGGCACTCCCCGCAGCTCCCGTTGGCGCAGCCGAACGCGGGCGCCCTCCCGGCCCGCAGGGCGGCTTCGAGAACGGTCTCCCCGGACTCGGCCTGGAACCGATGTCCGGAGGGATGGAGCTCAACGGTGAACGACATTCGGGTCGACCTCTTCGTCCCGCTACGGATCGTGCCATCGGGTCCACACGGATTCTTGCCGCATCGGGATGCGGTCCACAAACACGGAGCCCACACCCACGCTTCGCGAACTGGTTGATGGTGCCGGCCGGGTTTCCCGTCAGGATCGGCACCGTGCCGGGGTTCGTATCCGAACCGATATATTGCCGGGCGCTATTTCGGGCTCCTAGACTTTCGGTAGAGTGAACGCCGAGGCGTGCCCGGACTGTCGGGGTCGCCGATGTTCGAGAATTCTCTGGTGTGGAGGAACCCGTGGACCGCAAGCTCTACTACGACGCCGTCGCCCGCATGCAGAAGGCGAACGCCGATCCGGAGTACGTCCAGGGATGGATCGGCGGGTACATGGGCAATCCCAAGCGCGAGGAGCAGCGCATCACCGAAGCCTACGATGCGGGGTACGAGGCCGGCGAGAACGGCGACACGGACGGATTCGAGTCGTGGCTGACCAGCTCGTGAGCGACTGCCACGCGGCGACCGTCGATGCGTCGACGGCGTGGCCGCCCGAGCGCCGGGCCGCTTGCGCCGCGCTGCTGAACGATGCGGTGCGCCGCATCGAGGAGGCGATCGCGGTCTGGGAGGGCGCCCTTGCGGACCCCGACGAGAGCGGCGTTGCGTTCACTGCGGTGGTGCACATCGGAGCGGAACGTGCCCGCAGCCTGCAGCGGCTCTACTTCGATCAGAAGACGCTCGCGGCGGAGCTCACCGGGCAGACCGGAGTCGTGTGGCGGGACGCGCTCGCAATGGACGAATCCATCGCGATCGTGCAGCCCTACGACCAGTTCGGCGCCGAGGAGTCGCTCCATGATCGGGCGAACCGCGCGATCGCGACGATGCGCGGGCGGGCCGATCGGCTGGCGGAGACGCTCGCGGCGCTCTGACCCGGCGAGACGCGTGCGCTCGTCCGTGGCGCGAAGTGCCCCGGCAGCATCGCCGGGAGACAGGCGCGGCGACCGGTCACGGGACTCGACGCCGGGGCCGTGATCGCGTTCGACGAATCGAGTCCGGGAGAACGGGCCGTGGATGAAGTCCCCCTGGTCGATGACCTCGCTGCCCTGGGCCGGACGGCGCGGCGCCGCCGACTCCCCATCGTGCTGCTCGTCTCGCGTTCGGACTGCTCGTACTGCATGGTGATCAAGGACGAGGTGCTGAACCCGATGATGAAGAGCCGGGAGTACGACGATCAGGCCCTCATCGTCGAGCTGATGCTGGACGCGGCGCAGCCCCTGCGCTGGTTCGACCGCGAGTACGAGGTCCGCGACGGGCTGGCGTCGCGCCTCGAGACGGACCTGACCCCGACCTTGCTCTTTCTCGGGCCCGACGGCGCCGAGCTCGCCCCGCGGATTCGCGGAATCAACACCGTCGAGCTCTTCGGCTTCTACGTCGATCGCGCGATCGGAACCGCGCGGAAACGAATGGGGACCGATTGACGAACCGACAATCGTGGTGGGCGGCCAAGGGGGAGATTGTGGGCTCCTTTCCGGTCTGCGAACATTGCGTTCTGTCCGAACCATCACCGTCGCCTGGGTCGACAACAAGAGCGAGCAGGCGAGCAGGCGAGCGCGGACGTCAGGGTCAGGCAGTCGGCGTGCACGGCGCGCGACGACGAACCTGCCGTCCGGACCGACCGCATAGTCCGAAGCACGAGGGAGGCACGACAGGATGCGAGCGGCACTGATCGCATTGCTCGGGGCAAGTCTGGTCCTCGGTCTCGGCGTGGTCCGGGGCGCGCCCGAGGACGACCTCAAGGCATTCCAGAACTTCTACACGGAGCTCTTTCCCGACACGCCGTTCGAGGACTTCGCCAACGGCCTCTACTCCATCGACGAAAATCGGCGCGAGGAGTGGGAGCAGATGGAGGAGTTCCCGCAGTACGAGTTCGATGTCGACGACGGGGAGGAGCTGTTTCACGAGCCGTTCGCCAACGGCAAGAGCTACGCGGACTGCTTTCCGGCCTACGAGTCGGGTGTCCGGCAGAACTATCCGCACTGGGATCGGGAGCGTGGAGAGGTCGTCACCATGGAGCTGGCGATCAACCTGTGCCGCGAGCAGCACGGCGAGAAGCCGCTCAAGTACTATCGGGGTCCGCTCGCGCAGATTTCCGCCTATCTGGCGTACCTGTCACGCGGGAACATCATCGACGTGAAGGTGCCCGCCGACGATCAGAGGGCGCTCGCCGCCTACCAGGAGGGCAAGAAACAGTTCTACTCCAGGCGCGGACAGCTCCACTTCTCCTGCGCGTCGTGTCACGTCCACGCCGTCGGCCGGCTCCTGCGGGCCGAGCTCGTCGGCCCCGCCCTCGGTCAGGTGAGTCACTTCCCGGTCTACCGCAAGACGTGGGGCGAGATCACCACCCTGCATCGCAGCTACGCGGCCTGCAGTCGACAGCTTCGGGCCGCGTCGTTCGGGCCGCAGAGTCGCGAATACCGCAACCTCGAGTTCTTCCACACCTACATGAGCAACGGGATTCCGCTGAACGGCCCGGGGAGCCGTCACTGATGGCACACGGAGCCGGGCCCGCCGCACACGGGCATCATCGACGCCGGATGGCCGTGTCGGTCGTGGCCGCTGTGCTCGCGGCCGGCGCATGGGGCTTCGCGCCTCATGCCGGGGCGAACGACGAGGCGGCGTACATCGCCGCCTACAACGCCGCTGCGGCGGCGCGAAAGGCGGTCAGGAAATCCGGCTACGAGTGGCGCGACGTCAGGGCGATGCTTCGTGAGTCGAAGAAGCTCGGCAAGAAGGGGGAGTACGAGAAGGCCATCGAGCTCGCGAATCGGGCAAGGCGCCAGTGCGAGCTCGGACTGATCCAGGCCAGGGAGCAGGAGGCGGCCTGGGAGGCAGCCGTGCTGAAGTAGCTCCAGGTCTCGGCACGGACGCCGGCAGTGCATCGCGCCCTGTCGCCGAGACGTGGTTTCCCGGGATCGCGGGCGTCCCGCCCGCTTGAACAACCGTGGGCCTGCGGCGGGTCGTCCATAGCGGGCCTCCGGCCCGGGCGGGCGGGACGCCCGCGCTCCCGGGCATTCCGTTCTCGACGGTCGAGGAGAGTGCCAGGCTCGCCCCGCGCGGGGAGGGGTTCGCGGACGGGGGGGTGCGGGGCGGGGGGGACGCCGGCGCTCCCGGGCATTCCGTTCTCGACGGTCGAGGAGAGTGCCAGGCTCGCCGCGCGCGGAGAGGCTTTCGCGAACGGCGAGTGCAGCGTCGGGACGGGGGACGCCTACCTGCCGAACTTCTCCCAGTAGGCGCCGAACAGCGCTTCCTCCGTGGGCCGGTCCTCGGGGATCGGCATCGCAAGGTGGGTGATGTTGAGGAAGTGGCGGTAGTTGAGGTTCTCGCTGATGCTGTTGCCCTGCCAGGTGCCGCAGCCCATGGACAGGGTGAAGTTGAGGCCGCTGTCGAATCCGCCTCCGTTGCCGAAGGTGTGCGCCATGTTCACCAGGACGCGCGCGGTGTCGAGCTCCTCGGCGAGGCGGCGGGCGTGGGCGAGCACTTCGGTGTGGATGCCGACGGAGTGGCCCTTGCCCTTGAACTCCATGATGGCGCGGACCTTGTCGACGGCGTCGTCGAACGACTTCACCCGGTAGACGGTGAGGACGAGCGCGAGCTTCTCGTCGGAGAAGGGATGGTCGCGGCCGATCCCGGTCTCCTCGACCATGAAGAACTTCGAGGCGCGCGCCCTGCCGTCGAGCCCGCATTCGGCCGCGAACACCTCCGGGTCCTTCGCGATGACCTTGCGGTTGAGCTTGCCGTTCACCCAGAGGGTGTCGCGGATCGCCTTCTTCTCGGCCGTGTCGGCCAGGTACCCTCCGGCACGCTCCAGCGCGGCGACGGCGTCGTCGTACACGTCATCGACGATGATCACCGAATTCTCCGACGAGCACGAGGTCGCGTTGTCGAAGCACTTGGAACGGCGGATCTTCACTGCCGCCTCGTCGAGGTTCGCGCTGGAATCGATGATCACCGGGACGTTCCCGGCTCCGACACCGATGGCCGGGGTGCCGCTGCGGTAGGCGTTGCGCACGTTGTTCTGCGAGCCGGTGACGACCACGAGGTCGCACGCGGCCATCAGGGCGTTGGTCAGGGGCTTGTCGATCGGCGAGGGCAGCACCTGCACGAGATCCGCCGGTGCGCCGATCTTCTGGAGCTCCGCGCGCATGAGGTCCACCGTGCGCGTGGTGGTCGCGAGCCCGGCCGGCGAGGGCGCGACGACGATGGCGTTGCGGCCCTTGAGCGCCATCATCGCCTTGTTGACCGGCGTGGCCGCCGGGTTCGTCGAAGGGGTCACCGCCCCGACCACTCCGACCGGCTTCGCGTACTTCACCAGTCCGAGCGAGGGGAGCTCCTCGATGATGCCGACGCTCCTCACCCGCATGAGATCGCGAAGGGTGCCGAAGGTCTTGCGCTGATTCTTGATCACCTTGTCCGGCGCGTTGCCGATGCCGGTGTCCTCGACCGCCATGCGGGCCAGCGCCTCGGCATGCTCCGGCTTGTACAGCGACCAGGCGATTGCGGTCACCACCTCGTCGACCCGGGCCTGGTCCGAGTCCCTGAAGGCTTCCATGGCCGCGCGGGCGCGGAGAATCAGGCCGTCGACGGTCGCGACGGGGTCGCGTTGGAACGGCTCGACCCTGGCTGAGGCTGGCTGGCTCATCTTGTCGTTCCTCTTGTATTCCTAGGTCGAGGCGGACGCGCTCGATCCCTGTCCGCGGGCATCGTGCTTGTTCGCCGTGCGAACGCAGGGAGCGGAATGGCGCGCGGATGCGGCCATTGTTCCAATCGGGATTCCGCCCCGGAGCGACGCGACCGGACCGACAACTTTACCCGCAACGGCGGTTCCGATCGAAACCGCCGTCGCTGTCGGAAGAAAGACGCGGGTCAGGCGACTGCGCGCTGCTCTTCCGCCTGCGCCTCGAACTGCTCCTCCTCGGTCGACCCGGCGAGGGCGGAAATCGAGCTCGCGCCGCCGGTGACCGCCTCGGTGACGGCGTCGAAGTAGCCGGCGCCGACTTCGCGCTGGTGCTTGTGGGCGGTGTAGCCGACCGCTTCGGCCGCGAACTCCGCTTCCTGCAGCTCCACGTAGGCGCTCATCGCCCGGTCGCGGTACCCGCGCGCCAGCTCGAACATGCCGTAGTTGATGGCGTGGAAGCCGGCCAGCGTGATGAACTGATAGCGGTAGCCCATCTCCGCCAGCGATTCCTGGAACCGCGCCACGGTGGCGTCGTCGAGGTTCGCCTTCCAGTTGAACGACGGCGAGCAGTTGTAGGCGAGCCGCTTGCCCGGGAACTGCTCGCGGACCGCCTGGGCGAACTCGCGGGCCTCGCCGAGGTCCGGCTTCGACGTCTCGCACCACACCAGGTCCGCGTAGGGAGCGTATGCGAGCCCGCGCGAGACCGCCTGCTCCATCCCGCACCTGACCTCGAAGAATCCCTCGACCGTGCGCTTGCCGGTGACGAAGGCGTGGTCGTTCGGGTCGACGTCGCTGGTGAGCAGCTTCGCGCCGAGCGCATCGGTGCGTGCGACGAGGAGGGTGGGGACCCCGCAGACATCGGCCGCGAGGCGCGCCGCGATCAGCTTCTGCACGGACTCTCGGGTGGGAAGGACGACCTTTCCGCCCATGTGGCCGCATTTCTTCGCCGAGGAGAGCTGGTCCTCGAAGTGCACGCCGGCCGCGCCCGCGTCGATCATGTCCTTCATGAGCTCGAACGCATTGAGCACGCCGCCGAAGCCGGCTTCGGCGTCGGCCACGATGGGCAGGAACCAGTCGATGGAATCGTCGCCCTCGGCGTGGTGGATCTGGTCCGCCCGCGCCAGCGCGCCGTTGATGCCGCGGATCAGGTCGGGGGCGCTGTCGGCGGGGTACAGGCTCTGGTCGGGGTACATCTGACCCGCGTTGTTGGCGTCGGCCGCCACCTGCCAGCCGGACAGGTAGATGGACTGCAGCCCCGCCTTGGCCATCTGCACCGCCTGGTTGCCGGTGACCGCGCCGAGCGCGCGAACGCAGGGTTCGGTTTCGAGAGCCTTCCACAGGCGCTCCGCCCCGCGGCGGGCGAGCGTGTGCTCGATCCGTACCGAGCCGCGAAGGCGTACGACGTCCGCGGCGGAGTACCCGCGCTCGATTCCGTGCCAGCGGGGGTCGTCCCGCCACTGCTGCTCCAGGTCGGCTGTCTCGTGGTTCTGGCTCATTGCTCTGATCTCCCTGGGGGATTGTCCGCGCGGGTGAGGGCGCCCGTGCAACGCGGATCGCCCAATCCTAGAAGGACTTGCCGGCAATGCAACCCAATTCATGAAATGCTTTGTATTGTCCTTGTCAATACTAATTCTCGATTGCCTCACTCCGCACCCGACTCGTTGCGCATCCGCGGGCGCAGTGCGAGCGCAAGCGGCGCCGCGACGGCGGTCCATGCCGCGACGACGGCTGCGCCGACGGTGAGGTCCACCGCGTCGCCGAGCACGCCGACCGCGATCGGCGCGGCCGCGGTCGCCGCGGTGGTCACGGTGTAGAACAGCCCGAACGTCCTCGCCTGCCGCTCCTCGTGGGCGAGCTCACCCGCGGCGGCGTACAGCGCCGACGAGGTCCCGTTGAGCGCGAGGCCGATCGGCGCGAGCAGCACCCACAGCGCACCCATGGGCACCACGACGGCGGCGGCGATGCCGAGCGCCGTCGCCACTTCGGTGATCACGATGGTCGGAACGGTTCCGAGCCGCTGCGCGAGGAAGCCGCAGGCGAACTTCCCGGCCGCGCCGCCGGCGAAGATCAGCATGATCCCGAAGCCGACCTGCTCGACCGGCAATCCCTTTTCCACCATCAGGAACGGCGCGAGCAGCAGGAAACCGCCGCGCGACGATGCATCGATGATTGCGATTGCGCTCAGCACGGTGAAGTCGCGACGGTTGGTGATACCCCATCCCGGCGGCGGGGTCGACCGCGATTCGGGCGCCTTCTCGCCCGACAGGAAACGCTGCAGCGACAGGTGCACGCCGAGCGCGACGACGGCCATCGCGACGCCGGAAGACCAGGACGACATCCGCCAGCCGGCAACGCCGATGCCGATCGCGAGCAGGGCGGGAACGATCGCCTTGCCGACGTCCCCGGCGAAGTTGTACACGCCGAGCGCCGCCCGGGCGCGGTCGCCGCGGTGTGCGCGGCTCACCAGGCTCGACGCGAGCGGATGCTGCACGCTCGAGCCGAGCCCGGCCACCAGCACCGCCAGCAGCAGGGCCCGAAATCCGTCCGCCTCGGCAAGCAGCAGCCACCCCACCGCCGTTCCCAGTGTTCCCAGCGCGAGCAGACGGCGCTCGCCGAGCCGTTCGGAGATGAGCCCGAACGGTATCTGACCCGCCGTCATCGCGGCGTAGAAGGCGCTCTTCAGCGCGCCGGTCTGGGTCAGCGACAGCCCGAAGGACTGCGCCCACAGCGGCAGGAGCACGAGCAGGGCTTCGGCCAGGCCGTCGTGGGCGGCGTGGGCGGTCGAGCACGAGGCGAGGATCGGGCGCGGCGAGGCGCGACGGGAGGAAGGCATTGCAGGGCGCGAGGCTACCGGGAAACCGGGGCGCAATCCATCGGCGGGCACGGGTGTACGGGAGCCCGCCGGGGGGTGCGGCCGATCGCGCTACGGGAATTCGCGGTCCGCGTCACCGCCGCTGCGTCCGGACTCCGAGACCCGGTGCTTACGCTCCGGTGCGGTCCGCCAGCCGCGGGGTGCGGCCGGCCGCGCTACGGGGATTCGCGGTTCGCGCCGCCACTGTTGCGTCTGGTCGCGCAAACTCGGTGCTTACGGTGCGGCGTGGTTTCCATAGAAGCGACGATTCGTGTCTTCCGACGGCATCGACGGTCCCTCCAGTTCCGACCGGAGACGTCCCATGGAACGAACGTAATCGCGGCGCCGAATTCGTTGACTTTCAGTACGCCCGCTCCTACCGTTATCTACCCGCGCGCCCCGCCGAAGTCGACTGTGCAGTGGTCCGCGGCCGAATCAGACAATTCGCAGGTCGCAAAGGCGTCGCCGTGCCCAAGCTGCTCGAAGTCGAGAATCTCCGCACGCAGTTCCACACTTCCGAAGGCACGGTCAAGGCCGTCGACGGCATCACCTATGACGTGAGCGAAGGCGAGACCGTAGCGATCGTCGGGGAGTCCGGCTGCGGCAAGTCGGTGAGCGCGATGTCGATCCTGCGCCTAATTCCGAATCCGCCCGGCGTGATTCTCGAAGGCAGCAGGATCCGCTTCGGCGGCAAGGACATCCTCGCGATGAGCGGCGACGAAATCCGTCACGTCCGCGGCGGCCGGATCTCCATGGTGTTCCAGGAGCCGATGACGTCGCTCAACCCCGTGCTCACCATCGGTTTGCAGCTCACCGAGACGATGATGCTGCACATGGGGCTCAGCCAGGCCGATGCGGACCGCCGGGCCGTGGAGCTCCTCGAGATGGTGGGCATCGGCGAGGCGGAGAGGCGTCTCAAGCAGTATCCGCATCACTTCAGCGGCGGCATGCGCCAGCGGGTGATGATCGCCCTGGCCCTCTCGTGCAAGCCCCGCCTCATCATCGCCGACGAGCCCACCACCGCCCTCGACGTCACGATCCAGGCGCAGATCCTGGAGCTGATGCGCAACCTCACCAAGCAGATGGGGGTGGCGCTGATCGTGATCACGCACAACCTCGGTGTCGTCGCGCGCTACGCGGAGCGGGTCATCGTGATGTACGCGGGCAAGATCGTGGAGTCCGGGACGGCGGATCAGATTTATCACGACCCGCATCACCCCTATACCATCGGACTCCTGAATTCCGTGCCGCGCATGGACCTGCACCGCGGCAAGCGCCTGGTGCCGATCGAGGGACAGCCTCCGGACCTGACGCGGCTCGGCGACGGTTGCTCGTATCGGCCGCGCTGCCGGTGGGCCGTCGATGCGTGCGCGCGGTCGATCCCCGGGCTGGAAGCGGTCGGAGACGGCCAGGTCGCGGCGTGCTTCCGCGCGAACGAGCTGCACCTCGACGAGGCGAGCAACGCATGAACGCCCCGGCCGCCGCTCCCGCATCGTCCACCCCCGGCGGCATCGCCAAGGGCGAGACCCTCCTCGAAGTCAGGAACCTCAGGAAGTACTTCCCGGTGACGGAAGGGTTCGTGTTCCAGAAGACCGTCGGCAACGTCAAGGCGGTCGACGGCGTGAGCTTCAACATCAGGAAGGGCGAGACGCTCGGACTGGTCGGGGAGTCGGGCTGCGGCAAGACCACGACGGGGCGCTGCGTGCTCCAGCTCGACCGCCCCACGGAGGGCGAGATCGTGTTCGAGGGCGTCAACCTGGAACGGCTCTCCAACAAGGAGCTGACGCCCTGGCGGCAGAAGGTCCAGGTCATCTTCCAGGACCCCTACAGCTCGCTCAATCCCCGCATGAAGGTCGGCTCGATCCTGGGAGAGCCGATGCGCATCCACGGCATCGAGCCCGACCCGAACCGCCGCAACCAGCGCATTGCCGAGCTCCTCGGCGTCTGTGGGCTGCCCACGAAGTTCGCGGATCGGTATCCGCACGAGATGAGCGGCGGCCAGCGCCAGCGGGTCGGGATCGCCCGCGCGCTCAGCCTGAACCCGGATTTCATCATCTGCGACGAGGCGGTGTCGGCCCTCGACGTGTCCATCCAGGCCCAGGTCATCAACCTGCTGGAGGACCTGCGCGAGGAGTTCGACCTCACCTACCTCTTCATCGCCCACGATCTCAGCGTCGTGCATCACCTGTGCGATCGGGTTGCGGTGATGTATCTCGGGAAGATCGTCGAGCTCGCCGAATCGGACGAGCTGTTCGACAATCCTCTTCATCCGTACACGCGGGCGCTGCTGTCGGCGGTGCCGATTCCCGATCCGCGGATTGAGGCGCAACGTGCGCACCAGACGTTGATGGGCGAGGTACCGAGCCCGCTCAACCCGCCACCCGGGTGCGTGTTCCATCCGCGCTGCACGTTGGCGGTGGATGCTTGCCGGACCGCCATCCCGGAGCTGCGCGAGCTGCGCCCGGGCCACTGGGTGGCTTGCTCCGAGGTATCGTGAGGTGCAATCTCGACCATGCCGCCGACGGACCGGCCGCATGCAATGAACTGCAAGGGAACTGTACACAGCCCATGAGGGAGGAACCGGAAATGAAAAGCTACATACGGGGCTCCAGAGCCAGGACCGTCGCCTCGCTGCTGCTCGGCGGGGCGATGGGGATCGGGCTCTGCGCCCAGTCCGTGACCGCGGCGGATGTCCAGAAAGGTGGGACCCTGGAATTCGTCGTCGCCGGCGAGGCGCCGTCGAAGGACGGGCACAAGGAGACCACCTACGCCATCGTCCACCCCTACGCACCGTTCTACAGTCTGCTGATCCGGGTCGATCCGGAGAATCCGCAGTCAGCGGACTTCGTCTGCGACCTCTGTGTCGGGGACGTGCCGGAGCCGACCAACGACGGCAAGACGTATACGTTCAAGATCAAGGAAGGGGTGACGTTCCACGACGGGACGCCGATGACCGCCCAGGACATCAAGGCCACCTACGACAAGATCATCTTCCCGCCCGAAGGCGTGGCGAGTGCCCGCAAGGCGTTCTTCAACATGGTCGAGTCGGTCGAGGCGCCCGACGACACCACCTTCGTGGTCAACCTGGCGTTTCCGTCCGGCGCCTTCCTGCCGGCGCTCGCGACGCCGTTCAACTGGGTCTACAGCAAGAAGGACCTTGACGAGCACGGCTATGCCTGGCACGCGAACAACGTGAACGGGACCGGGCCGTTCAAGTTCGTCCAGCACCAGCCGGGGGCCTTCGTGGACGGGGTGCGAAACGACAGCTACCACCACGAGGGGCAGCCGTACCTCGACGGCTTCAAGGCGATCATCGCCAAGAAGATGTCGGTACGCATTCAGGCCATCCGCGGCAACCGGGCCGCCATCGAGTTCCGGGGCTTCCCGCCGAAGGCGCGTGACGACCTCGTGAACGCGCTGGGCGACAAGATCACGGTGCAGGAGAGCAACTGGAACTGCGCGCTGTTCTTCACGTCGAACCACGCCCGCAAGCCCTACGACGACCCGCGGGTGCGCCGCGCGCTGAGCCTTGCGGTCGACCGCTGGGGTGGGTCGAAGTACCTCTCGCAGATCGCCATCGTGAAGACGGTGGGCGGGGTCGTGTTCCCCGGGCATCCGCTGGCCGCGAGTCAGGAGGAGCTCGAGTCACTGGCCGGCTACAGCCGCGATCTCGAAGCCTCGCGGGCCGAAGCGATGAGGCTGCTCGAGGAAGCGGGCGCGACCGACCTGACCATCGACTACAACAACCGCGACGTCGACCAGCCGTACAAGGTCGTCGGCACGTGGCTCATCGACCAGTGGGCGAAGATCGGCGTCACCGCCGAGCAGCACGTGCGGCCGACCCCGCAGTTCTATGCGGCGCTGCGCAAGTCGCACGAGTTCGACGTCTCCATCGACTTCAACTGCCAGTCGGTCATCAACCCCATCGCCGACGTCACGAAGTTCCTCGGCAGCTCCGGGAACAACTACGGGCAGTATGACGACCAGGTGCTCGAGGACATGTACGCCAAGCTCGCGCGCGCAGGGTCGGTGGACGAGCAGCGCACCCTCATGCGCCAGTACGAGAAGCGGGTGCTCGACGAAGAGGCCCACATGGGCCTCACGCTGTGGTGGTACAAGATCAACCCCCACCGTTCGTTCGTGAAGGGGTGGATCGCGCCTCCCAGCCACTACCTCAACCAACAGCTCGACAACGTCTGGCTCGACAAGACGCTGATGTAGGCCCCCTTGTCCCCCCGCCCCCCACCCCCCGGGCGCCCGCGCCCGCCAAGCCTGGGCGGTGGGCCCCGTTGCCCGCCCCCCCCGCCGGGGGGGGCGCCGGCTCGGTGCAACGCCATGTATCAATACGTCGTCAAACGCATGCTGCTCATGATCCCGACGCTGATCGGGGCGGCACTGCTCGTCTTCTTTCTCCTGCGGCTGCTCCCGGGCGACGTCTGCGAGGTTCGCCTCGCCGGGTCCGGGTTGTACGTGTCTCAGGAAGCGATCGACATCTGCAGAGCGGACCTCGGTCTGGACGACCCGCTGTACAAGCAGTTCATCGACTTCGTCGGCGGCTACTTCACCGGCGACCTCGGGAAGTCGATGTGGACCGGCCAGCCGGTCACCCACGAAATCCAGGTGCGCTTCAAGCTCTCGCTGCAGCTCGCGATCATGACGACCATGGTCGCGGTGATCATCGCGCTGCCGCTTGGCATCATCTCGGCGGTCAAGCAGAACACCTGGATCGACTACGTGGTGCGGGCGTTCAGCATCGCGGGCATCGGCATCCCCTCGTTCTGGCTCGGCATCATGGTCATCCTGGGGCTGCTGATCGTCACCCAGGCGTGGTTCGGGGCGGGCTGGATGCCCCCGATCAGCTACGTCTCCCCGTTCGAGGACCCGCTCGGCAACCTCGCCCAGCTCATCTGGCCGGCGCTGGCGACCGGCTACCGGTACTCCGCGGTCGCGACCCGCATGACCCGCTCGGCGATGCTCGAGGTGCTGCGAGAGGACTACGTGCGGACCGCCCGCGCGAAGGGGCTGGTCGAACGGGTGGTCATCAACCGGCATGCGCTGAAGAACGCGCTGCTGCCGGTGGTCACCATCATTACCATCGAGTTCGCTTTCCTCATGGGCGGACTCGTGGTCACCGAGCAGGTCTTCAACCTGAACGGCCTCGGCAAGCTGTTCGTGGACGCGGTGGGCAACCAGGACTTCGCCCTGACCCAGCACCTCGTCATGCTGGTGGTCCTGATCTTCGTGATGACGAACCTGGTGGTCGACGTCTTCTACGCGTGGCTGGACCCGCGCATCCGTTACAGCTAGGCCAGGAAGAGAGGCAACCCGTGGCGACACCGCAAGCGTTCATCGACACCAGCGGGCTCGACGAGCTGAAGAAGCCGCTGGGCGAACGCCTCTGGACCCTGTGCCGGAAGCAGCCACTCGGGATCGCGGGCGCGCTGGTGGTCATCGTCATGGCGTTCGCCGCCACGTTCGCGGAATTCCTCACCCCCTACGACCCCGTCGTCAACTCGCTGGAGAACATGCTCACTCCGCCGAACGCCGAGTACGTCATGGGGACCGACGAGTTCGGCCGCGACATTCTGACCCGGTGCCTGTTCGGTGCGCGCACCGCGCTGTTCATCGGCCTCGTCGCCGCTTTCCTGGGAGCGACCATGGGGCTGGTGCTCGGGGTCGCGAGCGCTTACTTCGGGGGGTTGTTCGACCTGATCGTCCAGCGCGTCGTGGACGTGTTCCTCGCCTTCCCGCTCATCATCATGGCGCTGGCGGTGGTCGCGACTCTGGGGCCGGGGGTCGAGAACGTGATCATCGCGATCACGGTGCCCTTCATCCCTCAGTGCGCCCGTGTGGTCCGATCCAGTGCGCTCTCGATACGCGAGATACCCTACGTGGACGCGGCGCGTGCCCTCGGCTACAGCCATACGCGAATCATCCTGCGCCACATGGCGCCCAACGTGATGGCGCCCTTCCTAATCATGCTGACCTACTTCGTAGGCCAGGCCATCCTGCTCGAGGCGGTGCTCTCCTACCTCGGCATGGGCGTGCAGGACCCGACGCCCGCGTGGGGGCTGATGCTCAAGGGCGGGGCCGAGGAGTTCCTCGAGAGCGCGCCGTGGCTGTCCATCTTCCCGGGGCTCGCCATCACTCTCGCCGTGTTCGGGTTCAACCTCTTCGGCGACGCGCTGCGCGACCTGCTGGATCCGAAGCTGCGTTCGCGCTGAATCCGGTCTGCCGCATCCACTCGGGTCGGTCCGAGGAACCCTGGGCATGACAGTCGATCCCGACGAAATCCGAGCGCTCGTCTTCGACGTGTTCGGCACCGTCGTGGACTGGCGCTCGAGCATCATTCGCGAAGGCCGCGCGCTCGGTGATCGTCTCGGCATCGAGGCCGACTGGGAGGCGTTCGCCGACGCCTGGCGCGGGATGTACCAGCCCGCGATGGAGCGCGTGCGAGGCGGCGAGCGCGAGTGGGTCCGGCTCGACGACCTGCACCGTGAGAGCCTGTGCGAGCTCATCGAGTCGTTCGGCATCCGGGGACTCGACGAGTCGGAAGTCGATCACTTCAACCGCGCCTGGCATCGCCTCGATCCCTGGCCGGACGCCGTCTCGGGCCTCACCGCCCTGCGCCGGCGGTTCATCGTCGGCACCTGCTCGAACGGCAACGTCGCGATGATGGTGAACATGGCGAAGCGCGCGGGCCTGCCGTGGGACGCGATCCTCGGCGCCGAGCCCTGCCGGGCGTACAAGCCGCTGCCGCAAGCCTACCTCGGCACCTGCGCGTATCTGGATCTCCCGCCGGAGCGCGTGGTGATGGTCGCGGCCCACAACGACGACCTCGTGCACGCCGCATCGCACGGGATGCGCACCGCCTTCGTCGCCCGGCCCACCGAGTACGGGCCGCACCAGGACCGGGACTTCCGGGCGGAGCACGATTTCGACTTCGTCGCTGGCGATTTTGTCGACCTCGCGGCGAAGCTGGGCGCCGCCTGACGAGGGGAGACAGGCGCGCCACCCGGGCTGCTCGTCGGTTTCGGTTGACGCGGTTGCGTGATTCTGCAGGGCCCGGGCGCCTCCTGAACCAAGGAGTACGGGCGCGTCGCCCGTGTTGCTCAGTGGGCGGCGTATGCCGTCTGCTCCTCGCGTACCCGAACGCTCGCATGCTGCCGCCGGCGCACGATCCGGGCGACGGCCTCCTTGCGCTCGTCAATGTTCCGGCCAAACCGTACCCCGTCCACCGCTTCGCACACGTCGTCCGGCGTGAGGCCTTCGAGCACCTGCGAGGTGTCCAGAAGGCGCGGTTCCATCTCGGGCTGCAGGGCGAGGAGCTCTGCCCGCAGCTCTCTCGTCCCCTTGCGCCCGTGCAGCCGCCACAGCTCGCGAACCCCCATGTCTCCGTAGCGTTCGGCCTTGCCCTCGTCGGCGCGGGTAATCTCGACCTCGACCACGAGATCGGGCGCGGTGTGATCCACGAAGGCGTCGGCTGCCGCTTCTCCCTCTCGAAGCGCCGCAAAGTAGTCCCTGGCCCGCTCGCCGACGTAGAACGTGCAGTCCGCCTCCATCCCGGTGCCCGGAGGTTCGCCCTGCCCGCGCAGCCGAAGACTGCGCAGGCTCCTGGCCGCACCGGCGAGGGTGCTACCGGCGACATCCACGACGTTGTCGAGTATTCCGGTCAAGTCTTCGTGCGGGCGGGAAGGTGACATCAGGGTGATCAGACCCCGCACCGGGTCGAGGCAGACCCGGCGGAAGCGGCGGCTCCAGTCGATGGCTGCGAGCTCGGCGATGGTGTCGGCGTCGGCGCGCAGGACGTGGATGGTGGAACCGAGTGGCCCCGTGTACGTTGTGCCAGTCTCGCTCATGATGAACGCCCCTGATCGATGCTGGGAGGAAAATACATATACGCCCAAGTCTGCGCTGTCGAGACCGGTGTGTCCACACGCCTTGAATCCGCGGGCGGGAGCGATGCCGTGTCGGCAGAATCGGCGCCGCTGCAAGCACCCTGCCCATCGGCTAACATCCCGCGACTTCCCAAGAGGACTCCGCCATGACCGGAATCACCCGCCGCCTCGCGGAATTCGCGGCCGGAATCGACTTTGCGTCCCTCGATCCCGAGGTCGTCGAGCGCACCCGGATGCTGCTTCTGGACCAGGTCGGCATCTCCATTCGCGGGCGCAACGACGCGGGCCTGAGCGCCTCGATGGCGGCGGCGCTGCGCCACCTCGGACTTGGTTCGGGCGACGCCAGCGTCATCGGCGACGGCGCCGCGTACTCGCCGCCGGCCGCGGCGCTGTTCAACGGCAACCTCGGCCACTCGCTCGATTTCGACGACACCCATGCGAGCGGCTCGATCCACCCGAGCGCGCCGATCGTGCCTGCGGCGCTGGCCGCGGCGGAGATGGTCGGGGCGAACGGCCGCACCGTCGTCGCCGCCGTCGTCGCCGGGTACGAGGTGCAGATCCGCCTGAGCCTCGCCCTCGGACCCTCCGACCACTACCGGCAGGGATTCCACCCGACGCCCACGTGCGGAGTGTTCGGCGCGGCGGCGGCCGCGGGCCGGGTCCTCGGGCTGGACGCGTCGCAGATGGAGGACGCGTTCGGGCTGTGCGGCAGCCTCGCCGCCGGCTCGATGCAGTTCCTCGTCGACGGCGCGTGGAACAAGCCGTTCCATACCGGCTACGCCGCCATGAACGGGCTTGTCGCGGCCTGCATGGCGCGCGAAGGATTCCGCGGAGCGCGCGAGGCCGTCGAAGGCCGGGCCGGCTTCCTCCACGCCTACGCGCCGAACGCGGAGCCGGATCTCGCGGCGGCGGACCTCGGCGAGCGGTGGGAGACGCTGCGCATCGCGCTCAAGCCGTATCCTTCCTGCCGGTACAGCCACGCGCCGGTGGACGCGTTGCTCGCGCTTCGCGAGGAGCACGACATCGACTGGCGCGACGTGGAGTCGGTGGAGATCGGAGTCTCGCGCACCGGCTGGGACATCATCGGCGACCCGGAGGAAGAGAAGCAGCGCCCCACGTCCTATGTCGACGGGCAGTTTTCCATGCCCTTCTGCGCCGCGGTTGCGCTGCGCGACGGGACCCTCACCTGGGATTCCTACGCCACCCATGTCGGCAACCCGGACACCCTCGATCTCTGCCGGCGCATTCGCACCGTCGTCGACGATCGGGCCGAAGCGGACTTCCCCACCTGGATGGCCGGCGGCGCCCGGGTGACGACGGCCCTCGGGACGTACGAACGCTACGTGCAGGCCCCCAAGGGCGAGCCCGAGAACTTCCTCACGCGCGCCGAGCTGAAGGCGAAGTTCGACGGGCTCGCATCTCCCTACATGGGCGCGAACCGGCGCGACGCGCTCGCCGAGGCGCTGCTCGCCATCGACGAGGCCGACGACGTCGCGGCGATCCTGCGCATGACCCGCCCGGTCGAGCCCGCCGAAGCGGCGGCGGCCGGCGCCGGCGACGACTGAGAAGGAGCAGCGAGCATGTCCGTCGTACGCAAGGAAGTGGGCGAGCGCCGGTACCGGGAATCGTTCGGCCGGTACTTCGAGGACTTCGAGGTCGGCGACGTCTACGAGCACCGCCCCGGGCGCACCATCACCGAGAGCGACAACACGTGGTTCACGCTCCTCACCATGAACCAGCACCCGCTGCACTTCGACCGGGAGTATGCGGCGAAGAGCGAGTTCGGGCGCCCGGTGGTCAACTCCTGCCTGACGCTCTCGATGGTGGCGGGCATGAGCGTGAGCGATCTCTCCCAGAAGACGATTGCCAACCTGGGGTGGGACAAGATCAAGCTCTCCGCCCCCGTGTTCGTCGGCGACACCATCTACGCCGAGAGCGAGGTCCTCGCCAAGCGGGAGTCGAGGTCGCGCCCCACTCAGGGCATCGTGACCGCCCGCACGGTCGGGAAGAAGGCGGACGGCACCGAGTTCATGTCCTACGAGCGGACGTTCCTGATCCCCAGGACCGGCCACGCGGTGGACGACGCCGCCGACTATTGATAGGCACGGGCCGACGGCTCATCCGCATTCCATCACCGATGACCCCACGGCGCCCATCCGTGATTGGTGAACGAGTTTTCGAGGAGAATTGGTCCGAAAACCCATGGATTCCCGCCTTCGCGGGAATGACGGCTAGGAGCGACAACCGGACTGGTGTCGATGGCGTCATTCCCGCTTTCGCGGGAATGACGGTTGGGAGCGACAGCCGGACTGGTGTCGATGGCATCATTCCCGCCTTCGCGGGAATGACGAAGCCAACGTAGTTGATGTCATTCTCGCGGCGCCTGTCCTCGCGAAGGCGGAGAGCGGGAATCCATACGGCCTTAATCGAACCCGTATGCCGAAACGCCCTTCGGCGTCCGGAACTTTCGGAGACGACGATGGCGACGCCCGAACCATCCATCCCCAACTACGACGACTCCCTGATTCTCGACTCCGTCGATCGCTTCCTCGCGCGCGACGTGCGCCCTCACGTGCGCGAGCTGGAGGAGAACGACGTCTGGCCCGAGGAAATCGTCGAGAAGATGAAGGAGCTCGGACTGTTCGGCGCGACCATCGGCGAGGAGTACGGCGGCCTGGGACTCTCGGCCTCGCTCTACACCCGGATCGTCGAGCGGGTCTCCGCGGTGTGGATGTCGGTGTCGGGCATCTTCAACTCGCACCTCATCATGGCCGCCGCCATCGAGCGCTACGGCACCGAGGCGCAGAAGCGGCGCTACCTGCCGCGGTGCGCGAGCGGCGAGCTGCGCGGCGCGATCGCGCTCACCGAGCCCGACTGCGGAACGGACCTCCAGGCCATCCGCACCCGGGCGGAGAAGCGCGACGGACGCTACGTGGTCAACGGCGCCAAGATGTGGATCAGCAACAGCGTGCACGGGAACATCCTGACCGCGCTGGTGAAGACCGATCCGGGCGCCGATCCCCCGCACCGGGGCATGAGCCTGCTCATCGTGGAGAAGGGGTTTGCGGGCTTCGACGTGGCGCGGAAGCTCAAGAAGATCGGCTACAAGGGCATCGACACCGGCGAGCTTGTCTTCAACGACTGCGAGGTTCCCGAGGAGAACCTCGTCGGGGGCGAGGAGGGCCGGGGCCTCCAGCAGATCCTCGGCGGTCTGGGGCTCGGCCGAATCAACGTCGCGGCGCGCGGGTGCGGCATCGCCCGCGCGTGCCTCGAGGAGAGCGTCGCCTACGCGCATGTGCGCAAGACCTTCGGCAAGCCCATCTGGGAGCACCAGTCGATCCAGATCAAGCTCGCGGAGATGGCGACCCGACTCGAGGCGTCCCGCCTCCTCACCGAGTCCGCCGCCCACGCCTACGACAGCGGGCGGCGCTGCGACTTGGAGGCCGGCATGGCCAAGCTCTTCGCCACCGAGACTGCCATGTTCAACGCCACCGAGGCGATGCGCATCCACGGCGCCTACGGCTACTCCAAGGAGTTCAACATCGAGCGCTACTACCGCGACGCGCCGCTGCTCGCCATCGGCGAAGGGACCAACGAGCTGCAGCGCATCATCATCGCGAAGGAGCTCGTGAAGCGGAGCCCCGCTTGAGGATTCCGACCTTGCCCTGCCCGGCCCGAACCAGCTCGACGCCGTGCGTCCCGTGCCCGGTCACCGCCGGCACCCGACCTTCGCCCGGCCACGTGCGGTGCGGCCGGTCCCCGCACGCCGGCCGGTACCGATGACCCTCCCCCTCGCAGGCGTCCGTGTGCTTGCCGTCGAGCAGTACGGCGCGGGTCCCTTCGGCACCATGTTCCTCGCCGATCAGGGTGCGGAGGTCATCAAGATCGAACCGCCCGCGGGCGGCGATTTCTCACGCGACGTCGGACCGTTCTTCTTCGCCGAGCACGACAGCGTGTTCTTCCACGCCTTCAACCGGAACAAGAAGAGCATGACCCTCGACCTCCGCCACCCCGAGGGCAAGGCGATCCTGCACGCGCTCGTCGCCTCGGCGGACGCACTCGCCTCGAATCTGCGCGGGGATGTCCCGGAGAAGCTCGGACTCACCTACGCCGACCTCAAGGCGCACAACCCGCGCATCGTGTGCGGCCACCTGAGCGCCTATGGCCGGAGCGGGCCGCGGGCGGCATGGCCCGGCTTCGACTACCTGATGCAGGCCGAGGCCGGGTGGTTCGCGCTGACCGGCGAGCCGGAAGGCCCGCCGACTCGTTTCGGCCTCTCCGTCGTCGACCTGATGACCGGCCTGGGGCTCGGCTACGCGGTGCTCGCCGGCATCGTCGGCGCCCGCGCGAGCGGCGCCGGCCGCGACCTCGACGTGAGTCTCTTCGACATGGCGCTGCACAACCTGTGCTATCCCGCCGCGTGGTACCTGAACGAAGGTCACGTCACCGAGCGCCTCCCCCGTTCCGCGCATCCGTCGCTCACGCCGTGCCAGCTCTACCGCACCGCCGACGGCTGGATCTACATCATGTGCAACAAGGAGAAGTTCTGGCCGGCGCTGTGCGGGAAGCTCGATCGGTTCGAGTGGATCGACGACCCGCGATTTGTCGGCTTCAAGGAACGCCTGGAGAACCGGGACCTCGTCACCGGGATCCTGGACGAGGCCCTGTCTTCGCGCACCACTGCCGAGTGGCTCGACCACTTCGCCGGCGTGGTGCCCGCCG
>MKWU01002273.1_pt1 | contig 29596 bp, 26 predicted proteins | sample 809101 | NCBI WGS metagenome assembly MKWU01 (sample SAMN05860141, study PRJNA318959) | sponge metagenome | host: Aplysina aerophoba | place: Slovenia: Piran, Adriatic Sea, Gulf of Piran | collected 2013-05-07 | reverse complement strand
ACGAATGGACAGTTTTGAAACGGGCTCCAGGGCCACAAAAAATAAACGTCCTGTTCTGCCGCCACCCGATCCATAGGCCACAGGATACTCCGGCTCCGGCAACAGCGCCACCCCACGACATCGTCGCGGAAACCGTCAGTCACACGCGAGTTTCATGCTCCGGGGTAAGTAAACGCAGAAAATCATGAAGGTTTATGTCAAGAAGAAATAGCCAGACGTGCGCATGTGTTGGGATGCCCTCCCGGCGAGCTTGCCACAACACTTGCTTTCGTTGCAGCTACTAGGAATGTTTTTTTTCGGGGAACCTTGGCGATGGGATTGTAGTGGCCTCATACGGAGATAGTGCGAAAGTACTGATAGGACCAACTCGCGGTGAATTCGCAAATGAAACAGTATTTCTGACATCTAGGCAAACAAACGAGCAACTTCACATAATTAAAGAAAAATTAGGGGATTACGACGGCTTTGCCGCTATGTCGGATGGCGCCGCGGAAAGTCTATACCATCGTCGAAAAGGTATCTTGGCCCCTGCCTTGCCCCGCATTTTTTCATGGTCTGGTGAAGAATCATCGGACCGCATTGAGGATGCAATACGTAAATCGGTTATGCCCTTACTCCAAAGTCGTACTGGGGATGATTGTTCTTTAGGAATTTTGCAGTACGCAAATTTTTCGTTGGGTGATCTGCTTGAAAGGAGCGAAGCTCTACAAATGGAACTTTTGGAAATAAGGAACGCACGTGGACTTCGAAATCGTCTCAAGGTACTGAAAGGCTTCCAGAAGAATTTGGATACTCGCGGCCTTTCGGATTTTTCCGGGCTCTCTGAATCGACGGTCCGCAAACATCGGAAGGTGATCCAATCACTTTTTGTGCAAGGAAGTTAAGTTTAACGTACCTGCATTCGCCCGAGTGGCGTGGGAGTGTAGCCCAATTTGTTGTCAGACAACGATGTCCTGCCTCGCGTGCCAGTCGAGGAAGTCGGGCAGCCTGAGGTTTATGACGCAGCTTTTGAGCACCAGCATTGCATTGGCGCCTGTCTTCGACCAGAGCGGGTGCCGGGAAGCTTCAGCCGCAGCCCGTACCGCTTGCAGCCACTTTCCACGCCCCCCGATCCAATCTGCATGCCCTGGTCGCGGCAATGGTTGTAGCGCATCAGTTCGATGTTGTTCCGATAGTAGCGGCAGCACGCCTCCACTTGTTTGTACCTGCCGCTGAAGGGCTCGATCTCCCGGATCACCTTGGCCGCCCGGCCCGCATCGAGGTCCGCCTTGTCCGGAAAAATCGCCTTCGCCGCATCGCCGGCGTATTCGAGGGTATGGAACATATCGAGCGCGAAGGCGACCTTCCCGCCCCCGAACAACTCCTCGCAGGTGTTCCGCATCCATTCCGCGCCGTCCGAGATGACGACGAGGTCTTCGGCGCCGTGCAAGCCGCGGCGCAGCGCCTCGGGGTCAAGGCGCATGGCGAAATCGGAGGGATCCCGGCTTCCCGCCGCCGCCGCCGCACTGTCGATGAGACAACTGGGTGTCTCGCCGCCCTTGTCCTTCAGTGCCGCGCCGGTCTCCGGCTCCCGCCCCTCGGCAGCGTATATGACCGCCAGCTTGGCTTCCCGGGTCTTTGCGCTTCCGTCCTCCCGCTTACCGGCAATACCTTCGACGTCATCCTTTCGCATCGGCACCCCGGTCCGTCGATGGCAAGATACATCCGTGATTCCAGGGGGTGTCTTCCACGACCTCCTCCTGTTCGAACCGGAGAACCTCCTCGCCAAGCGCTAGGGACTAGCGCTGCAGCGATCTTGAGGATGCGTTCACCCCGGCAAGGTTCGCGATGTGGCGGCTCGCCGCATCGAAGCTCATCATCGGCGTCGTCTCGGCCATGACGCTCAACATCCCCGGCGTGAGCGTGTCACCGTCCAGGCCCAGCGCACGGTCAAGCGGAAACAAGTCATTGCGGCATGATCGGCAATAATAATAGCTGCGCTCGACCTCGACCCGGCCAAGCTGTTGTTGGCCTCTGTCTGATGATCTCAAAGTGGACCGGCAAACAAGGTATATTGTGGGTAGCCGTTCCTGCCGGCCGTCAGACCTTAACTCTGTACATTGCGTACAACTTTGTCGGCATGGGAATCCTAGAAACGCTTGTAATGCGTGGGGGCCAGTCCATTACAGTAGCTGTCGTAGCAGCGGTATTATTCTGCGCCGTCGCGACGATTTATGCGTTGCTATGGAGGCGGTGGTTCCGGCGCGGCCCAATCGAGGTATTGATGCGCACTCTAACCGGCTAAATTCTTTCCACGACGAAATACGACAAGGCAAAGATGCATTGCTCGGTTAATGCTAGTCACAACAACATTGGCCAATGGTGTCGACGGCTGTGCGGAAGCGCGGGATTGCCGGGCGGTCGACATCGGCGAGCCCGTGCGCCTTACCTGTTCGCCGAGAACGCTATCTGACTTATGAGGTGATCTTGGATGCGGCGGCGCTCGGTGTAATCCGAAACAGTAGGAGAAGAGGAATCGAATGTATTTGGCAGTCCCTAGGGGAATCGAACCCCTCTTTCTAGGTTAAAAACCTAGGATCCTAACCGATAGACGAAGGGATCGCTAACAAATTCGGGAATGTCATTTAATTGCCGCGGCCGAAAAAATCAAGCGGAAAATAGTCGATGCCGTGCAGATTATTTTTTGTGTGGATATCCACCGCCATTTGCGGCGAATCCCGCGCCGGCAACTAAAAATTCCGAATTTTATTCGGAGGCGATTATGGCGCGGACATGCTGGCGCAGGAATTCCGAATACGGCTTTAGCGGCTAGATCAATTCGAAACGGCGTTCGCTGCATCCTCTATTTCAAATCGGTGACTGATTCGCCCGCGGAAGTCATTTATCGTCAATCTCCCGGCTACGTGGATTCTTCCGTTTTTCCGATCCCTTAGGAACGGTCCGAGAGGGCCTTCGTTCGCTTGGAAGGCAATGGCTTCGATCGAGCCGCCCGATTCGTCGGCTAGCGATAGCGTCAGATGCTTATGCTTCATGACTTTCGAGTATTTTACGCGCACGTACGGCAGCACGAATCTTGGCGCCGGAGCACCGGAGCCAAAGGGCCCGGCATTTTCGATTTCATTGATCAAATCGATGGAAACCGCCGAGGGCATGATAGCTTCCTGTATTCTGAGCGTCGGCTCCCGCGCCTCGAGCGCGCCTTGCTTGACGAGCAATTGCGCGATTCGGTCAATCGCGCTCTCGATCCGGTCTTGCTGGACGGTTAGACCTGCGGCCATGGCGTGCCCGCCGCCCTTGACCAGCAGCTTTTCGACTCGGCATTGCGCAATTGCCGCTCCGAGGTCGATGCCGTGAACGGACCTAGCCGATCCCTTTCCCACTTTTCGGTCGATCGCGATGACGATCGCGGGTCGCGAAAATTTCTGAACCAGCCTCGCGGCCGCGATTCCCACTATTCCGGGGTGCCATCCTTCCTTTGCCGCCCAGACAAGCGGCTCGCCGGGCGCCCGCGCTTCCGCCTGCGCCAGGGCTTCGTCAACGAGGACTTCCGTCATTTCGCGGCGCTCGGTGTTCAATTCCTCAAGCTGAGCGGCAAGTCTCTTCGCTTGACGAGGATCTCGAGTGGCTAGCAGTTGCCAGCCCATATCCGAACGCCCGATACGTCCGCCCGCATTGATCCTGGGCCCGAACACGTATCCGAGATGGTAAGTCGAGAGAGACGAGTAGACTTTCGCCGATTCGGCCAGCGCCACGAGGCCCGGGCGCTTTCGCTTCCGCGCAATGGCAAGTCCCTGCCGGACGAAGGCGCGGTTCAATCCCGATAGGGGAACCACGTCGGCTACCGTTGCCAGCGCTACAAGATCAAGCGCGCCGAATATGTCGGGAGCGGCCATCCCCTTGGCGCGCATCAAGCGGTTAGCGGCTACAAGAAACAGGAAAACGACTCCTGCCGCAGACAGATATCCGAGTTCGGAATCCTCGTCCTGCCTGTTCGGATTTACAACGGCCGCTACCTTCGGGAGAACCTCTCCGCCGGTATGATGGTCCAATACTATGACTTTCGAACCGCTCGCGGCCGCGAGAGCATCGTTTGCCGTTGACCCGCAGTCGACGCATATGATCAGGTCGTGCGCCGCCGCCAGCGAAGCCATAGCAGCCGGGTTGGGGCCGTAGCCTTCGGTCAAGCGGTCGGGAATGTAGACTGTCGGACGCAGTCCCTTCGCTTCAATCCAACTCGAAAGCAGGCAGGCCGAACAGGTTCCGTCAACGTCGTAGTCAGCGAAAATTGCGATTTTCAGCCTTTTTTCAATGGCGTAAATGAAAATCTCAACGGCGCGGTCCATATCCAGCAAGTGCGACGGGTCGCTCATGAGATCGCGCAATTTAGGTTCAAGATGCGAATGGGCGTCGCCGGCCGAAATATTCCTGCTAGCCAGCAAGCGGCAAACGACCCCCGGCAATCGCGTGTTTTGCTCAATCATGGCGGCGGACCGTTCCGCTGCCAGGGGAAGCCCGATCCATTTCCGGCCGGTCGCCGATTTTGCGACGCCTAAAAAAGGACCGGCGTCGCGAGAACCGGCGAATCCCGGCGTATCGTTAAAATATCCCGTCACGCCGGGCTGGCCGGCGTACGGTAGAGCATCCTACGTACCGAGCCGGTTTTCGAGCGCATGAGAATGGTTTCGGATTCCAGGAATTCTCCCGCGCGGCGAATGCCGCGAAGAACGGATCCGTCGGTAACGCCGGTCGCGGCGAATATGACATGGCCGTTCACAAGATCGTCGCGAGAGTAAATTCTATCGAGGTCTTCGATTCCGGCTCTTTTCGCGCGTCCGATTTCCGAATCGTTGCGGAACAGAAGGCGGCCCTGCATTTGGCCTCCCATGCATTTTAGAGCGGCGGCCGCCAGTACGCCTTCCGGCGCGCCGCCGATTCCCATGTACATGTCGATGCCTGTTTCTTCCGCTTCCGCGCAATGGATAACCGCGGCTACGTCGCCGTCGGTTATTAGCCGAATGGATGCGCCGACTTCGCGAATCTCTTCGATCATGCTCCGGTGCCGTTCGCGTTCCAGCACGCAAACCGCGATTTCGTCGGGGCGGCAGTCTTTTGCGCGAGCGAGAATTCGAACGCGTTCCGCAGGGGCCATCTCGAGGGTGACGACGTCTTTCGGGTAGCCGGGTCCGACCGCAATCTTATCCATATAGACATCCGGCGCGCGAAGCATGGATCCTTCGGGTCCCATTGCGATCACGGTGAGCGCGTTGGGCATGTCCTTGGCGGTAAGCGCCGTTCCTTCAAGCGGGTCGAGCGCGATATCGACAATCGGACCCTCGCCGGTTCCCACCGACTCGCCGATGTAAAGCATCGGGGCTTCATCGCGTTCGCCTTCGCCGATTACGACCGTTCCGGCTATGTCGAGCAAATTCAATTGAGTACGCATGGCGTCGACGGCCGCCTGGTCGGCCGCCGTCTGGTCGCCGCGTCCGATCAGGCGGGCCGAGGCAAGGGCCGCCGCCTCCGACACTCGCGCCAGACCTAGCGAAAGCATCCGGTCTCGGAACTGTTCGTCGGGATTCATGTCTGCTGCTCCTGCTGCCGAACTGGATGGCGATCCGGCAATCCGCGCTTGCCTTGACGGTTCAAATTTCCTCTATTCTTATTGAAACCGGTTCTTCCATGACGACATCGGATTTCTTGATGCGGGAAATCGCCTTTGCAATATTCGCGGGCGAAGTCTTGTGCGTTACCATGATAACCGGAGCCGCTTCGCCTTCGTGACGGTATTGCCGCATCCTGTTTATGGACACTCCGGAATCTCCCAGCGCCGAGGCGATCATCGCTAGAACGCCCGCCTGATCCTTCAAGGCCATTCGTAAGTAAAACGGAGCTGGAAGATTGGAACTGACCGGATTTGCGTTCGCCAGGCTCTTTGCCGGCTGGCCGAATGTCGTCGCTTTCTGGCCGCGCGCTAATTCCATGACATCGCTCATGACCGAAGAAGCCGTCGGGCCTTCGCCGGCGCCGGCGCCGCGCAAAAACACTTGCCCCGCGGCATCCCCTTCTAGAACGATCATGTTGGTGGCGCTTTCGAGCTGACCCAAAGGGGAGTCCATCGGCACCAGGCAGGGCTGGGTTCTTTGCTCCAGCCCCTTGTCGGTCATCGAGGCTACGCCCAGCAGCTTGATTCGAAATCCCATGTCGCGCGCCTGCTCGATGTCGGTGATCGAGACCCGGTCGATGCCTTCGATTTCCATGCCGGCGAAATTCACGCGTGTTCCGAACGCGATCGAGGCGAGGAGCGCAAGCTTGTGCCCGGAATCTATGCCTCCCACGTCCAGCGTCGGGTCCGCTTCGAGATAGCCCAGCCCGCTCGCTTCCGCGAATACTTCATCGTAGGAAAGCCCCGAGCTTTCCATGCGCGTCAATATATAGTTGCAGGTTCCGTTCATAACGCCGAGAACTCGGCTAATCCTATTCGCCGCCATGCTCTCGGACAATACTTTGACGACCGGTATGCCGCCCGCCACGGCCGCCTCGAAACGAAGCGCGAGGCCGCTTTCTTCCGCTGCTTCCGCCAGGCTTTGGCCATGCGCGGCGAGCATGGCCTTGTTCGCCGTTACTACGTGCTTTCCGGTTGCCAGCGCGGCTTCAACCGAGTCCTTGGCCGACCCGCGTTCGCCGCCGATCAGTTCGATATAGACATCGATGTCGCTCCGGCGCGCCAGCGCCGCCGGTTCGTTCTCCCATTCGTAGCCCGATATATCGATTTCGCGCGGCTTCGTCCGAGAACGGGCCGAAACGGCCTTTATGGAAATACTCCTGCCGCATCTAGCTTTCAGAAGACCGGGATTTTTTTCGATAATTTTAATAACGCCGGTGCCGACCGTTCCGAGTCCCGCAATTCCGAGGCGCAATTCGTCCGCCATGTCTTGATTTTGCCTCTAGGTTGTCGGCGTTCCGCCGATTCTTTCGTCGTTTCCGCCGCGATTTAAATTTGCCGAGGCCCCTGGCAGCCCGCAAGCTTCGCGCTGCCGCCGAACACGGCGAATTCGCAAACTAAATTGCTGCGCCGCGGCGGATTAATTGCTAAACCCTGCAAACGGCGCCTCCTAGTTCTGGCTGGCGAATGCGGCGATTCAGGACATTCGCGCAAGCCTCCTAACTTTGCAGTCGCTCATGGGGTTATCCGCTCGATTCTGCAAGCCCTTGGCAATTTGGAGAGTAAAATTGTTCGAAGGCCGAAGAAAGAAAAATGCTGCTGAATGGATTCTCTATTGTCCTTAACAATGCTAATTAGCGGCCATCGCGGTCTGAAAAAAGCAGCAATTCCCGCTTAAATCGAGGCCATAGAAAAAATTTCTTGAATCAAGGATTTGCATAAGGGCTCTCGTTGAGGAAAAAAAGTGGGGGTTTTCGGCCAAGCGCTTGTTGCCAGTACCAATTTAGCAGTGACCGAAATGATGCCGCGACGGATTGTCGCCGCCGCTCGACTGAACGCTTACGATTCTTCGAAGCGCTGTCCAGTTTTGCATGCAATTCGGGTTGCGGCGGTTCGGCAATGAAATCGTCGAGCGGGTCCGGTAGGAGATTGAATCCGGAATGCCGGATTTGAGAAAAGTTCGCCCCGATTGAATAGATCTGATAACCCTCGATGCGCGCCTTATTCAATCGTCGGCCGTGCATTCGCCCATGGCGATCGCCTCTGATCAAAAACCGTCGACTCTTTTGCTATACGAGGCGAGTATCCCTCAACTGACCCTCGCGCAACAGAACCGGATAGGAAACCGCGGCCACCTTTGAATTGAGATCCTTGAGGGCGCGAAGCGTTTCCAGATGCATGTCGCTGCTCTGGAAGCTTTCATCCAACCCTTGCCGCAATCTCTTGAAATGCCGCTTTCGGCTGATCCGTTCCATTTTCCGGACCTCCGCCTTCTCTTCAACGACATAGCGCGCGATCGCAACGTCATCGGTTGCAAGCGTGCCAAAAGCAATCGCCATATTGTCCGTTACCTTGGAATACAATTCTGTTAGCTCGGCCCAGCCTTCGTCGGAAAACCGTATTTTTTTCCTTTCGACAAGCTCCGCGAAACGAACCAGCTGTTTCGACACGATATCGCCAGCGGCTTCTAAATCGACGGCGACCTCCGTCAAGTCTCTTGCAAGCCTTTTTTCCTGCTTAGTCATTTTCTCGAAGGGCAGCGCGGCCACATACCGGCGAATGTCCGCGAGCGCTTCGTTCAGCTGAGCGTCCATCTCGCGCACCTGCTTCAAGCCTTCATTGTCGCCATCGCGATAAAGATCAAGAATTGGATTAGCCATGGCGGTGACAATCTGCGACATTCGTAGAATTTCGCGACGAACGCTCGCCAGAGCGAGATTCGGAGAATCCATGACATTCGGATCTAGGCAGTTGATTTCCTCGGAACGTCGGATTTGGCCAGCGTTAAAGCGCCGCTCGGGCAGGAGCAAGGCGACAGGATATTCAAGAAATCCCAGAAACGGAATCGACATCAGAAGAATCGAGTTGAACAAAAGATGCACGTATATCAAGCCTTGAGCGGGATTCTCGTAGAAAAACGAAGGAACGGGACCTAGGAAATGGATCGCGACAAGCGCAAGAACGGCAAGCGATCCCCGGACGGCCAAATTGGCGTAGGTAACCCGCCGCGCCAAGGGTTCGAATTTGCGGGAAAGCCAGATAGGCAATAGCGAACTTCCAAGATTGGCGCCTAAAACTAATGACAGACCGGCATCGAAAGGAATTGTGCCAAGATTGACCAAGGTAACGCATATCAGGATTACTGCAACGCTGGAGTGCATTAAGAATGTCAAACCGGCTCCTACTAGGAAGGCAGCCACGAAGTCTTGCTCTAGATAGGCAGCGACCAAGGGTAGAAAGCCGCTGTTCCTGACCGGCTCGAACGCTTCCCTCAAGAAACCGAGAGAAATGAGGATAAACGCAACGCCGAGTAGCAGCCGACCAGCTTGGCGCGGCCGGCTTCGCGGCGAATACACGAACAACCATCCTCCAACCGCAAGTAGCAATGGAACGAGCCATTCCAGTCGAAACGACAGCAATTGGACGACTAGCGCGGATCCCAAGTCTGCCCCTAGAACCACCGAGAGCGCGGTTGAAAAGTCAAGAATTGCCGCTGCGACGAAGCTCGCGGACAAAAGGGCGACTGCCGCAGAGCTCTGAAGAACCGCAGCCATAACCAAGCCCGCGACGGCGGCCTGGAACCTGCTCTTCTTTCCGGAGAAAACGCTCCGGAACGAGGAACCGAAGCTGCGCTGGACGCCCATCTGAACTGTACTGACCCCGAACAGAAGCAGCATCGTAGCGCCTGTCACATTTAGTAGCAGCGTGAGGATTTCCATTGAATTCACCGTTTAGCAAGCAGTCGGTTCGGACTGGTGCCGTTCAATCTGCGCGACATGAAACTTGGTGCAGCGACCGAGTCGCCTCGGTAACCGCAAGTCCGGAATTCCACTTTATTCACCTTTGCTTCCACAATATGCGAATTTCGGCCAAATTGCCATCGCGCGCTTTGGCATCGCGCTGCAACGCCTATCCATACTATTTTTGTCATATGCCAATTCGGTTTGGTTGCGAAAAGATATCCTCGAATTGCTTGCGAAGACCGCTCCAGCCGTAGCTCGGGGTCGGGGAGTACTCCAATCCCTCGGCGAGCATCTCCGAATAATTTTCGGCTGCCCGATAAACGAATTCTCCTGCCGCATGGTCCCATAGCTTCAACCTGCCCGCCGGGAAGAAATCGACGCCGGCTTCCGCAAGCAGCCGACATTCGCGACTTGGATACCTATAGGAAAGCACGCGATCGAACACATGGAGCTTCCAAGCCAATTTACGGTATTCCGCATTGGCGAACAGGAAAAGCGGAAGGAACCCGGCCACGCAATAAAGAGCGACTGGCTTTCCGGTTCGTACAAGCGTTTTTCTTCCGTCAGCCTCGACGAATTCCGCGCCGCGGCCAAAATACGCCGAAGTCAAGTCGCCCGTCAGTAAGTCGTACAGAATTCCAAATGTCGTTTGCCCGAGTTCCGCAACCGCCAGCTTGCAACCGAAAAGCGGCAATCTCTTCACAAAGTTCCAAGTGCCGTCTAGAGGGTCGCCAATGACTGAGGCTCCCCCGTCTGCAATTCGAATTCAATAGCGATGGTTCGTCTGCCGCGGCTTCGACGTCAATGACCGCGTCGTCGGAAATGATATCCAAAATGCATTGATAGATGCGAACTTCGGATCGACGGTCCGCAATTTCGAAAAGATCCGTCGGTGGAGACTTGCTTTTAACGGCGCGCTTTGCAAGACCCCGAAAACGCGGCGGAATCTTATTCCCTGCCGGCTGTCCCAGTTTCTGGGCCGGCGCAGTCCCGTTTGCAGTCGAAATCGTCATTCGGCCGCAATAGCGAGACTATTCAGATAGCGCTTCAAGGCTTCGGGCTCGTCGGTTTGGATAATGCTAATACCTGCATTTTGCAGCGCGCCCCACACGGATTCCGGATCCAGCAAAGCTTTCGAGTCGCCCAGGCCGCAGCATGCAACCGCTTCGAGAGTATTGACCCACACGGAAACGCCTTTGCTACGGAACTTGGAGGCGCGCGAAGCCAGCGTCTCCAGAAAATCGAACTTTGCTTCCACCATGGGTGGACCAAATCGCGCCATCAGTTCGAAAAGCATGTCGGCATCTTCGCGGCAAAAGTGAATTTGGGGCATGACAAGTGTGCCGAAGCTTGCTTTCAAGGCTTTCAAGGCGGCGAGATCTTCGGGGTTTCGCAATTTGGATTTGAGATTGATCTGGTCCTGCATCCGGTGCCGGCGCACGCATGCTCCTACGTCGTCGAAAAGCCAGGGGTGCTTTACGTCAAGATCGAGAAAGATCCTGCCTTTCGCCACTTCCAGCAAATCGTCCAGAGTAGGAATGGTTTGGCCAGTTTCGGGCGCACTGGCGCCTCCCATCCGCGTTCGAAGTCGCAATTTCCTTAACTCGGACATGGGCAGATCCTGTGCCATTCCGCTTGCAAGCGTCATGCGGTCGAGCGTCGGATCATGCAGGTGGAAGAGTATTCCGTCTCTGCTGCGTCGAACATCGGTCTCCATGATTTCGCATCCCATGGAAATCGCAGCCTCCAGCGCCCCAATGCTGTTTTCCGGCGCCTTGCGCCACGCGCCTCGGTGGGCCGCTATCGCGGTTCGCCGTCCGGAACTGCGAATGAAGTCGCCATAGCTTGTCAAGATTCCATTCCTTTCGATCGTCTGGAGATGACTTCGCCGGACTCGCTATCGAACCAATGCAGCTGCTTGGCGGGAAAGTTGACCCGCATCTCGCTACCCGGCTCCGCAGAGCTGCCAAGCGGGGTCGTCAAACGTATCGGCTGCCCGTCGGCGAGTTCGGCAGTGATGATCGAGTGGGACCCGAGTTTCTCGCAATATCGGACTTTCAGCGCAATGGAGCCCTGCCGTTCCACATTTATCAATTCTGGCCGGATCCCGAGAACTACCGGACCATTCCATCCGCAAGCCGACAGAACGTTGCCGTCTCGCAGTTTGAAGGCACCGCCGTCTCCGGTCCCGCTGATCAGGTTCATTGGCGGCGATCCGATAAACCCGGCTACAAATGTCGATTCCGGAGCGTGATAGACCTCGTCCGGCGTGCCGAACTGTTCGATTTTCCCATTGCTGATCACGAGAATCTTGTCGGCCATCGTCATCGCCTCGATCTGATCGTGGGTTACAAAAACGCTCGTAGCTCCGATTCGCTGATGAAGTTCGGCGAGTTCGCGGCGCATATCGTGGCGCAGTTGCGCATCGAGGTTCGAAAATGGCTCGTCAAACAGCAAAACCCTAGGTTCGCGCACAATCGCTCGCGCAATGGCAACCCGCTGCCGCTGTCCGCCCGACAGCTGGCTGGGGCGGCGTTTAAGGACCGATAGAAGTCCCGTCACTTCCGCGACTCGGCCAATTCGCTCCCTGCGCTCCGTTTTCGGGACTTTGGCTAGCTTCAAAGCGTAGCCGATATTATCCTCGACGTTCATATGCGGATAAAGCGCATAGTCTTGGAAAACCATGGCGCAGCCTCGCTCCCTGGCCGGCAGGTTCTGGACCTCCCGGTCTTCGAAAAATATTTTCCCGGCGCTGGCTGTTTCCAGGCCCGCGATGACATGCAGAAGCGTGGATTTTCCGCACCCTGAGGGGCCAAGAATTACCGTAAAGGCGCATGCGTCAAATGTTGCGGACAGGCTGGAAATCGCTTCAACGTTTCCAAACTTCTTGGATAGGTTTTCAATGACGATTTTTGTTCGCTCAGCCATCGTTCACCTTGACGACAGGTTCAGGCCACGAACGATTTGACGCTGCATGACGGCGATCATGGCAACCGGGATAAACGAAACAAACAGCGCGCCGGCCATCAGAAGTGGAACTTGCGGAATTTCATCGATGTCGCTGTCGGCAATCCGCGCCAAGCCAACGACCGCTGTCTGCTGATCCGGGGTCGAGGCCGCAACTAGGGGCCAAAGATAGTTGGTCCAGGCGCCGACGAAGAAGAACAGGAGAGTCGCGACGATAGGGGTCTTCGACAACGGAAGAACAATGTCGATCATGAACCGGATCGGCCCCGCCCCGTCCATGATTGCTGCCCTAGGCAGGTCCTTGGGTAGAGTTAGGAAGAACTGCCGGAAGATGAACACTGCTGTGCAGTTCGCCGCAATGGGAGCCGCTGTGCCGAAGTACGTATCCAGAAGACTCAACCTGAAATAAGGCCGGAATCCGGCGACTTTTTCGATCGCCCAGTTCGCGCCCGTCGCGTCAAGAATCCAGTTTAGTGGCATCGCGACGTTAGCGACGATTTGGTACGTCGTGATCACGCGCAGATCTAGCGGTAGCATGACCGTGGCGATCATTACGGCGAACAGCGCTCTACGAAATTTGCCTTCGAAAAAGACCAGCGCATACGCTGCAAGGAAACAGAAGCCGACTTTCATGATGGCGACGATGGTCGCTATCGCGAGCGAATTCCCCAGCTGGCGCAGGAGTTTGGTTTCGGAAAGGATTTTCTCCATGTTGTCGAGGAAATGGCCGCCGAGCGCAAAACTTAGTCCGCCCGCCTCGATAAATGTCTCGTAAGGCTGCGTCGCTGTGATGGCTGCGATCACCAGGGGAAGCAGAATGAACGAAATCCCGGCGACAAGTATGAAGGTCGCCGCGCGGTCGACGGACCGAGCATTCTCGATCATTCCGCTATCTTTCATATTTGACACGCTTTTCCAGGCGGAACTGGAGAGCCACCATGATGGCGACGGCCGTCATTAGGAGCGCGGTTTGGGTTGCTGCGCCCGAGAGGTCGTAAGCTTTGAAGCCGTCGACGTATATCTTGTACACGAGTAGGGTAGTGGCCCCTCCCGGCCCGCCTTCGGTCATGGTGTCAATAAGTCCGAAAGCCTCTACCACGCTGCCGACAAACTCCAGTACGAACGTAAGAAACAGTTGCGGCGTCAGGAGGGGAATTTGAATGTCGATTATCCTCCGCCATGGACCGGCGCCGTCCATCGCCGCCGCCTTCGTAAGCGAGTCCGGTATGGTCTGGAGGCCGGACAGCAGAATGATGAAGTTGAACGGAATGCCGTTCCAGACCTGGGCGAACAGCAGCGTCAGATATGCGTCCGTGCCGTCGATCCTCGGGTTCCACAATCCGGGAAAAAGGTCGTTCAAAGGCGCAAAGAGTCCCAAGCGCGGGTTGAATATGAAAACAAAAACCAGTCCGATCGATGCTCCGGCAATGGCCTTCGGCCAGATTATGATATTCCGCGCCGGCTGGGACAGCCGGATTCCGCGGTCCGCCGCCAGCGCCAGAACCAGGGAGACTCCGATAGCCGTGCCGGGTGCGAGAACCATGAACAGAAGCGTCCGCCACATGGCTCTCCAGAATTCCTGGTCGGACAGAACGCGCCGGAAGTTTTGAAATCCGACAAATTCCGAGCCGCCTCCGAACGGGCGCTCGAGAAAAAACGACCAAAAGAATGCCAGAAACACCGGAATGTAGAAGAACATGACAATGAGCGCGAGCATGGGCAGAACCAATCCCGCAAATACCCACCTGTTCTTGAAGAAGCCAGTGCCGATGGCGGTTCTCCCGGCAGGGAGCCGGCCGGGTCAAGCCCCGCCGGCTCCGTTCAAGCGCGTCAGGGCAGAGTCGCGCCTTGATATGTTTGCTCGAAGCGGCGCAGCAATTCGTCGCCTCTCCTCTTGGCATTGTCCAGGGCCTCCTGCATGGTTTGATCCCCGTTGAAGGCTTTCTGGGTCTCTTCCTTGAATATATCGCGGAACTGCACGTAGAAGCCCAGTCGGATGCCCTTGCTATCCGCATTGCCCGGCTGGTTGAGCGAGCTTACGCCCAACTCAACTGTTGCGAATACTAGATCGCCCATCTCTCCTGAATTCTCAAGCCGGGTAAGCGCGGACTTCGTAACGGGCATGTAGCCCGTGGCACGAGTGAACTCGATCTGCGTGTCTTCCTTGCGGAGAAAGTCCAGGAAGGCGCGAGCCGCATCGACATCCTCGTCGTCGTGACCTTTCATGATCCAGATCGATCCGCCTCCGATCAATGTGTTGCGTCGCTCCACTCCCTCGTACATCGGGGCCATGGAAATCGCCACGTTTTCGCCATGGGCCGTGTAGGCGGCAGCATAGGATCCGGTCGAGGCCTCCATCATTGCGCATTCGCCGGCGTTGAACGCCCGGTTGTATTTGCCTGCCGCAGTGTCCTGATCAAGCAAGACCAAGCCCTCTTGGCGCCATTCCGCGAGATTGTTGAGGTGCTGTGCGACAAGGCCTCCGTTGAACGTGTATTCGGCGTCAAGGCCGCCATAGCCGTTGCTATTGCTGGCAATTGCGACGCCGTGGCGCGCGGAGAACTGCTCCAGAACTCGCCAGGGATGGGCATCGGATGCGAATGGACAATCGTGGCCCGAATTCTTGAGAAGCCGCGCCGTTTCGATCACCGCCTCCCAGGTCTGCGGAATTTCAGTTACGCCAATTTTCGCCAATTCGTCGGTTCGCGCGTAGAATACCAGCGTCGAGCCGTTGTACGGCTGCGAAAAGAGTTCTCCGGTTGAAGTTTCGTAGTAGGACCGAGCTCCGTTGATGTAGTCTCCCCAGTCCACGTCGGGCATGGCCTCCTGCACGGGAACGACGGCGTCGGAGAGCATCAGATCCAGGGTTCCCGCATCGAAAAACTGAATTAGGACGGGATGCTGCCGCGAACGGAACGCCGCAATCGCCTTCTGCATTCCCGCCTCGTACCCGCCTTGGCCCACGCAGACGACCTTGTGCGCACTTTGCGACTCGTTGAATGCCGTGCAAGCGGATTGAATCGCGGTCTCGATCCTGCCAGTGTTTCCGTACCAAAATTCGATATCGGCGGCGGGAGCGGGGATTGCCGTCGCGGCGAGCGCGATAGCGGCCGCAGGTGCAAGTCTAGTAGAAGTCATGATTTCCCCCTTGATTGAAGCTGGCACGGGGGCATGATTCGGCCGCCCGCGCTTTAATACACCAATAGTGTAATAAAATCGTTCTGATGTCAACTATTCCGCTCAAGGAATTCCGGCATCGTCGAATAACTCGAAATTAAAGAAATCGAAGCTCTCCGAATGCATTCGCATTCGTTTCAAAACACGCCGGCGGGTTTTCGGAACCTGCAATACCTAGGTATCGCGATATCCGTTGCATTGCGCCGGAAAACGTTAAAGCGGGCTACGCGCGCATGGAAACCCCACTTGCGGCTATTGCATCCCGGAAAGCAAATTTGTCCGATCTTTCCAATAAATTGGGCGAATTGGCGATGAAACCGGTTTTGCAGTGCGCCAGTTCGACATTGCACTTTTCTTCATATCGCGGATATGGCATCGTAAGTCCTTTGCCGGTTGGAGGTGGCCCGAAGACGCGGCGAATGCCGGATGCAGGCGATGAAATCGCCGCTGCTTTCGGGCTAGCGTACCGCGCCTTGCGAGCCAAAGCCGAAGGTTTCCCAATTTGGAGGCGGCATGCTGTTTTGTAGAACAGGAGCGTCTTTAAAACACTTAGAATGTAATTAGGGGGCGACGTGTCCTACGATCCCAAACAGTCGATACCAACGCGATTTAGACGCGGCGCTAAATCGACGGACATTGTTTCGCGAAACGAGCGCGAGTTGCTAAGGATCGTTCGCCTTAACCCGGGTATTTCACGCGCAGAGCTCACAGAGCGAATGGAGCTGACCCAGCAGTCCGTCTATCGCTTGACCGAGTCGCTTGCGACACGGGGAATGTTGAAACTGGGCGTTCCCAGGCCGGGCACCGGGCGGGGCCAGCCGAGTCCGACAATTATGCTGAATGCCCGCTACTCGTTCTCCGCCGGGATCTCGGTGAACACCGACATGGCCGGCGTATGCCTCCTTGATTTCGCGGGAAACGTCCTGCTGACCGAGTTGACGGGGATTGTCAATCGACCGATGCGGCAGGTGCTCGAGCGCGCCAAGGCCGTGATCGAGGGCGGAATAAAGTCCCGGAATTTGGAACCGGAAACAATGTTCGGCGCAGGTTTTGCGATTACCGGGTTTCTGCAGGAGGAGACAACCTACAACACGCCTCTTCCACTGCACGAATGGTCGTTGATCGAGCTGGGACCGCTGGTTTCGGAACTTGTCGGGCGACCTACCTGGACCGGGAATTTCGCCAACACCGCCGCCGTTTGCGAATCGATGCTGGGCTTAGGCAAATATATCCCCGATTTCGTCTATTTGTCCTTCGATTTCGGGTTCGGCGGCGCCATTATCGCCAACGGGGAGCTCTTGCGCGGCGGCCACGGAAATGCAGGCGAACTGAGCGCGATGTTCGCGGAAAGCGAGTCGGACAAGCGCCCCGCTCTCGAATTTCTTTTGAAAAATCTTCGCGAAAACGGCATTGAAGTGATGTCGGTCGACGATATTCGAAGAACCTACGATCCGTCTTGGCCCGGGATTGACGAGTGGATCGAACAGGTCACTCCCGCCCTGAACCGAGTGGTCAACGCAGTCTACGCGGTCATCGACCCGCAAGCTATCGTATATGGAGGGCAAATTCCGAAGGAGCTTGCGAAGCGGCTGGTTTCGCGGACCGAATTCGTCCGATCCCCGCGCCATGGAAGGTTGATGAAATCTCCCAGACTGCTGGTATCGGAACTAAAGGAAGACGCTTCCTCCGTAGGAGCCGCCGTACTGCCATTCAAGGAGATGTTTTTCTGAAAATCGAAGCGAATTGGGAGCAATCCGCAAATTCAAACTCCAGAACGCGCCGACGGCCCTGAGCTGCTCGTCGTCCAGGCGGGCGGCGTATTCGCCGACGGCCGCAATGCCGCGGTAGCCGCTCAGACGGGCGGCGATCATGATCGTCATGTAGCAGGCGATGCCGTAGCGCCGGCCGCGCTTCTTGCGACAGTCGGGGATGGTCTGCAGATAGTTGTGCAGGCTGCGCAATTCCTCGGCCGGCATCGGCTCGCCCTTCGCGCCGGTCCGCCATTCGGGCGCCGCCCGCTCGGAGCGCAGCTTCTCCCGCGCTCCGGCTTAAAGTTCGCGCATGTAGATCTCCTTCGGCTGCCCGTTCCGCCGCCAGCGCGCCGAGCCGCCCGGCAGCCGGAAAAACCCCTTCGTCAGGCCCAGCCGCCGCCAAATCGATGCTCGGTAGCAAATCCCTCCGAAGCGCGACGGGTCGACGAACGTCTCGGCCAGAAGAACCGGAAAGCCGTGCGGCTCCCGCATGTCGCTCGACAGGCGGCGCAGGCTGAGGGCAATTATCCGGGAAGCCAGGTTGGGAACCTAGCCGCGCTCCGCCGACATCACGAACCGACTGTTGTCGGCAATCAGATGCAGGCGTGATAACTGCTGCTCTGGCGGCCAGCCGATCCAGGCATCCCGCGCGCCGACCTTGAAGACGCCCGCCGTCCAGCCCAGAAGGGCCAGCCAGAATTCGCCCCAAACCGCCACGTGCCGAAGCGACTTGCCGAACAGGCTGTGGAACGGAAGATAGTGATGCTCTCCCTAACCATCGCGTCCCAGCGGCACCGCTCACCGGGCGCACCGTGACCTCGCTCAGCACGGCTCGCCGTCAAAAGCGCTCAGAATCTCCATGTGGGATTAACAACACGGCGACTTCTGAAAAGCCAGACCTAAATTTGGCTTCGGGATGAGAGCGGCTCGTTATGCGGACTTTTGAGGATCCCCGGCATCGGTTCCGCGTGAAGAAGCAAAGCGCACTACGATGTTCCGATATGCCGCCAGCCGTGTTGTCAACGGGCGATGCCGGCAATGCTCGTTCGTTCCGGTAGAAGCTTGCGTTCGCCGTAGCGTCGTCTTTGAATTTGAAAAAAGTTTTCCTAAAAGGCTATAAATGACACTTTGTAACAGATAATTTTCTTTAGAGGTCATTTATTGCCATTTGCTAATATCGTGTTTATAGGCCATAAGTAACCTGAAACATACCGATTAGTGGATTTAAAGGCCATTCGATGCTGATCTCTGAAAACATAATGACATCCCGACAAATGGAAACCGAGATCGGATCCCGTCTGGCTCAATTGCGGCTGTCCCGCAACGTGACGCAATCCATGCTGGCAAAAGAGTCCGGGATCGGCGTCCGCACCTTGCGGCGCCTCGAGGCCGGCGAGCCGTCGACGTTCGACACGTTCCTGCGAGTTGCCTTGGCTCTGGACCTGGGCGACGCCATCCTCGGCGCAGTGCCCGGCGGCCAAATCCGTCCGATCGAGCGCGTCTCGCTGGCCGGCGCCCAGCGACGGCGCGCGCGTCCGAGACCACGAGAAGATCTCGACCCTTCCTGGACGTGGGGCGACGACGCGGATGACTGATGCCAGCGTCAATCTTTGGGGACGACGCATCGGAGCGGTATCATGGGATCAAACGCGCGCCCTTGCGGTCTTTCAATACGATCCGGCATTCGTCGGCGCCGGTATCGAGGTTGCTCCTTTTACGATGCGGGCCAGAGAGGCGCCCTACGAATTCCCGGAACTCAACAGGAATACTTTCAAAGGCCTGCCGGGAATGCTTGCAGACACCCTGCCGGACAAGTTTGGAAACCGGCTCATCGACGCGTGGCTGGCCGAATCCGGCAAGAGCAAGGAGGCCTTCAACCCGGTCGACCGACTCTGCTACATCGGTCGCCTTGGCATCGGAGCCCTTGAGTTCAAGCCGGCCATCCGACGGCGGACAAGATCCAAAGTACTGGATGTCGCTCGATTGGTCGAATCGGTGAATCGGGTTCTCCACGAACATGCGAATACCGCGGGGCGTTGGGACGGCGGGAACGATGCCGATGCGCTTGAGGACATTCTGAGCGTCGGCACGGCGGCAGGCGGCGCACGCGCGAAAGCGGTTCTTGCCTGGAACCCGACAACCGGCAAATTCCAATCCGGTCAACTAGCCGCCGATGAAGGCTTCGAGCACTGGCTCCTCAAGTTCGACGGCGTTTCGAACAACAGGGATAAGGAACTGGCCGGTCCTACAGGCCTTGGCAAGATCGAATTGGCGTACGCCGGCATGGCGCGCGCGGCCGGCATATCCATGGCGGAATGCCGGCTTCATCACGAGGGCGGACGCAGTCACTTCATGACGAGACGTTTCGATCGGGACGACAAGGGCCGCAAGATCCACATGCAGTCACTCGGTTCGATGCGGCACTTCGACTTCAACGACCCTTCGGCGAATTCCTACGAACAGGTCGTCATGACGATCCAGGAGCTGGGCCTGGGGATGCTTGCGGTCGAAGAGCAGTTTCGTAGGGCGCTCTTCAACGTCCTGGCGCGCAACCAGGACGACCACGTCAAGAATATCTCCTTCTTGATGGACCGATCCGGGCAATGGTCACTGTCCCCGGCTTATGACTTAACCTATGCATATAATCCAAGGGGCCGATGGACCCGAAGCCACCAAATGAGTCTGGCCGGCCGCCGCAACGGCTTTGAGCGCGAAGATATTTTCCGGTTTGCCGGCGCCGCCGGCCTTAAACGGCGCAAAGCGCTTAACATACTAGACGAAGTGAGCGCTTCCGTCCGTGATTGGGCCAAGCACGCCGAAGCAGCCGACGTTGCACCGCATGATGCGGACCGGATCAAAAATGCCTTCAGATCGAACCTGGTGTCGGGACGGTAGGGGTTTTCCGTCCGCGTTCCGTACGACTTGAGAAAGTCGGCGTCGGCTCCACTGCACTCCGCTAAATTCCGTGCTTCGCGCTTGCAAAGCTCGGTGCCTGCGGCACAATGCAGTACTGCCGGACTGTCTGAATGGGGATTATCATACCGAACAGCCGCTTCGGGAGGCTGTTCATCCGCATCGACGCCATGTCGTCGATCTCGACTTTCCAGCCATCCAATCGACGGGCGGCTATTGGAGATTTACGAGAAGCACGAACGCCTCGCCCACGTTCGACGACTCACTATGCTCCCGGAGATCTTCCGAAAGTCGCACGACCTGAGAGAAGTTGGTTCAGCCGCTTCCGGGTTCGAAAAAGGTCAGGAAATGCGTTGAAGTCCGCTCGTACGTTGTCACCCGACGCATCGCCGTGCCGGAACGGGTGAAAGTCGAAGAGATAGCCGTCTCAAATACGATTCATTGACGATCGCTTGCGTCGGCGCCGTTCGGCAATTGTGCCGGTTCATTGCGTTTCGGTCGGAAAATTCGGGCCGAAGCCTTCGTATTTCTCAAGTTCGTCGCCGACGATTATCCACGGTAGCTTCTCTTCCCAGAAAATGTGATGGCTTGGACGCGCTTCGCTCGGATCCAACATCGTCGACGCGTAAAGAAAAATTTCCTTGTCCCGATTAACTGTCTCGAACGACATCGACGTTCCGCATTTGCGGCAAAATCCTCGGTGGACTCCCGGAGATGATTCGTAGCGGCTAGGCGGCCTGCCGGTCCATTCGAAGCGAATCCTGTCGACTCCTACGAATGTCGTAAATGGCGCCGCTGTGCATCTGCGACAGCTTTCGCAGTGGCAATGGCAGGATGAATTGGCTTCGCCTCGAAACGACCAGGTTACGTCGCCGCAAAGGCACCGACCACGACTCTCCATATGCTTCCCTCCGCAACCGCGATTCCCGAACACTGGCACCGCAGAGCGCAATTCGCAAGAAGGCAAATCGCCGAAAGCGGTTCATTCGCAAAAATTCCTGGCTTATCCATTACCCTGCCTCGGATATGCCGTGATCCGCTGTCCAGAGAAATTCGATTATTGCAGTTTCTGGGCGCCGAAAATCCTACGTGCGCGCGAACGCGACGCGAACGATGCGGCATCCGGATATTCCGCTTTCTTCGATGGGCAGGGCCGCATTGGCCGTTGCATCGAGCGGACCGGCGATCCGGGAAGGCGCCGGAGACAAGGCGCATGCGCCGCGCGAATTAATTTCCTTCGAGCCAGTCTTCAAACCGTCGGAGCCTGAGCGAAGCGGTTTTCGAATACCATTCGCTGTCGCGGAAGATCGCTCGTCCCTGATGATGCGGGGCGTTCGGGAGATGGTCGCTCATCGGCGTTCCCGAAACGCTGTTTTTTCCGATCCTGAGAAAGGCCGAGTTTCTCGCCGGCCCGTACGGGATGATTTCGGCGAGCCTGGCAAGCTGCGCCGGGGACGTCGCGAAGTCGACGAATTCCTTCGCGAGCTCTTCCTGATCGGTTTTCGCGTAGATCGCCCAGACCTCGTAGCCGATTATTCTGCCGTCCCACACGATTGAGATCGGCGCTCCCCGGTCGTGAGACGCGGAAAAGAATCGGCCGTTGAATCCCGACGCCATAGCCGCCCGGCCGTCCTGAAGCAGTTTTTCGGCATCCGAGACGTCCGTCCACCAAATTATGCTGTCTCGAATTTCATCCAGCTTCCTGAACGCGAGGCGAAGCCCCCGGTCGGTGCTGAGAAGGTCGTACACTTGGATTGCCGGCACGCCGATAGCCAGAAGGGCCCATTCGAGGACTGCGTCGGGGCTTTTCGGCAATGCTCGCTTGCCCGGAAAATTCTCGATATCGAAAAAGTCGTTGATTCGACTTGGCTTTACGCCCGGATACGCCCGGTCGTCGTACGCGACGACGGTTGCATAGAGATTCTGAACCACGCTGCAGTCCAGAAAGGCGCCGTCTACGAAATCCTCCTCCGGCTGCAAGCCGTCATATGCCGACACGACAACGCGAAAGTCCGTTTCCAGGAGCCATCCTTGCTCGCAGGCGGTTATCGCATGGTCCCTCTGCATGTCGATGACGTCCCAGCTCTCCGCTTGAGCTCTGTCTCGGAGTTCATTCAACGATCCGGAGTGCCGCATAATGGAGGGAACAATGCCGGACTGGCCGGCATACGGCTCCAGGATCGCCGTTCGCTGCGCGTCTTCGTACGCGCCGCCCCAGGAAACGACGACAAGAGAGTCTTCGGCAAAGGACGCGGGCGCCGAGCAGGCTGCCAGAACAAAGGAACTAAGCAGAAGCGTTTTCTTCATCGCGCAACTCCTCGACCGTATCGAGATAGGCACGGATAACGTCGGCTTCGGTTACGATGCCGATGAGCCGATCGTCCGAAGAGAGCAGGGGAGCCGCAATGCCTACGAATCCGACGAACTTTTCCATCGCCTGCCTTACATCGGTGTCTTCGCGGAAGACTACGTCCGCCGGCTGCATAATCTCCGAAACCAGTGCGTCCGAATTCACGATTTGCTGGTTTCTGTAGACGATTCCCCGAAACTTTCCATTGCTGTCGGCGACATAGACTTCGTTCCACTTGCCGGGAGAGCAGCGATCAAGCGCCGCGTTCGCGCATTCGTGCGGCAGCGCCGAGGGAAATTCGGAGGTTGCGAAATCCGCGACTCTGATCGCCGCGAGCCTTGCATGATCGCGACCTTCCGAAAGGTCGATTCCCCTCGCGGCAAGCTGGACATCGAACAGCGATCTGCCAAAAATCCGGTAGGCGACCAAATTCGAAAAGACGACGGCCACCATTGCGCCCACGGTCAGGTCGTAGTTGCGAGTTAGTTCAAATACGATCAGGATCGTCGTAAGCGGCGCGCCGATTACCGGGCTTGTAACGGCCATCATGCCGCAAACGGCATAAACGGCGATGCCGGAGTTTTCAAAAAGCTGGAATCCGTCGAGCAGGTTCCAGAACAAGGCCCCCGACAGTATGCCTATTAGGAGCGACGGGCTGAATGCTCCGCCGGCGAAGCCGAATCCAAGGCAGACCGCAGTCAGCACTATCTTTGCCGGCACGAGCAGCGCGAGTTCCGCGGGCGTGAACGCGCCTTCGATCGTGGCGAACCGCAAGGCTTCCTTTCCGATGCCGATTACATCGGGCAGCCAGAGCGCCGTAACCCCGACGGCTAGTCCCGCCGCTCCCGGCCTTAGCCATGCGGCAATCGGCAGATTCGCAGCAAGTCTGGAACAGCGCAAGATAGCTGACATGTAGATTTTTGCGATTAGCGCGGCGACGATGCCCAGCAGGGCGAACAGCAGGAATTCGTAGCCGTTCTCGACGCCGGAGAATTCGACGAGGAATAGCGGAGGGCGGTCGAACATCACGTTGGCCATGACGTACCCCGTTGCCGAGGCTACGGTAACCGGCGCGAAGGCTCGCAGCGAATAATGCCTAAGAATGACTTCATGAGCGAATACCAGCCCCGCTATGGGGGCGTTGAAGGCAGTAGAAATCGCGGCCGCGACGCCGCACGCCATCGCGATCGCCGAAATGGATGGAATTTGCAGTTTTAGCTTGATCGCGGCGCTTCCAATCAGCGATCCCAGATAGACCATGGGGCCGTATTGACCAACGGAGGCTCCGAATCCAATCGATACGGCCGCGGCAATCGTCGATACGGTTCCCGACCGGGCATCGGGAAGCGGCAGCCGCATCTGCGAGGCGTAAATGACGTCGGGGGGGCCGAGCGGCCTTTTGGCCGCCGAGAATTTCTGGATGAGCAATCCGACGATGATTCCGCCGACAACCGGCGCAAGCAGCGTCGCTGCAAGCACGATGTACGGGCTGCCGCCGAATTGAACCCTCATTCTTGGAGAGATCAAGAGCGCGTTGTTAAGCCAGAAAACGGTGTCCGCAAACGCAATAGCTGCCAAGGATGCCACTGTGCCGACAAGCAGCGCAACGGCGGTCAAGGCCAAAATCCTATAAAGGGCGCTTCCTTCGTGCGTCATGGCAATCCGGTTCTTTCGGGCGGCTTGTATCGGAAGATTGCGATATGCCGCCTTGGAACGCAACCGGAATAGAGGCTAGTTGCCGCGAAAGCGCATCGAATCCGCTCGCGAAGCAGGAAATTGATGTAGATATCCCTTGGCCGGGCGAAGCGAGCATGGCGTTGCAAAGTCCTCAAGTCGAAAATTACCGCGGATTTCCAGACGGCGGGATATTGGAAGCGCGTTGAATTTCCTGAAATAGGCCGAGGATTGCCGCGCTGAGCGCAGACAAAGCCGCGGAAGGCGGCGAAAAGGCGGTCCCGGGCCCGCGCAGTCGCTATCGCCTCCGCCGGCAATGCGCTGACGCCACCGGAAATTCCCGAATAGCAACTAGGATCGAAACTTGGTCCTGCGGAACTGATTCCGCGGTATAGATTGCAGTTGCTTCATTCAGCCTCGGACCGCAAACTCCAGTCCAAGGAGCAGGAGCCAGGTCGATGCAGCATCGCCGCCGGAAACTCCGCGTCAATCATTTTGCGCAGGCTCTTTTCCGCACTCGCCGACGGCATGGAAAAAACGCAGTGTTTCGATTTTGTTCCGTTTAACCGGATTGAAGGAACGGCGGAACGAATTGTCCGCCGAATCGCAGTCTGCGGGGCGACCTCGACATGGTGTTGCAATGACAGTCCGTTCCCGCCGCGCTCAAAGCCACTTGAATCGTCGCCGCCCCATCGCCGGCAGCGCTGGAATCTCCAGGTCCGAGACTCCGTTACCGATCACGGGGTCGACCGTGAACGCCGGCCGGTTCGACAGTTTCGCGAGCCGGCGCATCGCCGGATGCAATTCCTGTTCGGGAGCTATGATCGAAGCAAAATGATCCCCATGCGGTCGATCGACTCGTTTCCCTTGGCGATTGTTCGACCAAGCCGCTGCATTGCCGTTATTGCTGGAGTCCCGGATCCCGGTCGTTGAGCGCGGACGCTTGAAACAAATTCGCCCAAACTCGCTGAAGCTCGGCCTTTTGAACCTTTCCCATCGAGTTTCTCGGCAACTCGTCGACCAGCAGTATTTTTCTCGGGCACTTGTATCGAGCGAGTTTCAAGCGCAGTTCGTCGTCGATTTCCGAAATCGCAATGCCTCCGCGAGCTACGACCGCCGCGACTCCGGCTTCGCCCAGGTCGGTATGCGGCACGCCAAAAACCGCGCTTTCGACCACGCCGTCAATCTCGTCGATCAAGGCTTCCACCTCTTTAGGGTATACGTTGAAGCCGCCGCATATGATCACGTCCCTGGCGCGGCCGACAATCGAAATATAGCCGTCTTCGCTGGCGGATCCGATATCGCCGGTAATAAAGAAGCCGTCGTCGCGAAAATCTTTCCTGGTCGCTTCGCGCATACGCCAGTAGCCCTTGAATACGTTGCGCCCCCGAACTTCGATAGCTCCCGGCTCGTCGCTGGCGGCCAGGTTGCCTCCGGCATCGCGGATTTTTACGTCAACCCCTTCCAGAGGCTTGCCGACAGTTCCGGCCCGCCGCTCGCCCTTGTAGGGATTTGACGTGATCATGCTCGTTTCGGTCATGCCGTAGCGTTCAAGGATGGAATGCCCGGTTGCCCGGCGCCACCCTTCGTGGGTCGCCGTCAGAAGCGGCGCGGAACCGGAAACGAAAAGCCGCATGCCGCGCGCAGCTGCGCCAACGCCCGGCTCCGCAAGCAATCTCGTATAGTAGGTGGGCACGCCCATGAAGGCCGATGCGAGGGGCATTGCCTCGATGATTTTCTTCGCCTCGAACCTAGGGAGAAAGACAAGGGACGAGCGAGCCATCAATGCGACGTTCGTGGCGACGAATAGCCCGTGCGTGTGAAAAATCGGCAAAGCATGGATCAGCGCGTCGCTTTCGCTAAAATTCCAGGTTTTCTTTAAAGTCGCCGAATTCGATGCCAGGTTGTCGTGGCTTAGCATCGCCCCCTTCGGGCGCCCGGTGGTTCCCGACGTATAGAGAATCGCGGCCAGATCGTCCGGACCGCGCTTGACGGGACTTCTCAAGGGAGTCGCGTCGGACGACCTTCGGGCGAGCGTTCCTTGTCCGGAGCCGTCGAGCGTAAGTACGGTTTCGACTTTCGCCTTTTCCGCGGCAGGTCGCAGCCCGTCCAATTTTGCGGGGTCGCAAACCAGAATTCTCGGCGATGCGTCGCCGATAAAATAGGCCATCTCCGAAATCGTGTAGCTCGGGTTGAGCGGCAGGAATACGCCGCCCGCGAAAACCGCGCCGAGATAGAGTTCAAGAGCCTCGACGGATTTTTCCACCTGAACGGCGATTCTATCCCCGTGCCGAACTCCCGAATTGCGCAGATAGGAAGCGATTCGCCTCGCGCTGTCGAAGAATGCGCCAAAGGTAAGCGATTCTGCTCGGTCGGGAAAGCGAATGAACACGTTGTCGTCGTACCCGATCGAATGCCTGCGAAGCTCCCAAGCCAGGCAATTGTCCTCTAGACGTTCGCATGAATCATGAGCGCTGCTTGTAGAATGCCGAGAAATTTCGCCGTCTCGCCGACCTATCGCCTGTCTCGCCTCGGGATCCGGCGACCCGTCAATCCGATTCTCGAACGGACTCATTAGTCCCGCGTCCCATTGCTTCTGAGATGCTTGGCGACAGCTTCCGCTATTGCGAAGCTAACGCGCCTGTTCGCCTGATGCGTCACTCCGGCAATATGCGGCGTTAGAATCAAGTTGGGACAGCCCTGAAAAGCGCTCGCAACTTCGCCCGACAACGGCTCGTGCTCGAAAACATCTAGCGCCGCCCCTCCGAGCTGTCCGGATCGCAGGGAGTCCGCCACCGCAAGATCATCGACAACGCCGCCTCGGGAAGCATTCACGAGCATCGCGCCTCGGCGCATAGCCGAAATAGATTCGGCATCGATCAGCCGTCGAGTCGCTTGCGAAAGGGGAACGTGAATGCTGATGATATCGCACCATCCGAGCAGACTATCGAATTCCATTCTAGCGGTGCCCGCTTGCCAATGCTCGTGTTCGCTTGGCAAATACGGATCGAATGCGGCGGTTTCCATGCCAAGCGATCTTGCGATTTCCGCCGTCGCCCTAGCCGTGGCGCCGAATCCGACAAGCCCGAGACGCTTGCCGGCAAGTTCGCCGCCGGTGGCTTCCGCCCTTGGCCATTCGCCGGCCAGCAATCGTTCGGAAAATCCGAATGAACCTCGAATCAAGCCGAACGCGGATGCGATGACGTATTCGGCGACGCTTCTCGCGTTAATGCCTGCGGCTGCGAAGATTTCCGCATTCAATTCGCGGCATGCCTCGACGTCGATGTTGTCCAGGCCGGTGCCCAGCCGTCCCACGCATCGGAGATTTTCGGCGGATTTCAGCAGCTGGCTGTCCACGCGGGTTTGGTTTCGAACGATAAGGGCGCTCGCGAGCCTGCTGACGCGGAGCAGGTCCACGCGCTTCTTGAAAAGGTTCGGATCGTAGTGCGTGTCGAATTCGGACGACAATTCGCTAATCGCGTCGCCGTCCATGAATTCCGATATGACAATCATGGTTCTACTATAGCTCGACTGCATTGCCTGTTCGGGCGGACTGTTCCGCAGCTTCTCCTATCAACACTGACCAAAGCCCGTCTTGCAAGGTAACCGCGGGCCGGCGCGAGCCCGATCTGACAAGATTGAAAAATTCCAAATGCTGGTAGAATGTCGAGCCATGGTGCTCTCCGGCTTCGAGTATATTCGGGTCGACCGAAACTTGCTCGATCGCGTCCGGGCGATAGCTGCGGTCGGCGAAGGCGATTTCCGAATGGCGGGAATTGCCGGCGCTGAATCGGGAAGCAGCGGGAATTCGAGCCTCCAGCCGAGCGCTCGAACCTACTACTGCGATTGTATTCTGCCAATCGCCGCCCTCCGCGAACATGCACAAATCCAGCATCCCCCTTGCTCCGTTCTCAAAATCCACGATCGCAAACGCATTGTCCAGAATATCGGGAGGCCTGCCTTCGTATAGCTCGTCTTTATGGTTTACGTCGGCTCCGGCCGATGCGTAAACCCGCACCGGATCCGATTGGAGCGTCAATCTCATCAGGTCCCAGAAATGGCAGCACTTTTCGACCAGCGTCCCGCCGGTCCTGCGATTGAAGCGGTTCCAATGGCCGACCTTTTGAAGAAAAGGGAAGCGATGCTCCCTGATCGACATCATGACCGGCGTTCCGATTTCACCGTTTCGAATCCGGCCTAGCATCTTCTGGAGCGGGGGCATGTATCGATACTCCATGGCAACCCAGACCGGTACCTCCAGCTCCTCGGCTTTCCGAATCAGGCTTCGGCAGTGTTCGGATTTCGTGCAAAGCGGCTTCTCGCAGAGGATCGGTTTTTTCGAGGTTAGAACGTCCATCATAATGACGTGATGGGTGTCGTTCGGAGACGCGACAACGTAGGCATCGCATATGTCGGCCGCAAGCAGTGCCCTGTAATCGTCGAATGCCTTGGCGGCTCCGCCTGCCAGCGCGGCAGAATTAACGAGCATTGCCGAATTCGGATCTGCCACAGCGGCAATTTCGGCGCCTTCGATTAGCGAGATGTTACGGATATGCTCCGTTCCCATCATCCCCGTGCCGATGATCCCGTAGCGCACCATGGGAGTATCAAATTTTCATAAATTGTACTGCCAGTGGCCCGCTGGCATTCCAGTCGAGGAAATCCGCCCATCGCGTATTCATAACGCATAATTTTATCGCAAGCATGGCGTTATCCCCCGTCTTTGACCAGTGGCTGCCTACATTTGCCTTCAACCACTCGCAAGCCGATTTGCACCCTCTGTTCCGGATAGCGGTCGTGCTTCATTCGATCCCTGTTGTGTTCGAACTAGCGTTCACCCTGCGGCCGATTTGCGCTTGCTGGATTGCGGTCGGAAATTGTCTATCTCCGCGGCGGCGCGACTCTCCTTGAGGCCGCGCTTCGCCCCGTCGAAACACCGGCTCCGCTCGCATTCGCCGGGATGGAGACTCATAAGCGACGCGTTCCCGTATTACGGAACATGGAAGTTATCGAAGATGAAAAGAATCCTTGGCTCGTCGAGAAGCTTTTCCGCTACAGTCCTGATCCAGTTCGCGCCGTCCGACCGAACCACGGTTTACGGAGCCTTGAATAGCCCGCCGGCACTAGCCGGCTTTCCGATCGCGTCCACAAAATTCGTGTCGGGCATCGTTTTCTCTGAAACTCTATTCGGGCTTTGGTCACACTTTCCCCTGGCCGCCGGCACCCGTTTTTTTTCGAGAGGCAGCCACGGTGGCGTCAGTCTGGATGGCGTCGCCGTTCAATCACTGTCGGCGATTATTCGGGCTCCCCGGAAACGGCCTCGTGACGGGCCGAGAGCGGTTGAAGGCGACGCCGGGTC